>Ga0308167_1000166_pt1 | contig 151727 bp, 125 predicted proteins | sample PhyCR1_2_FD_202138 | JGI IMG/M metagenome (GOLD analysis project Ga0308167, IMG submission 202138) | Phyllosphere microbial communities from UC Gill Tract Community Farm, Albany, California, United States - DLSLRC.R1 | ecosystem: Host-associated > Plants > Phyllosphere > Unclassified | place...
CGTCGTCTTCGCATTCGCTTCGAGCGTCGAGCCGACATTCACGAGGCATTCCTTAAACTTGGTTGCGCGCTCGTCTGCTGGAACATCTTCAGACCTGCCGAGCAGTCTTTTTGAAACGGCCTCTTATTGCGACAGAACCCAATCAACGCAGTCCCGCCCGAGGGAGCCGTTTTGATTTGAGAAACGGCGCGCGGTGAACGCCGCGCCGGTACGCCGATACAACGGTAGATCAGACGTTTTCTGTTTCGGTCGATGTCGACGCGTGTGACGCGGCGGGGGTCTACGCTGTAGGCCACACGTTCGGCGTCCGACTGTTCTGGACGATCTCCGCCTGCATCGAGCGCATATCCTCCGGCATGACCTCCGCTTCGTAGCGACGGCCATCTGCTTCCGCCTTGTCCAGAACCGCCTCGAAATTCCCGCTCAACACCTTCGTCAGGATCTTCGGCGGCAGGTAGTCGAACAACCCGAGCTTGCCAGCGGGATCCATGCCGCCGGCCGGCCGATTCGCATACAAGTTGTATGTCGCCGAGATGGATTCCGGGTTGCGCGTCACCAGGGCATCGCTACCCATGATGAAGCGGTCCGGGTGTTTGCGAATGACCGTGGCCAGTCGTTCGATACGCGCCTTGCGCGCTGCTTCGTCGGCCGGTTTGCCCGGGTGATTGTCGGGCAACCGCGAGTGGGGTGAATAGTTTTCCGCGACGACGTCCCATGAAATATCCACCTTGTAATGGGGATGCTTGGTCATCATTGCGTCGATCCATTCTTCGTGATCGTCGCCCGGCGGCCCGTATTTCCCGAGGCCACCCACGTGCGCGTGGATAAAGGAGGTATCGCCGTGGCGTTCGACCATCGCCTCGATTCCTGCGCGATGCTCGCCCTGACCCGGAATTCCTTCCTTGATACATCGCTCGGCGTCGCTGGAGTCGCAGTGCCATTCAAACGGCATGCCTGCCCGACCCAGGAAACGCAGTAAATCGTTCAACGGCGCTTCGGGACTGAAATCGATATGCTTGTAATTGACGTTCTGCTTGTCGACAAACTCCTTGTACGACGTGGCTTCCCCGACGATAAAAAAACGGTTGGGGAATTCTTTTTTGAGACGCAACACATAGTGCACGGAGTTCGCGTCCGCGAGATTGACGCCGGTGATGGACGGATAGATCCGCTTCGCTGCTTCGGGATGCTCGCGGGCGAGTTCCTCGTGCGCCTTCCCTACCTGCCAATCCACGCTTGTGTTGTAGGCTTGTACGCCCGTCGACGTGATTCGGTCGAAGGCTTCGCCGGTCATCTCTTTCCCGCCGCGGTATTCCTCATTCATATAGTACGTGCTGGTGGCGATCTTTGGCTTGCCATCGGCGTGCGTCGCACCGTGAGGCTGCGGTGCCGTGCTGTCCGAACCGACGGCCGCCGTTGACGATGACCCTTCGCCTCCCGCGCCGTGGGCATGGTCATGCTCGTGATCATGGTTGCCACAAGGGTCGAGCAGCATGACCTTCCCGTGCACGATGACAGTGGGGATGGGGGCCCAGACGAATCGCTTGACGCCGGCCTTGTCGAAGTATTGCAGCTGCGAATAGGCGTTCTGCGCAAGCGTTTTCGTGAAATCCTCGATCTGTGTATGCGAATAGCCAGGGCCGATCGAATGATTGTGGATATCGTGGTGGGGGATGATGCCGGTCTGGACCTCGGCGCTGACGTAGCGCGGTTTCGGTGTCGCATCCGAGCCGCGCGCCTCGCCGCCGGCCTCGCTTTCTTCCCTGGCCTCGCGCGCTTCGGCTGCCGCGATCGAATGCTGTCGCTGGTGACGCACTCGAATCTGCTGCAATTGTTGCGCGCTGCGGTTCTGGCTGGATTGTGTCGCGCGCGCATAGCCGGGCAGAGCACTGGCGTCTCCGGTGCTGGCGCGGACGGATTGCCTGCGTTGCGTGCTCGTGCGATCCACGGACTGGCGTGCTGCGCTGTTGGTCGATGGCAGGCCTTGCAATGCTGCGAGCGGCGAGGGGCGTGCGTCGCGCGGCGCGGATTGGGTAACGCTGCCCGGTTCGGATGCGTTACCGCCCGGCAGCGGGTCGTGCCAGTCGGTCTGTACGCCTGTGTCTCTCACTTGCATGTCGTTTGATGGCATTTCGTTCGCCGACGTCGACAAGGGAACCACAGCGGTAGCGTACGCTCTGCGCGCTACCGCCAACCATGCCCGCGGCACGCGGTCAGCGTGCTCGGCGTGGAAGCGGTTCGTGATGCCGCGTCGTTCCTCCTTGAGATGTAGTCAATGTCCCCGCAGCGTAAGATGAACTTTGTGTTCGCTCTGTGACGAAACGAAGCCACTGCGTTTTTCGCGAAGCGGATTTGGCGGACGAGGTCCAGGTTCACGTCGTATTTAGGCGACTTTCGGATTAGACCAATCGTAAGCGCGAATTTCTCCCCACCTCGTATCTGATGTGATCGATTACGCGTCTCCCTGCCCCGCTGCACCTTTGCACGCTTTTTCCAGGACGGCTAACATGTTGTTCTCGCCCCTGAAAAATAAAAATCGAATGCCAAGCCTGATGCGTCTGACCTCTCGCACCGCCACCCTGCTGCTGTCCTGCGCCGCCCTGCTGCTCCCGATCGCTTCAGCACACGCCTTCGACCAACCGGCGCCGGTCGAAGGCGACTGGATCGCCGCCAGCTTCACCTTCCATGACGGTCAGACGCAAGACAAGCTGCGCCTGCACTACATTACCCTTGGCGAACCCAACAACCCGGCAGTGCTGGTCCTGCACGGCACCTATCAAACCGCGCAAGCCATGCTGTCCAAAGATTTCGGCGGCCAGCTGTTCGGACCCGGCCAGCCGCTGGACGCCAACAAATATTTCATCATCATTCCGGATGGCATCGGCGTAGGCAAATCCAGCAAGCCCTCGGATGGCCTGCGCGCCGCCTTCCCGCAATATGACTATGACGACATGGTAGTCGCGCAATACCGCATGCTCACCGAAGGCTTGGGCGTCAAACACCTGCGTCTGATCATCGGCAACTCGATGGGCGGCATGCAGACGTGGCTGTGGGGCGGCCACTATCCAGGCTTCGCCGACGGTCTGGTGCCGATGGCCTCGCAACCCACTGAAATGGCCAGCCGAAACTGGCTCATGCGCCGCATGCTGGTGGAATCGATCAAGCAGGACCCGGCCTGGAACAACGGCAACTACACCACGCAACCCCCATCGCTGCGCTTGGCCAACAACATGTTCATCTTCGCCACCACGGGCGGCACGCTGGGCTATCAGAAAATCGCGGGCACGCACGCCCAGGCCGACAAATTGGTGGACGAACGCCTGGCAGCGCCAGTGACGGCGGACGCCAACGACTTCATCTATCAATGGGGATCATCGGCAGACTACAACGCCATGCCGACGCTGACCAACATCAAGGTGCCGTTACTGGCGATCAACTCGGCCGACGACGAACGCAACCCGCCGCAAACGGGCGTACTGCAAGCCGCCATAAAGCATCTACCCAACGCGCGCGTGCTGCTGATCCCGGCCAGCGACAAGACGCGCGGCCACGGCACCACCGGCATGGCGAAGTTCTATGCACAGCAGTTGCAGCAATTCATCCAATCGCTGCCACGGCACTGACATGAAACCGCTTGCGATCTCCGGCAGCGCGCGACGACGCATTGGCGCCATGCCGACTAACCACAGCGTCGGTATCCACCGATAGCCGACCTGGCCAAAGTGGCAGCGATGAGCGAGAAAACGCTCCTGCGCAGGCTTCAGACAACGACAGGTAGGGTCACGAAATTTTCCGTTGAAGGTATCAATATACGCGTTCTCAACGGACTTGCCTGGTCGGATGAACGACAGCATAACGCCTGCTTCGTAAGCGCAGGCATCAAGCACTTGCCCGCACGTTCCGGCCCGGTGTTTACGTTTATAGACAAGGTCAATCGGCGGATCTCGCACAACTGCGATTCGTTTGCGCTTACGTCGGCGAGTGCCCAAGCCAGCAAGGCTGTACTGCCGCCATATCTTCTTATGATTTGCAACCCAGCGTTCGTGCAGCCATCGCATTTTCCTTACGTTTTGCCATTTTTTTCCAAACGCATGCTGTTGCCGACATCAATAGTCGAAAGTACTACGTAATGTGACGTAGTAAAAAAGAAATCGGCATCCACTAAAAGCTGCTTTCGATAAAATTTGAAGTCGGTGGATGGCATTTCCGCATACGACATACGGCACGCCATGCATGCCATCAAACACGCCATCCGTAGCGATTTAGCATACCAATCACTTTATTAGGATCGGAAATCAAAACCGCGATCGCCCCCTTACCGAATGAAAGGTTTCTTCCAGCAAACGTCTTTTACTTCGCACTGCATGACGAGATCAGGCATTGCCACGTTTGCCAATCAACTTGTCCACGCGACAAAGTTTTTTTAGACAAACTCATTATCCTCACATTTTGTAGCAAATTCGTATGAAAGGTTGCACCGCCACTGTCATCCGCAGGCTTATTCTTCGCGTTAGTACGCTCAGCAGCGAACAAAAGGCGCGATTCCGGCCTTCCAAAAACGACAATATCGAGACTCTCGGAGCAGCCCGTCATGACGACATCCCTTCACCGCGTCCGTGCAATTGCCATCGCGGCGTCCGCTTTCCTTGCTTTAGCGCCCCTTTCCAGCGAGGCACAACAGGTACCGTCGCCGGGATCGCCTGCGGCATCGGCGGGTGATCCGCCCTCCCGTGTCGCGCGTCTGAACTACTTCGCCGGGACGGTGACGCTGGAACCAGCAGGCTTGACCGAATGGTCCTATGCCGTGTTGAATCGCCCACTCACCACGGGCGATCAGTTGTGGGCCGATGCCAACGCCCGCGCAGAATTGCATACAGGTTCGACGGCATTACGACTGGATCATCAGACCGCGCTCGACATTGTGAATCTGAATGACACGATTACCCAATTGAAAGTGACACAAGGCACGCTGTCTGCACACGTTCGCGCGCTGCCCGCGGGTCAGAGCTTCGAGATCGATACGCCGAACGTCGCACTCGTCGCGACAACGCCGGGGCTGTTCCGCATCGATGTCGCCGCCGACGGCAGTTCGACCACGGTGACGCTGCGCGCAGGCAATGCCACGTTGTATGGCGACGGTGGTTCATTCCAGATGCGCGCCGGTCAGCAAATCCAGTTTGTCGGCACGGGCCTACAGCAACAAGCAGGCGGTGCGGCGCCAGGCCTCGATGCGTTCGACCAATGGGTCGCCAGTCGCGATCGCGCGGAAGACGACTCGATCTCCGCGCGCTATGTATCGCGTGAGATACCGGGGTACGAAGACCTCGACGCCAATGGTACGTGGCGCAGTGATCCAACCTATGGCGAAGTGTGGATACCCACCGTGGCAGTGACGGCCGGCTGGGCACCCTATCACGAAGGACACTGGGCGTGGATTGCGCCCTGGGGATGGACGTGGGTGGACGATGCGCCCTGGGGCTTCGCACCCTTCCATTACGGTCGTTGGGCCTATGTCAGCCATGCGTGGGCCTGGGTACCGGGACCGATCGTCGCTCAGCCGCCTGTCTATGCCCCGGCCTTGGTGGCCTTCGTGGGCGGCGGTAACGGCGGACCACGTTGGGGTGTCGATCTTGCAATTGGCGCAACCGTCGGCGCGGGCGTCGCTTGGTTCGCACTCGGACCCGGGGAGGCATGGCATCCGGCCTACCACTACAGTCCCGCCTATTACAATCGCATCAACAACGTGAACATTACCAATGTTCACAATACGACGATCGTCAATAACGTCACCAACATCCATAACACCTACATCAACCAGAGCGCGCCTGGTGCCATCACGGCGGTGCCCGCCAATGCCTTCTTGCGAGGTCAACCCGTGGCACAGGCCGCGCGTCCTTTCAATGCGCAAATGCTGGCCCATGCACAGATTGGCGCCGGCGCCCCGGCCATCGCACCGGTTCAGCAGAGCTTTGCCGGCGCGCTGCGACCGGCAAACATCGGCGCACCAGCAGCGCTAGCACAGCGTCAGGTGGTAGCAACGCGCGCGCCGGTCGTCCCCGCAGCATTCCACGATACATTGGCGCAACGATTCGCGGCAAGCGGCGGCAAGGTGCCCGGAGCCGGTAATCCAGTAGTGCGTACGACTGCGCCAGCAGCGTTCGCCGCTCGCACGCCAGGCGCGGTGGCCACGCCTGCGGGATTTCGCGTCATCAATCGCGCACAAGTACACCCGGTGAGCGCACAGGGGGTGCCGGGCCACCATGTTGAAGCACCAGCAGCGCATTCCGCCGCGCCGGCTCAACCGCAGGTGCGCGCACCGGAACCACGAACCGTGCCGAATCCCGCAGCGCCTCGGCCGCAAACCGCCGAACCGCCGCACGCGATCCAGGCTCATGAAAATGGTGTACCCCATCCACGAGAAGCAGTCGAGCACGCGCAACCGGAGCAGCATGTAGTGGAGGCGCCGCATGCAGTGGAACAACACAGGCAAGTTGAACCGCACGCGCCAACACGCGTCGAAGCGCCGAATAATGAAAGAGCCGTTGAGAAGCCGCATCCGGAAAGAGCAGCCGAGCCACGCGAGGAGCCGCGCCCCGCACAGCAGCCGGCACACCCGCATCCAGAGGCGCAACACGCTCGGCCGCAGCCTCATGAGGCAGAGCACAAGCCAGGGAACGAACATCGAGAGGAGCATCGGAACTAAGCACGCTGCGGCCATGCTGAGCATGGCCGCAACGCAGCCTGAACTTCCTGCCCTGCCACAGCGCATCATTTCCCTGTTCGCCACGATGCTGGAATCAAGCCTACACCTGGTATTGTACGGGCGGAGGCTCGGCAAACGCGTTCACGCGTGCATGTCAGCTTAAAAAATCGCGACAGTCGAGCACCCTTCCACCAAACGAAAATCCAAGTCGGGCCGCTCCCTCGCAGTCGCTCAACCGGCGTATCCTATTTTCCCGCAACGGTGGCAACTAGTCCGCCGTAAATCTTGGTCGTGCCTCGCGTTCGAGATACCCCAGACAGAGCGACTCAAGTTGCCCGCGAAACGCGCGAATCATTGATGGCTGTGGCTTGCCTTCAAGCAGCAACCGTATGGGACCAACCAAGGCTCCCATGAACATGAAAATGGTCATGGAAAGGTCGTCGAAATGCACATCGGAAGCCGTATTCAACATAGTCTCTAGCGCCGCGCGGTTGCGTGCCTCGATTTCGCGAACGTATTCGCGCGAGTCGATTTCAAAGGCAACCGCGTATAAGGCACGCGATTCATCCAGGCTCTCCGTCTTCGCTTTCACAAATGCGGCAATAACCTCCTTCACCATCATCGACAAACAAGCGTTATGCGCTGACGCCGCGGCGTCCTCGATAGCTCGCACCACCCTTTCCAGGTGTCGCTGCAGCACGGCAAAAAGAAGAGCCTGTTTTTGAGGAAAGTACTGGTAAAGCGTTCCGATTGATACGCCAGCTCGCTCTGCCACCCGAATCGTGGTAAGTCGCTGCAACCCGTCAACCAGCAAAACCTGAATAGTTGCATCGAAAATCGCGTCCACTGTCGCCTGAGAACGCGCCTGTTGCGGCTGTTTGCGGGCGTTCAGTCCCCGGCCGTTCTCTGTGGGCATATGCGAATTCACAATATGAATAATTATTCGTATTCTATCCGAACATCTTGTGTCTATAGAAATAAACAGCTGAAAGAAGGAGTGGATCAATGACTGACGTTACGCGGGCGGGTACTTTTCAACTTGGCGACCTTTCTGTTACACGCATGGGCTATGGCGCGATGCAGCTAGCCGGTCCCCACGTTTTCGGACCACCCAAAGACAGGGCAGCAGCGATTTCCGTGCTACGTGCCGTGGTTGAAAGCGGAATCACGCATATCGACACGAGTGATTTTTATGGTCCTCACGTTACAAATCAGCTTATCCGCGAGGCGCTCCACCCCTATCCCGACGCGCTCACCATTGTCACGAAAGTAGGTGCTAGCAGGGGTAGCGATGCCTCGTGGAACGTCGCATCATCCGCGGCCGAATTGGAATCAGCCGTGTATGAGAACCTGCGCAATCTTGGTGTCGATGCACTTGATGTAGTGAATTTTCGCGTGATGTTCGACGTCGCGGCACCCACCGAGGGCGATATCGAAGCGCCTTTGACCGCACTTGCGGAGTTGCAGATGAAAGGCTTGATTCGTCATATCGGGCTAAGTAATGTCACTGCAAAACAGGTTGCCCAGGGACGCGCGATTACGCCCATTGTGTGCGTGCAGAACATGTACAACGTCGCCCATCGGAACGATGACGCGCTGATTGACAGCCTTGCAGAAGATGGCATCGCCTATGTCCCGTTTTTCCCGCTTGGCGGCTTCTCTCCTTTGCAAGCCGATGCGCTGATCCACGCCGCAGAGCAATGCGGCGCGGCACCGATGCAAGTAGCCCTTGCATGGTTATTACAGCGCTCGCCAAACATCCTTTTGATACCTGGAACATCGTCGACCAATCATCTGAAGCAGAACATCGACAGCGTGAATCTTCATCTGCCAGAAAATGTCTTGTCATCACTCGACAAAATCGCTTCTAGAAAAACGAAACACTAGGTTGGTCGTGTCTCGCGACAGACCTATCACCGACGATGCGCACTCAAACGCCCCCACCTACACGCGACGCGCCCACCTTCAGCGCCTTCTCGACAACCTTTTCGTCGCGGGACAACTGCACGCGCATGCTCCGTAAAAACTGTTTGGCGTTTTCAGACAGCGGACTTCCCGCACGAAAAACGAGGACGCTTGTAAAAACCGTTTCGACCTCGATTGGCTTGATCACCAGACCACGCGCCAGATAGTCGATCGCCACGATCGGATGCGCTATGCCTACGCCCACCCCGGCCAATGCCAGTTCGCAAACCGTATGTGAATAAGGCGTCTCCACGACCGGGCGCATCTTGATGTGCATCTCGTCGAGCCGCGCCTCGAGCCGGCGACGCATACTGTCCTCCGGGTTCAGCGCGATAAACGACAAGCCATTCAAATCACTGGTTCTAACACCCGGCGACTTCGCCAACGGGTGCTGGGCATTCATCACCGCCACACCGGGCATGTTGATGAAAGGAGAGTGCTCCAGGCCCGAAAATGACATTTCATCGGACATCAGGCCAAAGTCGGCTTGCCCGGCGCTGACCCGCTCATGTACTTCGCGTGAACTCATGATTTGCAGGGATATCTGCACCTGCCGCGCTTCGGCACCAAAATGCGAAATCACTCGGGGGATGAATCCCGTTCCCAGCGCGGGCAAAGAGGCAATAGCCAATCTCCCCAGGCCATATGTCCCCAAGCTACGGATACGGTGTTCGATGACCTCGAAGCCAACGAAATAGCGATCGACGTCATTCATCAACGCCAGTGCTTCCTGGGTTGGCAAGAGACGACCACGAACGCGCTCGAACAACCGCAGCTTCGCGCTTTCCTCCAATTTGCGAATCGATTGGCTAACGGCCGGCTGGGAAATATTTAGCAGACCCGCCGCCTTGCTGGTGCTGCCCGACGTCATGACGGCCCGAAAAACCTCGATTTCCCGTATTCCCATGTCTCACGCCCCATAACTTCTGCTTATAGACCTAATTATTTCTGGTGTTTCAGAAATCATACCAGCCGATAGACTGCATCTCAGAAAAAGTGCTCTCAACGTCGTTTTCGTAGATTCGATCATGAAACCCATTCAATCCACGCCTCAACCTTTTCGCAGCCTGTCGCCAGCGGTGGTGCGCGCCTCGACGGTCGTCTTCGATTCCCTGGATGATTTTGCGCGCCGCAAGGACAGACAGCCTGACGGCTTCAGTTATGGCATCACGGGAACCCCCACCGCGCGGGAACTGGAACACCGTATCGCGGAGCTTGAAGGCGGCGGGTATTGCATCGTCGTGCCCTCGGGCGCCTCGGCATTGATAACGACGGTGATGGGCTTCATACGCGGCGGTGATCATCTCTTGATTTCAGCATCTTGCTACGGCTCCCTGAAGACGTTCGCCGCGAAGTGGCTGGCACACTTCGGCGTGGAGGTAGAGCAATTCGATCCAACAATCGGTGCCGAGATCGACGCCTTGATCAAGCCGAATACCAAAATGATCTGCCTTGAGGCGCCCGGCACCGTAACGATGGAAGTCGCCGATATACCCGCCATCGCTGCCGTTGCGCGCCAGAAACAGGTGTTGACGATGATCGACAATACCTGGGCCAGTCCCCTAGCCTTCAGGCCACTCGATCTCGGCATCGATTTTTGCATACAGGCCGCCACAAAATATTTCGGCGGCCATTCGGATCTGCTCGTTGGCGCGATCACGGTGCGCGATTTTGCCCATTATGAGACGCTCCGCGAAACGCAAAGCATTACCGGCCAACAGACCAGTCCAGACGACTGCTTCCTGGTGATGCGTGGGCTCGAAACGCTCAAAGTTCGTTTCGAAGCGCAGGCGAAGTCCGCACTACGCGTAGCCGAATGGCTCAGCAAACACGATGCGGTCCAGGAAGTTCTGTTTCCCGCACTTCCGAGCAGCCGGGGGCACGCGCGGTGGAAACGTGACTTCTCCGGTCACGGCTGCTTGATGTCCGTCATCCTCCGTCCCGCGACAGACGCAGCTTATACCGCCTTCTTCGACACATTACGTTTGTTCGTGATAGGCGCAAGCTGGGGCGGCGTGCATAGCCTGGCCGCATTCTATCCGGCAACGTTGCAACGTGACCGGGCATTCCCGCTAACTGATCAGCCCGTGGTCCGCATTTCCATCGGACTCGAAGACGCCGATGAACTGATCGCCGACCTGGATGCCGCATTGTCCGCATTCAACGCCGCGGTTTAACCGCATCCCGCATTTCCGCACACTGCCTCAGATGATGGAGTAGGAAGATGAATCGATCGTTTTTGTCGCCGGTTGCACCGACGTTTGCCCGTGCGGTGACTATTGGGGTCATGGCCGTCTCGGCGTGTCTCGCAAGCGCCGCGGCACACGCCGAGGACAGCCTCACGAAAATGCGTAACGCCGGCGTGATCCGCATTGCCAATACGCAAAGCACGCCGCCCTGGAGCATGCTCGGCGTGGACAACCGCCCCGAAGGATATGACGTCGCGGTGGCCCAAGAACTGGCAAAGCGTCTCAAAATTGCCAAGGTAGTATTCGTGGCGGATTCTTTTAAAAACTTTGTCGAGGGTTTGAAGACGGGCAAATACGATCTCGTCATGAATGACCTGACGCCAACCGCTGAGCGTGAAAAGCAAATCGACTTCGCGGCACCATACGGCGTCGAACAATTCCGTATTTTCGTACGCAATGAGAGCCGCATCGCCTCTCGCGCCGACCTTGCAGGGAAAAGCGTTGGTGTTACGACCGGTTCCAGTAACGAAGCATGGGCGAAAGCGAACTTGAAAGACTCGACCATCAAGAGTTACGAGAATGGCGCACTCGTATTCAGCGACCTGGCAATTGGGCGAGTCGACTCGGTCATCATCTCCCATTTCGGCGGATTGAAGTATGCAAACGTCAACCATCTCCCGGTAAAGGAAGTGGGAGAGCCCTTGACTTATCAGCTATCCGCACCGGCATTGGCGAAAGGACAGCCTGAGCTGAAACAAGCGGTCACCTACGCAATCCAAAGCATGATCAACGATGGCACGCTCGCGAATATCTCGAAGCGCTGGGTCGGTGCAGACTACGACATGGTCGGCAGTATTGAGATCGCGAAGAAGGAACAGTAAATGTGGGCGTTACTCTCACGTGCTTGGCCGCTTCTTGAAACGGCTATTCCAACAACGTTGATGCTCGGCGCGAGTTCGTTCGTGCTTGGCTCAATACTCGGCATCTTGATCGCACTTGCCCGAATTTCGTCCATTGCGGCGCTTCGCTGGTTGGGTTTTGCTTATGTCTCGATATTCCGTGGCACGCCGTTACTGGTGCAACTGTTATTGATCTACTTTGGCTTACCGAGTTTCGGTATCAACATGGACCCGATCCCGGCATCGATTACCGCACTGACGTTGTTCTCTGCCTCCTATCTCAGTGAAAACTTCAGAGCTGGTATCAACGCAGTCGATCCTGGGCAATGGGAAGCGGCACGATCGATGGGTATGGGGTACTGGCGCGCGATGTCGCGGATTATTTTGCCGCAGGGATTGCGGATCGCGGTACCGCCCGTCGGTAGTCGCCTGATCGCCTTGATGAAAGACACGTCCCTGGCGTCGACGATCACCGTGGTCGAAATAACCCGCGTCGCCGATCAGGTGGGAGCCGCCACATTTCGGTACATGGAGATGTTCCTGATCGTCGGGATCATTTACTGGATTATCAACCAAGTCCTGACGATCATCCAAGGTTTGGTAGAAATGCGTTTCTCGAGACACATGAAATGACGCCTATCCCATCGCACGTCACCGTCCGGGCAACCGGAATCGTAAAATCATTCGGTGCAAACCGGGTATTGCGTGGTATCGACTTCTTGGTGAACAAGGGCGAAGTGGTTGTCATCATGGGGCCGTCCGGCTCCGGAAAGACAACCTTGCTGCGGTCGTTGAACTTCCTCGATATGCCCGATAGCGGAACGGTCGAGATCTGCGGCATCCCTTTGACGATCAGGCCGGATGCGCGCCTTTCACGTCGCGATCACAAACAGATTCAGGCAATGCGTCAAAAAAGCGCGATGGTTTTTCAATCGTTCAATCTGTTTCCCCATATGACCGCATTGGCCAATGTGATGGAAGGGCCGCGGTTCGTCAAAGGCATATCCCATTCGCGCGCGCAGGCGCTGGCACGGCAACAGTTGTCACGGGTGCGCATGCTCGATAAATCAGACGCCTATCCAGCGAAATTGTCCGGAGGACAAAAGCAACGGGTCGCCATTGCGCGTGCACTGGCCATGGAGCCGGAAGTGATCCTTTTCGACGAGCCGACGTCCGCGCTGGACCCGGCCCTTCGAGATGATGTCTTGCAGACTATGCGAGAGCTCGCCTTCGACGGGATGACCATGCTGGTGGTGACCCACGAAGTGAAATTTGCCCGTGATGTCGCCGATCGCATCGTTTTCATGCGTGACGGCGTTGTCCTATCCGACACGCCGCCCGAAACCTTTTTCCGTGACGATGCACCCGAAGAGGTTCGGCGCTTTTTGAGTCGCATTGGCGGCTAGGATAATGCCGGAGGAGACGGGCAATGTGATTTCATTCCATAGCGGCTAACCGCCCCCGGACACAACGCCAGGGTTTGCTTCCACGACTGCCTGTGCGACACCATCGCGCAGTGCACGGCACGAACGGAACCACCGCCGATAACTTTATACGAAAACCATATAAAACCGCATCGACTCCGACTCTATACTCGTCAGATCCTGTCGGAGATCGCTGGATGAGCGCAAACCCCATTACCCTGCCTGAGCGTCAACCTATTGGCCATCGGGACCCGGTTGGCACAGCCGTGCAGCTGGCCAAATCGTTTGCCTTGCGCGCGGAAGCCCACGACCGTTCGGGTGTTGTCAATTCAGAAAGTCTCGATGTACTACGCTCGCACGGGCTAACGTCGCTCACGGTCCCCACTCGCCTGGGTGGTCCAGATATTCCCTTGCCGCAACTCGTCGATGTCATCGGTACGATCGCTCAGGCCGATCCTGCAACGGCGTTGATTCTATCGATGCAGCTGTATCACAGTCGCGCGGTGGCACACTCAAGCACCTGGCCGCAAGCTGTCCAGGATGAGGTATTGCGCAGCGTCTTGCACGATGGCGCATTGATCAACGCATTACGGGTCGAACCAGAGTTAGGTAGTCCATCTCGTGGCGGCGTGCCGGCAACCACCGCTCACCGCACGCGCGACGGGTGGCGTCTGAGTGGCCGGAAACGCTATTCCACTGGATCGAGCCAATTGCGTTGGGGCATCGTCTGGGCGGCAACGGCCGACAACGAAACACAACGGGTTGGAGAATTTCTCGTGCCGCTCAATGCGGACGGCGTAAGCGTGGAAGAAACGTGGGACCATCTGGGATTGCGCGCCAGCGATAGTCACGACGTTATTTTCAAAGACGTCGCGCTCCCCACGCAATACGCGGTAGATATCCGTCCAAACGATGCGTGGAAAGGCAAGGACGTACCACTCGATGCTTGGCTGCCGATTCTTCTGGCCGCGCTTTACGATGGCGTTGCACGCTCGGCAAATGCCTGGCTGCTGCGCTGGATCGCATCACGTACGCCTTCGAGCCTCGGCACCTCGCTATCCGCGGTACCACGTATCCAACAGGCCGTAGGCGAAATTGCGGGCCTTCTCGAAACCAACGCCTTGCTGCTCTGGCAGGCAAAGCATCAATACGACGTTCATTTATACGAAGACCGTGTCCGGCACGCCAATGACAATACATTTGGCCCGCCATCGGTGTCTTTCGGTCTGGTGAAATACACAGTGACACAAAATGCCATTGCCGCCATCAACAAGGCTGTGGAAATAAGCGGGAACCACGCGTTGTCACGGCATAACCCTCTCGAACGGCACTTTCGCGACGTGTTGTGCAGCCGCATACATCATCCCCAAAATGATCTCATTCTGGATGGTGCCGGTACGCACGCACTCGACGCGCAGAAAACGCAATCGTCGTGAGATAAAGATCTGGCTCGTTGTCAATGAACGTGTCGACGTCATGCCTGCCATGGAGAAAACATTCATGATTCGTCGCGCTGCCTTCCCTGTTCTGTTGTCGTGGTTCCTCGCGACAGCGCCGTTACAAGCGGCGGAAACAGGGCCTTCGTCAAGCGCCTCGGTCACGCCACCACGCGGCGGCACAGTGACGTTCGCCACGGCGTCACAACCGACCGCACTCGTATCTTTCCTTGATACCAAGACCGACGATCGCGATATCAGCACAAAGATCACGGAAGGGCTGCTGCGCTATGACCCCCATTTTGTTGCGCAACCGCTGCGGGCGCAATCCTGGGAAATCAGTGCGGACGGCTTGCGCTACACCTTTCATCTGCGACCCAACGTCCGGTTCAGTGATGGTGAAGCGCTCACCTCGGAAGACGTCAAATTCTCCATCCTGCAGCAAAAGCAGCGCGGTCCGCGCGGCCGGATCACGTTCGCGAATGTGACGACGGTAGAAACACCGGATCCCTTGACGGCTGTTCTCGTATTAACAAAGCCGGCACCGTACCTGATCAAGGCGCTATCGTCGGCTGAAACACCTATCGTGCCGCGGCATCGCTATCCCAACCCCGATGATCCATTGTCGAGCCCGAATACAAACGCACCTATCGGCACCGGCCCATATATCCTCGTCAATTGGAAGCGTGGGGATTACATCGAGTTGCGCCGCAACCCGCATTACTGGCGTACAGGTCACCCGTACCTTGATCGGATCATCATCAAGATCATTCCCGATGCGAGTGCGATCGCGACGACGCTGGAATCGGGGGGCGCCGATATCGCTGAAAACGTGGCGCTGCCCGACCTGGATCGCCTCGGGAAAAATCCGGCATTGCGGGTGGATAGTACGACCGATGCATATCTCAATAATGCATCGTTTCTCGAGTTCAACGTTGAAAACCCCATTCTGGCGAAACCTGAAGTCCGCCACGCCATTGCTCAAGCCGTCAATCGCGACTTGATTGTGAAGGTCGTACTTTTTGGTCGTGCGCAGCGTATCGACTCGCCGGTACCGAAGGTACTGCAATCGTATTACGATGACAGCACTTTCCACTATCCGTTCGATATCGACGCCGCCAACCGTCTGCTGGATCAGGCCGGCTATCCGCGCAAGGCCAATGGCGAACGCTTCTCGCTACGGATCACCTATATCCCCGGTATCAACTTTGCCCATACCGCTGATTTTCTCCGATCGTCGTTGAAACGAATCGGCATTGCCGCGACGATCATTGGCGGCGATCTGCCCACTTATTTAAAGCACGTGTACACAACACGCGATTTCGATTTGAACATCAATGGTCTGGGACGACTGTACGCCCCCAGCGTCGGCGTGCAACGCATCTACTGGTCTGATGGCGTCCGCCATCCCTTGATCTGGGTCAATGCCTCGCATTACCAGAATGACGAGGTCGATCGTCTGTTCAGCGAAGCCGCCGAGGCCGTCGATGACAACAAGCGTGCCGCCAATTTCCGCGAGATTCAACGAATTGTCGGCCGCGATTTGCCCGTACTACCACTGGCAAGCGTACCCACCTTGACCGTGAGCAGAACGCACTTGCACGACTGGGTCAATAGTGTGGATGTTTTGTCCGGCGATGCATCCGATGCATGGATCGACGCAAAGAAATAACGTCTTGTCCGCCCACGTGACCCGCTACCCAAAAGAGCGCCAGCAATGAACGACCGTCTTGAAATTGCGATCCCGCGTGACACTGGCAATGTGTCGGCGTTGGACGCAAGCACCAAAACACTAACGGTTTTTGCCGATGGCACGACCCGACCGCACGCACGTGATCCGCGCTTGATTTATGCCGGCGCGCACGAGCAAGCGCGCGCGTTGGCCGGTGGCGAAGTCAGCGCTGAAGCACTGCTAGAACAAATATTGGCGCGGATCGATCGACTCGATCCGACGCTGAATGCCGTGGTCTTTATCGATGAGGCCGGTGCTCGCGCGGCCGCCAAGGCGGCCGACACAGCATTGCAGCAAGGCGTGCGCTTACCCCTGCTGGGCGTCCCGGTCACGGTGAAGGAATCCTTCGATGTCGAGGGCTGGCCGACGACCGTCGGTGATGTGCGCTATCAGGATAATCTCGCTGTACAAGACGCGCCCGCTGTCGCTGCCCTGCGTGCGGCAGGTGCCATCTTGATCGGCAAGACCAATGTGCCGTTGGGGCTGGCCGACCTGCAAAGTTTCGATGAGATTTACGGCTTGACGCGCAATCCGTGGGACTTGTCTCGCACGCCTGGTGGCTCGTCGGGTGGCTCCGCCACCGCCCTCGCCGCGGGATTTTCCTCACTTGAACTCGGTACCGATATCGGTGGTTCAATTCGCATCCCGGCGCACTTCACCGGCGTGTTTGGCCACAAGCCGAGTCAGGGCCTGATCGCGCTACGCGGCACCGGCGTACCGCAAGGTCGTCACACGACCCGTGATCTGGTTGTGGCGGGTCCGCTGGCACGCACCGCCGCCGATCTCGAATTGGCGCTCGATTTGCTAGTGAACCAGGACCCTGTCGAGAAGAAAGCATGGCGCGTGTCGTTACCGCCGGCACGTCATGCAAAGCTCGCCGATTTTCGCGTACTGCTATTGGCACAGTGGCCTGGCACGGACGCGAGTATCAGCGAACAGGAGGTGATAAAGCGTACGGCTCGAAATCTGCGGGCGCGTCATGTTACGGTCTTCACGCCCGAGACTTTGGCGCGCGCCGCGCCAGATGCCGTGCTGCCTGATCTCGTTGCGGCGCATGCGCTTTATCGCGGGCTCCTGGGCGCATCGCTCGCAAGCCCGCCCCCTCTCGATGCAAGCGCGGCAGCACGCCTTGCGGCGCTGGCTGACAATGACGCCAGCGCCGACGCGACATGGTTACGTTCGTTTTCGATCAGCCACCGCGACTGGCTCTTGCAGCACGAAGCGCGTCTTGCCCTGCGCGCGCAGTGGGAAAAGCTATTTAACCATATCGACGTCGTTCTGACGCCGGTCGCCCCATTGCCCGCTTTCGCGCATAATGCGGCATCGGAAAAGGATGCGCGACGGTTTCCCGTTTCCTACGAAGACGGTGAACGGGAGCTGTATTTCCGCGAGCTATTTCACTGGGCTGGTCTGCCAGTCGTACCGGGGTTGCCTGCCACGAGTTTTCCAGTCGGGCTTGACGCCTCCGGTTTGCCAATTGGCGCGCAAGTCGTAGGTGCCTATCTAGAAGACCGCACGCCTCTCGCATTCGCTCGCGTTTATGAAGCGGCTTTCGGAGGCTTTATACCGCCTTCCGGCTATTAAAAACCCGCGCAAAGCCACCCCTTGGTCCGAGCCGCTTATACCTTGCACGCCGAAGCACGCGTCTTCGTAAAATGGCGCTCGGAGACGCGCGGTAGTGTCGTCCATGACCGACGCCACCAGTATCACGTCGACGCTCAATACACCTGCTTCATCCCCTCCGACGGCATCGCGTAGTTGTCCTTGAGCGCGGTCGCACAGGACACATAGCCATAATTGGCAACGCGGTTATCCCGCGTCAGCACGACAAAAAATGGCGTTGTCGCCCCTTTGTCTGTCAACAGGGTGTAGTTCAAGCACACGCCTCCATTCTGCGGAACCTTCACTTCGCTATTCGGCTGCCCGCCCGCCGCAACGACCGATGCGCGCGTTGCGCCTGCGGTTAGAACGGCACGCACAACTGGAACCGAATCGTATTTGAAAATCTCGAATCCACTACAGCCCGACAAGGTTAAACATGTCGCTAGCAATATCGCGGTAATGCCTATGTTTTTACTTCCCATTTCTAAGCTTCCTAAGATGACGAATGCTGGCAACACGGTTAGACACTGACATCGGATATTTTCTGTATTCGCGACAGCTAGGGAGCCTCAACTGTGACACACACGTCGATCTGGACCTACGGGATCAATCCCAGTTTTTCGGAATCTAGCGCGCTACTTCGTCTACTGGAAAGCAGTGCGAACTGCGCCACCAAAGTCGGCATTGGAGAAGTCTCGCTCAACGAAATGACCATCAAGCTCCGTGGTCTTAAATCGCACACAGTAGCCGGATTAGCAAGATTCATCTCACCCTATTAACGAAGACAGCGTCCTACATTGCTATCTCACGCTAATGGGATAGGAAATGCTTAACGAAAATTGGAAAATAAGGGGAGCGTTCGCAGGCGCTCTTGTAACAGTCATCACTTCAGGATGCAGCGATGGGAAATCGCCAGCACCTGCCCCGGTGACGCGCGAACGGCTTGATTTGCCAATATACGATGCCACTGACTACTGCACGCCGAACTGGCACACCCATACCGGCCGGATCGATTCCATAACCACCGCAGGAAAAATGGATGCCTTGCCGAACGAGGAGGTCATCGACCAATTAATCTTAAAATTGAAGGCCGCGGCAGAAGGTACGCCCGATACAAATGATCGGACTCGCGTAGAGGCCGTCGCGCATCGCATCGTGGATGCGCTGTTACGCGATGACGCAACTGAAGTCATCACATTGAAGACACTTGCGCGTGCGTCGCTGATTCGTTACGACCATGCCATGTCGGGTGGCGCAGCGATCATCCGTCTCGCCACAGGGCTCCCTGAAGGCGAAGCGAAACGCTTCGTCGCAGCCCTGCAAGCGGACAGCGAAGTCGAATATGCCGATCTTGATCGACTGGAAGAACACCTGTCCGTGCAGTCTGTCGGAATAGATTCGTCAACCTCAATCTCAAACGTTGAAACCCGTGATTCCATGTGGCATCTAAAAGCAATCAACGCTGAAGCTGCCATGCGCCGCGCAGGCAGTCAACGCAAGTCTAGTAATGTCGTCGCGGTACTCGACGGCGGTTTTGCCGAACACCCCGCGCTGGAGGGAAACCGCATCGATCGGGGGAAGGCGTTCACTTGGTCTTTAGCCGAGCCTTGTGCGCGCTTGGGCGTCATTGATCTGGATAAACAACGCGAATGTATGCTGAAGCCCCACCCACTGGACACAGCTATGCAAAAGTCGCTCAATGGTTTTGAGCAACCCGGTACGTCTCCTACTGGCCACTCGCTTCAAATACTTGATTCGTTACATGGCACTGAAGTCGCCGGCTTCATTGGCGCGCAGGAAAATCGTGAATATCACGCGCACGGAGTCAATCCAGACGCTCAACTGCTGTATGTCCGAGTATCTCCGATGGCACGGATGCATGCAAGCGATGTCCTCGACGCCATGCGCTGGTCAGTGGGTCTCGATATCCAAAGGGACGGCCAGTCATGGCCTCACCCGTCAACCCCTGCGCGCGTTATCAATTTAAGCTTAAGCCGAACGCTCGCTGAACAATCAGCACGTCGCCATGAAGCGTGCGGGCCCGCCCTTATCGATGCCATTCGGGACGTGCGATCGGCAGGAACCACGATCGTCGTGGCCGCAGGGAACGACGCTGCTCCCTCGTCATGGGCTTCTCCTGGTAATTGTCCTGGCGTGATAACCGTAGGGGCAACCGATGTCGAAGGCAAGCGGGGTGTGTTGACCTCAAATGGGAAGACACTGAAGGGTAGTAATTATGGGAAAAACGTCACAATCAGTGCGCCCGGCTGGGACGTCCTTACACTGTCGGTCAAGTCTGCCCCGCTTGACGCGTCGACTTGTTTGCCGAGATACCAGGCAATGGGCATATGCGATGACTTAGAAACATCAGGAATTCCGGCAAAATTCCCTCGAAAAACGACCGACCCTACTGAACGCTTCGATTCCGGAACAAGCTATGCGGCGCCACAAGTCGCGGGCGTTATCTCCTTAATGCTGGCCGTCAACCAAGAACTGACGCCTGACGCGATCAAAGAGATCTTAGTGGCGACTGCGCAAAAGCCGCCGGCATCCATGCATGAATGCGTCGCACCCGCTGGAGCTGGCATTGTCGACGCGGATGCCGCAGTAAAGATGGCGCAGACGTGGCGCCCGTAAGTATGCGATTCTTGGACAGCAACAACATGCGATCCGGGTCACCAGCGCACGGAGACGCTGCGGTCGCGCGTGACCACGGCCCAACCATCAGCCAATTGCCGCACGGCCGCCTGTCCCGCAGCGTGGGCCACGGATTGAATCGCGTGCCCCACGTCGCCTAACGTCGCGCCCGGCCGCACGGCGCGAATGCCGGCACACATGGCATCGTAAGTCGTGCGGACCAAGCGCGTTGCCGCCGCGCTCGGCGTACCGACACAATACATCCGGCTCGTGTCCCCGAACCATCCATCCTTGATCACCGCCACGTCGATGTTGATGATGTCGCCATCCCGCAGTGGCTTTGGTGAAGGAATGCCGTGACACACTTCGTGATTGACGGCCACGCAGACCGTTTTTGGATAGCCGTGATAGCCCACATTGGCAGGCACGACCCCAACTCGTCAACGATGTATTCGTGGCAGAGCTTGTCCAGCTTATCCGTGGTCACGCCCGGCTGCACATGCGGCGCGATCATCCGCAAGACATCCGCCGCAAGTGCGCCCGCCGTTGCCGCCTTGGGAGACTTGTCCAAGAATTGAAAAAATCAGCTCTCTTAGTCTCATGTCTCGATATCACCACGCAATTACCCAGCACTGACGCGCATCGGACACGACCACGCAGAATGCATGGCAATTAGCATTTTCAGACTTTAGACACTGACCTTTATTTTATGATAGTAAACCTTATTAATTATAATTTTGATTATTCCAATGATGAAATTCGGAAAGAGTTGCATTTTCTCTATCGCGCTGCTGCTCGCGCCTGCATCAGTGCTTGCCGCTGTTGAGCCTATTCCAGACATTGACCGCTACGCCGACACTGTCACCAGTCTCTTTGTCCACGGAGACAGCGACAAAGCCTATAAGTTGATTGCCCCATATTATGAGGAGCACGCCGCGACAAAAGATATCGAGCTGTATAAGACGACGTTGAAGAACACAATCGACATGATTAACCAAGAAAAGGCAAGAAGCTACGAATGTGTGCAACGTAAGTCCTACGGCGAATCACTTGTCTTTATCCAATGCATCATGAAGACAGAAAGGGTGTTTTACCCGATCGCCTTTACTTTTTATAAGCCTCAAAAAAACTGGATTCTAAAAGATTTACTATTTAGCAACTGGAACACTTTATATAGCGCTTCAGGTCAATAAAAAAACTTGCTCGTCGATCGTAAAAGGCGCGGGAAAAGTTGACACGTGTCAAAGCACGCCCCGGCGTGCTATCGAGCGTCACTCCGGCACCTTGTTAATGCAACGTCAAGTATGGTGGGCATCCAAGGTGCGCGCAAACAGATCAAACCGCCGCATAGTCACCGAACCCATCCGGCCATTGCGTCAGCACGCGATAGCCGTCATCGGTTACCGCGACCATATGCTCCCATTGCGCGGAGAGGCTGCGGTCGCGCGTGACCACGGTCCAACCATCGGCCAATTGCCGCACGGCCGCCTGTCCCGCGTTGATCATTGGTTCAATCGTGAAAATCATGCCGGGCTTCAGCGTCGCCCCTTCGCCGGGGCGGCCGTAATGCAATACTTGCGGCGCATCGTGGTAGACCTTGCCGATCCCGTGCCCACAATACTCCCGCACTACGCTGAATCCCGCGGCATGCGCCACGGATTGAATCGCGTACCCCACGTCACCTAACGTCGCGCCCGGCCGCACGGCGCGAATGCCGGCACACATGGCATCGTAAGTCGTGCGGACCAAGCGGATTGCCGCGGCGCTCGGTGTGCCGACGCAATACATCCGGCTCGTATCTCCGAACCATCCATCCTTGATCACCGCCACGTCGATGTTGATGATGTCGCCATCCCGCAGCGGCTTTGGTGACGGAATGCCGTGACACACTTCGTGATTAACGGCAACGCAAACCGTTTTTGGATAGCCGTGGTAGCCCACATTGGCAGGCACGACGCCCAACTCGTCAACGATGTATTCGTGGCAGAGCCTGTCCAGCTTGTCCGTGGTCACACCCGGCTGCACATGCGGCGCGATCATCCGCAAGACATCCGCCGCAAGTGCGCCCGCCGTTGCCGCCTGAGCAATCTCCGCCTCGGAGCGTAGCGTGATTTTCTTGCTTTCTCTCATGCCGCGCTCTCCGTCGTTCTTTGCTGGCTATCAGTGTTCACGGCATTCAATACAACGCCGCCGCGCTGAGCGTGTTCACCTTCAAACTGCACCAACGCCGGTCCCGTGCCATCAGCATCCGCCTGGATCAATATCCTGCAAATCTCCCCGTAAGCCAGCGACGGATACAACTCCGATAGCATCCCAACCCGCATCCAATGCTCCGCCTGCGCGTTGATCGATCGACTCAATGCACCGCTCGTCGCGCGCAGGTTTGCGTGCATGACATCGGATATCTTGATAATTCCCATGATGTGCAGTGATATACGAAATGTAGTCACTTCATATACTACCAACAATGCACCCCGCCGTCACGTGTGAAGACAGGTTTGCCCTGCGCCACGCCGTTGCCGAACGCCGACAATCCATTTGCTTTTAGACACGCCCCCCTTCCGGATCATCCATCTGCGCCCCATCCGACTAACAATTGCCCGCGCAGCCTGGACTCACGCGTCCCGGCACGCACCGTGCTTTAGTGCGTTTCGTCCATCGATCGAAAACGGCCTTGCGCCGCACGATCATTGTCGGGATTTCTCATAGAATGCATTTGATGGCCCGCTGGTCACGCGCCCAGCTTCCCTCTCTCCTCAAAAAGACATAAAAACATGCGGTTTCAGCACGGGTACCAGTGGCAGGCGGCAACGCCTGGATTGAAGAAATTGTCTGATCTGTATGGCCGCTTTTGCCTGTTGCTGGCGGCGGCCACGCTGTTGGCATTGGCGGGGTGTGCCACGACACGGCCCGCTGCGTCGAGCTTCGTGCGTCAGCCATCGCAGGCGTTACCCGCGAGCACGCCCACGCCGCTGTCGGCCTCGTTTGCCGCCGCGCGCGCGGCGCATCCGGGAGAGTCCGGTTTCCATTTGCTGGTGCAAGGCCGGGAAGCACTGGCGGTGCGTATTTCGCTGGCCCGGTCGGCCACCCGGACACTCGACATTCAGTACTACATCGCCAACGAGGACAACACCGGCAAGTTGCTGCTCGAAGCGGCAGTCCGGGCAGCGGAGCGCGGCGTCCGGGTGCGCATGCTCCTGGACGATATGAATTTCAAGGATATCGACTCGATCATGGCGGTGATGAATTCGACACCGAATATCGAGATCCGCGTCTTCAACCCATTCGCGACGGCGAACGAAGGTGCACTGACGCGAATGGGCAACGTCGTGACGCACCTGGATACGCTGACCCGCCGAATGCATAACAAAGCGATGATCGCCGACAATCAGGCAGCCATCACCGGCGGGCGCAATGTTGGCGACGAATACTTCGACGCCAGTCCGTCCATTACGTTCCGCGATATCGACATCCTGTCCGTCGGGCCCATCGTGCCGGACATCTCGCGCAGTTTCGATGTGTTCTGGAATAGCGAGGAAAGCTATCCGCTGAAAGCGTTGAACAGACAGCACTTCCGGGCCGCGAAAATCGCCAAGGTGCGTGCTGAACTCCGCCGGCATTGGGACGAGATGTCGGCCATGACCGACGGCGCCAATCTCGACGAGCCGCCATTGGCGCGGCAGATTCGCACCGGGCAGATACCGTTGGTCTGGGCCAAGGCAACGTTCTACGCGGACACGCCACGCAAGATCACTACCCCGACCGATGACTACGTCAGCCCGCCGATCAGTCGCATCGGACAACTGGCCGATCAGTCGAAAAAGAGTTTCCTCATTATCTCGCCCTATTTTGTCCCGCATAACGGCAGCATCGATAAGTTGGGCGATATGGTGGCGCGCGGTGTCCAAGTATCGGTGCTGACCAATTCCCTGGCGGCAACCGATGCACCGGCCGTACAGGCCGGCTATGCCCCGGCACGTGTGCCGCTGTTGAAGAGAGGCGTCGCCCTGTACGAATTCAAACCGATTGCCGGGGAGCGCAAGCCCGGGCTGATCGGCTCGCATTCGCGTGCCAGTCTGCACGCGAAAGCCTATGTGTTCGATGATCAGATTCTGTTTATCGGCTCACCGAATCTCGATCCCCGATCCGCCGGCTTGAACACGGAAATGGCGCTTGAAGTGGACAGTCCGGTACTGGCGGAACAGGTGACGGCATTGTTCCGCGAAGCAGCGTCGCCCGATGAGAGTTACCATGTCACGCTGGCCGATCGCGACGCCTTGGCGCAGACCGGTGCGTCCGGCTCGCCGCCCTCGCCCCTGGTATGGACCACGCGCGAGCACGGTCAGGTAGTGACGTACAACTTCGATCCCGATGCCGGGCTATGGCGTAACGTACTGACCGGCATCTTTTTCATCTTGCCGTTGAAAAACCAGTTGTAAGAAGCGAACGACCGCGCGCGACACGGTTCTCGGGCTGGCAAATCCCCGATGCGCCCCCAGCCAAGAGGGATATGCCGATGACCTGCCCCCGCCGCGCGCCCTGACAAACGTCCTGAGGCGCCGCTCCCCACTGCGGCAGCCCGACGACCGGTCGCACGACGGCGCATTCTGGAGTTCACGATGACAGCAGACGCGCAGCATTCCTCGTCCCGCCCCGCCGACCATCACGGTGCGGTCCGCATGGAACGCGACACCTTTGGCGAAATTGCCGTTCCATCCGCCAAACTGTGGGGAGCGCAAACGCAGCGTTCGCTACAGAATTTCAAGATATCGACCGAGAAACAATCGCCCGAGATGATTCATGCGCTGGCGATCGTCAAGCGCGCCGCCGCCGCGGTCAATCAACAGCTCGGTGTTCTGCCCGAGGATCGGGCACAGGCGATCATCGCCGCAGCCGATGAGGTGATCGACGGCAAGCATCCGGACGAATTTCCGCTTGCGGTCTGGCAGACCGGCTCCGGTACGCAGACAAATATGAACCTCAACGAGGTGCTGGCGAACCGGGCCAGCGAGTTGCTGGGCGGCGAGCGCGGTGAAGCGCGCAAAGTCCATCCGAACGATGACGTCAACCGCGGCCAGTCGTCCAATGACGTATTCCCCACCGCGATGCACATCGCTGCCGCCTACGCGATCCACCATACCTTGCTACCGGCGCTGGCCCTGCTCCGCGATACATTGCAAGCGAAATCGAAGGCGTTCGACGATATCGTCAAGATCGGCCGGACCCACTTGCAAGATGCCACACCGTTGACACTGGGCCAGGAATTTTCCGGCTACGTCGCGCAGTTGAACCAGGCAATCAAACACGCGCAAGCCGCGCAGCCGCATCTCTATGAACTCGCACTAGGCGGCACCGCCGTGGGCACCGGTTTGAACGCGCATCCGGAATTCGCGGTCAAGGTGGCGGCGGAAATCGCCCGGTTGACGAAACTGCCCTTCATCACCGCACCGAACAAATTCGAAGTAATGGCGGCGGCGGATGCGTTGGTGCATGCGCATGGTGCGCTGAAGACCGTGGCGGCAGGCTTGATGAAAATCACCAACGATATCCGTTGGCTCGCCAGTGGTCCGCGCTGCGGACTCGGCGAACTGTCGATACCGGAAAACGAACCGGGGAGCTCGATCATGCCGGGCAAGGTCAATCCGACACAATCGGAAGCCGTGACCATGCTGTGCTGCCAGGTATTCGGCAACGACGTCGCGGTCAATTTCGGCGGTGCCAGCGGCAACTTCGAATTGAATGTGTTCCGCCCGATGATCGCCCATAACGTGCTGCAATCGGTGCGCCTGCTGGCCGATGGCGCACGCAGCTTCAACGACAACTGTGCCGTTGGTATCGAACCGAACCGCGAACGCATCACCACCTTGATGAACGAATCACTGATGTTGGTGACGGCGCTGAATCCGCATATCGGCTATGACAAAGCGGCACAAATCGCAAAGAAAGCGCATAAGGATGGGTCGACGTTGAAAGCGGCCGCACTGGCACTCGGCCACGTGACTGACGCGCAATTCGACGAATGGGTCAAACCGGAAGAGATGGTGGGCAAGCGCTGAAACAGCGATGCTTTACCGGGCGAATGCCCGCTTGAAAAAACGGAACGGCCCTGATGGGCCGTTCTTTTTGCGGGCGTGGCAAAAGCAAACTGTCAGCGGCTACGGAACGAGACGCCCTGGTCGATCGTGCCGTACATCGAAATACCGTTTGCGCTTCCCGCACTCCCTCCGCTGCCTCCGGCGCAACCGCCGAGCACTAGACTCGCCGCACACACCATGGCAATCGGCATCCAGGCCAACAATGGCGCGCCACGCCGGCGCGGCGGTGCCGTCGTGGCCACGCAATCAGATGGCAATGGGCGCGGCGATATGCGGGTGCGGATCATAATCGGCGATCTCAAAATCTTCGAAGCGATAGTCGAACATCGACGCCGGCCTGCGGTGGATCTTCAATGCCGGTAACGCACGTGGTGCACGCGTTAATTGCAGCGCGGCCTGCTCGACATGATTCGAATAAAGATGGGCATCGCCAATCGAGTGGATGATCTCACCCGGCTCCAATCCCACCTGCTGCGCCAGCATATGCGTCAAGAACGCCACCGATGCGCTGTTATATGGCACGCCCAGGAACCAGTCGCCGGAACGCTGTGTCAGCATGCAGCTCAGGCGGCCATTGGTCACATTGAACTGATACATCACATGACACGGCGGCAGCGCCATCCGTCCCGCCGCCGCGTTCTCCACCGGGGAACGCGACTCGTCCGGCAGGAATGACACGTTCCACGCATTCAGGATATGGCGGCGGCTATTCGGTTTCTTGATCAAGGAATCGACAAGCGCTGAAATCTGGTCCGTTGACGTGCCGTCCGGATTAGGCCACTTGCGCCACTGCGCACCATAGACCGGACCCAGCTCTCCTTCCGGCGTCGCCCATTCGTCCCAGATTGTCACCTTGTTCTCGTGCAAGTAGCGCAGATTGGTGTCGCCGCGCAGAAACCACAACAATTCATGCAGGATCGACCGTATATGCAGTTTCTTCGTCGTCAGCAAGGGAAAACCGTCGGCAAGGTCATGCCGGTACATCACGCCGAAAATCGAACGCGTGCCGGTGCCGGTGCGATCGCCCTTGACGTGCCCCTGTTCGAGGAGCTGCCGCAGAACGGCGAGATACTGCTGGTCCATGCGCGAACACTCGTAGAGAATTGACTGACCCGCGTATTTTACTCCGCCTTATTCGGACGAGACAGATTCCGGCAGATCCGGAAGATGCCGCGACAGCGATACAATGTCGGGCCAACCACCTGACAGGTCGATTTATCGATCTGTCGACTGCCCGCTGCCACCCGACGTCACCATGACCCAGCCGACCCATGCCGCACAGCCGCTGTCCCAACCACCATTGACGCTCATTGTCGCGCGTGCGCGCAACGGTGTGATCGGACGCGACAACCAGTTGCCGTGGCACCTGCCGGAAGACCTGGCGTATTTCAAGAAAACGACGATGGGCGCGCCGGTCGTCATGGGCCGCAAGACACACGAATCGATCGGGCGACCGCTGCCGGGACGTCGAAATGTCGTGGTCACCCGCGACCCCGCACGCGAATTTGCCGGATGCGACGCGGTGAGCAGCCTGGAAGCGGCGCTGCAAGCGTGTGCGTCGGACGGCGTGCCGGACGTGTTCCTGATCGGCGGCGCGCAGTTGTACAGGGAAGGGATGAGTCTGGCGCAGCGGTTGCTGATTACCGAGGTGGATGCCGATGTCGAGGGCGATGCGTTCTTTGCCGCCCCCGATCCGACGATCTGGGTAGAGACTGCCCGGGAAAGCCATCCGCCGATGACACGCGAGAACGGCACGGCCCGCCTGGGTTATGCATTTGTCGAATACCGCCGCCGTTAAGCAGTGGCGGTTTCGACCAGCATGGACAACCGCATCGCCTGACGCCCCACCACGTCGCCAGACGCAATGATGCGAGTCACGCCACCATCATCACACCGCCCGCTCATGCCTTCCCGGCGATCGTCATCCGTTCAATGAGGATCGACCCACAGGTCTTATTGCCGCGAACCAATTCATCGGCACCCACGGCCACGACGTGGCGCAGCATCTCTCCGAGATTACCGGCAATCGTGATTTCCTCTACCGGATACCGGATCTTGCCGTTTTCCACCCAGAACCCCGATGCGCCGCGTGAATAATCGCCCGTGATCAGATTCACGCCTTGTCCCATCAGATCCGTCACGAACAAACCGGTATCGAGCTTGCGCAGCATCGCATCCAGGTCATCGCCCGGATCGGTCAGCTTGCTGACGATCTTCAAGTTGTGCGCGCCGCCAGCGTTACCAGTGGTGGGCATGCCGAGCTTACGCGCCGAGTACGTCGACAGAAAATACCCTCGCAGCACGCCTTCCTCGACGAACGCGCGCTTGCTCACGCGCACCCCCTCGTCGTCGAACGGTGCACTGCCCATCGCGCCAGGCACGAACGGGTCTTCGATAATGCTCATATGATCCGCCAACACCGGGCGATCGAGACTGTCGACCAGAAACGATGCTTTCCGGTACAACGCCCCGCCGCCAACGGCCTGCGTCAGCGACGCGATCAACCCCATCGCGATCGGCGCTTCGAACAGCACCGGCGCCTTGCATGTATCAATCGGCCGGGCGCCCAGGCGGGACAAGGCACGCTCGGCGGCATAGCGACCGATTTTCTCGGCCGAGCTCAACAGCTTGGCGTCGCGCTTGACCGAATGCCAGTCATCGCGCTGCATCTGCCCATTCAAGCCGGCAATTGGTGCGCACGAAACGAAATGCCGCGAGACCGGGTAGCCACCGATGAAACCACGGCTGGTGGCCAGGACGAATTGCGAATGTTGCGCCGCGACCGTCGCGCCGTCGGAATTCTCGATATGCGGATCGGTCTCGAACGCCGCCTGCTCGGCACGTTGGGCGATCTCCACGGCGGTTTCCGCATCGAGGTCCCACGGGTGGAATAGATCGAGGTCACGCGGAGACCGTTCGAGCAGCGCTTCCTCGGCCAAGCCGGCGCAGTCGTCTTCGGCGGTAAAGCGCGCGATATTGTATGCCGCCGCCACCGTGTCGCGCAGTGCCTTCGGCGTGAAATCCGAGGTACTCGCATTACCGCGTCGATTGCCGATGAACACGGTCACGCCGACGGACTTGTCGCGATTGTGCTCGATGGTCTCTACCTGATCGCGCCGTACGCTGACGGAGAGGCCATCGCTTTCCGAGATCTCGGTGGCGGCATCGGTACCACCGATTTCCTTCGCGTACTTCAGGATATCGCTGGCGATCTCCTTCAACTGGTCCTGCGAATGGGGAAACAAACGCGAGGTCTTGGACGTATGAGCTGCGGGCATGGGTTGACGTATCTCCTCGGAAGCCTGGATAGAGGCCAGGCGGCCATCGCCCGATCATATCAAACCCTGCCAACACGCACAGCGGCCCGCTTGGTCTGTACAATTCGCGCATGACTCGCAAACGAAACGCCAGCCGCGCAGGGGAAGCCGGCCGGCCCAATGAACTCCCCGAAAGCCCGCTGGGCCCTGATGGTGAACCGGTCTACGACCGGCCCAGTAAATCACAGCGCAAACGCGACACCGCAGCGCTCCAGGTGCTGGGCAAGGAACTAGCGGAACTGCCCAAGGAGGCCTTCCGCAAATTGCCGCTGCCTGAAGCCCTGTTTGACGCCCTCACCGAGACGCGCCGGATCACCGACCACGAAGGTCGTCGACGGCAGCTTCAGTTCGTCGGCAAGGTGATGCGCCGCCTGGACGACGCCGACGTGACCGCGTTGCGGCAAACGCTCGACAAGATCCGCGGCATCAGCCGTGCGGAAACGGTGAAACTGCACGCTATCGAGCGGTGGCGCGACGTACTGCTCGAATCCGATGACGCGCTGACTGATTTCCTGCAACGCTACCCGGAAGCGGACGTGCAACAAGGCCGAACCCTGATTCGCAACGCTCGCCGGGAAAGCCAGCGTGAGGGATCGCCGCGCTATTACCGCGAATTGTTCCAATGGGTAAAGGCGGCCAGCACCGTGGCCAGCGCCGAATCCGGAGACGAGGACGGCGGCGACGAAGAAGACGAGGACCACGATGACGACATCGATCACCCCGCCTGAAACGCCTGATGCACCCCGTGCGGCACACGCAAGCACCGGTGAATCGCCCACACGCACCGTAAGGGGCCATCCCGATGAAGTCGTGATCGGGTTGGTCTCCATCAGCGATCGCGCGAGCGCCGGTACCTATCAGGACGCCGGCATACCGGCATTGGCGCAGTGGCTCGAATCGGCACTGACCAGCCCGTTCCGGATCGAGACACGGTTGATCCCCGATGAAGTCGTCAATATTTCAGCAACGCTCGTCGAACTGGTCGACCACGTTGGGTGCGACCTCGTGCTGACCACTGGCGGCACGGGCCCATCACGCCGCGATGTCACACCTGAGGCCACACTTTCGGTGGGGACAAAGACGATGCCTGGATTTGGCGAGCAGATGCGACAAATCAGCCTGGCCTTTGTTCCCACCGCGATCCTGTCACGTCAAGTCGCGGTGATTCGAGAAACGCCGACGCATGCCGCGTTGATCATCAACCTGCCCGGTCAGCCCAAATCGATCAAGGAAACGCTGGAAGGCCTGCGGCAGGAGGATGGGACATTGCGCGTGCCAGGGATTTTTGCGGCCGTGCCCTATTGCGTGGATTTGATCGGCGGCCCCTACATCGAAACCGATCCCGCCATCGTCGATGCTTTCCGGCCCAAATCGGCGCGACGCCCGCAGCCTGGGGCATGAGGGTCGCGCGACGCTGACCGACGCACCGGCGGTACTGGCACGATCGGCCGATGCGGTGCGCGTGGACGCTTACGCTTTATCGGCGTCGGAACGGATGAAATGCTCGCGGTAATATTTCAATTCGTCAATCGATTCGACGATATCGGCGAGTGCCGTATGTTGCGCCCGCTTTTGGAAACCCTTCATCAGGTCAGGACGCCAACGGCGCATCAGCTCCTTCAGCGTACTGACGTCGAGGTTGCGATAATGGAAAAACGCTTCCAGTTCCGGCATCCAACGCGCCATGAAACGGCGATCCTGGCAGATCGAATTGCCGCACATCGGCGATTTGCCGGGGGGAACGTATTGTCCGAGGAAGGTGCGCAATTGCGCGACCGCGTCCGCCTCCGTCACCGTCGAGGCCTTAACCCGATCGATCAGACCCGAACGACTATGCGTATTCTTGTTCCAGTCATCCATGGCGTCCAAGGCAGCATCGGATTGATGGATGGCCAAGACAGGGCCTTCGACCATCACCTGCAGTTGAGGATCGGTGACCACCACGGCGACTTCGATGATGCGGTCGGTATCCGGCTGCAGGCCGGTCATTTCCATGTCCACCCAGACGAGGTTGAATTCACTGCGAGGGAGGACGGCAGGCGCGGACGGCGACGATACGACGGGCGTTTCAGACGAAGGAACGGACATGACGGCGACAGTAGCGAAGAAACGATAATTCCCGCATAGTGCCATACGGTCTCCGATATGCCCACCTCCGCCCTGTAAAACACGCGGCCGGCAGCCGCGATGGGGTGCTTCAGCGCACGATGCTGCGTACTTAGCCGGACGTCTTACCATGTTCTCGATTCTGTTCGCCATTGCACTGGCCGCGATGGTCGCCACCAAGCTGTGGCTCGGCATGCGCCAGATCCGCCATGTCGCCGCGCACCGCGCCAGCGTCCCGACGCGTTTCGCTGATACGATCCCGCTCCACGCACATCAACGTGCCGCCGACTACACCGTTGCCCTCGCGAAACTGAGCGCCGCGGAGGTGGTCACTGGCGCCGTGGTGCTGGCGTTGCTGACCCTGGGCGGCGGCACCGGTGCATTGGATAGGCTGCTGACCGCTTGGCTGGGAGACGGCATGCTGCAGCAGGTCCTGCTGATCGCCGTAGTGGTGGGGATAACCAGCCTAGTCGATCTGCCCTTCGACTACCTCCGACATTTCGTCGTGGAGGAGCGCTTTGGTTTCAACAAGATGACACCGGGCGTGTTTTTCGCCGATCTCGCGAAATCCACCGCGATTGGCGCGGTGCTCGGTCTGCCCCTGCTGCTTGTCGTGTTATGGCTAATGGCGCGCGCCGGCGCGCTGTGGTGGCTATACGCATGGGCCGTCTGGGTAGGATTCAACGTGCTCGTGCTGGTGCTCTATCCCACGTGGATTGCACCGCTCTTCAACAAATTCCAGCCACTCGACGACGACGGGCTCCGGACGCGGATCGAAGCATTGCTGCAACGTTGCGGCTTTGCGGCAAAGGGCCTGTTCGTCATGGACGGCAGTCGCCGATCGGCGCACGGCAATGCCTATTTCACCGGTTTTGGTGCGGCCAAGCGCATTGTCTTCTTCGACACGCTGATCTCGCGCCTGTCCGGCGACGAAATAGAGGCGGTGCTGGCGCACGAACTGGGACATTTCAAGCGTCGCCATGTGATCAAGCGGATGGTGGCAACGTTCGGCATCAGCCTGGCCCTGCTCGCCTTGCTCGGCTGGTTGATGCAACAAAGCTGGTTCTATACGGAAATGCAGGTGCACCCGGACGGTGCCGGCACGAACAACGCCGGCCTGGCGCTGCTGCTGTTCTTCCTGATCGCACCGGTTTTCCTGTTCTTCGCCGGGCCGATCAGTGCGCTGACGTCGCGCAAGCACGAATTCGAGGCCGATGCATTCGCCGCCGATCAGACGCGGGCGCAAGACCTCGTCAATGCGCTGGTGAAGCTGTACCAGGACAACGCGTCGACGTTGACACCTGATCCGGTATATTCGGCATTTTATTATTCTCACCCCCCCGCATCGCAGCGCATCGATCGCCTGCTGCAGTTGGAAGGTATTCGTGGCGCAACCTAAGCAAGCTCCTGCCCGCGCGGCAGACCCGGACATGTTCGAAGGGACGGTCATCGCCGCGCACGGCCGACACTACGTCGTGACACCGGATGACGGCAGCCCGCTGATGCAATGTTTTCCACGCGGCAAGAAAAGCGACGTCGCCGTCAACGATCGTGTCAGCGTGGCGCGGCAGTCCGCGGACCAGGGTGTCATCGATGCAGTGCTGCCGCGCCGCAACCTGCTGTACCGCTCCGACCAATACAAGTCGAAGCTGTTCGCGGCGAATCTCGACCAGATTGCGATCGTCGTCGCCACCGAACCGCATTTCAGCGAGGACCTGCTCGGCCGCGCCCTGGTGGCAGCTGATGCACACGGTCTTAGTGCCTGCATCATCCTCAACAAAGTGGATGTCACCGATGCGCTGGCCCACGCGCGCGGTCGACTGGCGCCGTATGCCGCGTTGGGCTACCCGGTTCATGCGTTGTCGGCCGGGGCCGATCCGCAGGGCGCGCGCGCCACGCTGGCGCCGGTGCTGGACGGCCGTACGACGTTGCTGCTGGGTCAGTCGGGAATGGGGAAATCGACGCTGATTAATGTACTGGTACCAGGTGCCGAAGCGGCAACGCGCGAAATCTCCGCGGCATTGCATGCAGGCAAGCACACGACGACCTTCACACGTCGCTATGCCTTGCCATCAGTCGATGAAAACAGCGCGCCTGGCGCCCTGCTTGACTCGCCCGGTTTTCAGGAGTTTGGCCTGCACCACTTGACGGAAGGCACGCTGGAGCGGGCCTTCCCCGACTTCCGGCCGCTGCTGGGCAAATGCCGATTCTATAATTGCCGTCACCTGCACGAACCGGGTTGCGCGATTCTCGAAGCGCTTGGCGACGGTCGAATCACACCGAACCGGCATGCGCTGTACGCCCAATTGGTACACGAGACCAATCAGGTCGTGCGCTGATTCCTTCCTCGTGCGCGCCTCACGACGACACCATCACGCCAGCCACACCGACAGCGTCACCATCAACAACAGAATCATCCACAGGATGACCGCACGCCAGACCAGCCCGACCGCCGAACGGAGCGTTCTCGGTGTGCAATCATCCCCTACCGGCAGCGGCGCGGGGCGGTTGTAAGGATCAAGCATCGTATCGAACGTGCCGAACGACTCCGTCGCCGTTTGCTCCGCTTGGGGCTCCACCAGGCGCGCGCCCAGCGCGCCGCTCCCCGCCGCCAGCAGCACCCCCTCGTTCGTATCCGCCCACACACCACCGTAATGGCGCCAGGCATAGACCGCGTCCTCGAAATTACCCACGATGGCAAAACCCAGCGCGGTCAGACGTGCCGGAATCCAGTCGATATAGAAGAATGCGCGGCGTGCGAAGTTGGCGAAGGCCGGACTGTGCTCGGCCGCAGGCTCAGTCCACGTTGCCGCCAGATGCGAGGCGATGCGATAGCACACCGCACCCGCCGGACCGATCGGAATCAGAAACCAGAAAAACACGCCAAACACATGCCGATGGGAAGCGATCACCGCATAGACGAGCGTGTTACGCACGATCTCACTGACCGGCATGTCTCGCGTTTCAATGCCGGTCCAGGTCTGCAACAACTCACGTGCGAGCGGCACATCGTCGTTATTGAGCGCAACCTGGATATCGGTGAAGTAATGGCTGAACTGCCTGAATCCAAGCGTCAGATACAGCACGGCCACGTTCCAGGCGAAAGCCAGCACAAAGCTGACATGCCACAGCAAATAATAGATGACGCCAACCCCTAGCGTCCAAGGCAGGACGACGCCCAACCACGCCAACACGCCGTGCTTGCCGCGTCCACCATCCATGCCGCGGCCCGTGCGTTCGGCGTGTCGCCGCAGCAATCGCGAGACGACGTTGTTCGAGTCGAGCGCGCGAAGCTGCTCGAGGATCAAGGCGAGAAGTACAGAAAAGAAAGTCATGCGATCGGCTGCACAAAGCAAAAGACGGAACACACGGAACAGCATTGGCATACGGATACGGCAAGCACCGTTTACCCCTCACCATCCGAGGAACACGTTACCAATGTGCTTGTAACAATAACATCAAATGTAACGCTCGAAGACGTCAATTACATTAGGCCGAAAGGAAGTGGTAGAGGTTTCGCAACATGCCTGCCGTGGCGCCCCAGATAAAGTGCTCTCCATGCCCATCGACGCGTGGATAGGGCATGGAAAAGAAACGGCGCGCCGTAGGTGCTGCAACGTCGGCGCCTGCTGCCGCAAGCGGATCTGTCATTGTCCTGGGCAACGCGAAAGACGACGCTATCCCGTCTCGACGAGAAAGCAATGGTGATGCTTCTTGCCGGCTCGTCGGTGGGGGGCTCTGCGGCTGGTAAAGGCGAATCTGGTGATGCAGAGGGTTCATCAAGAACGCCAATGGCACCTCGAAGCATTCGGCTACTTCCCGCTCGGCTGGCTTGACGTCGAATGGCGGATGCACTAAAGCGACAACCGGCGTCACGGCGTAGCCAGTGCCAGTTATGTATTCCGGCATGCAACCCAGCAGTTCGACATGGCGGGCCGCGAGCCCGATCTCTTCCCATGCTTCGCGCAACGCCGTGGCGACGACATCGCGGTCCTCAGGATCACACCGTCCGCCTGGAAACGAGATCTGTCCAGCGTGATCGGTCAGGTGCGCCGCGCGCTGTGTCAGTAATACGGTAAGCCCTTCCGGCCGCGTCACCAATGACACCAGCACAGCGGCCGGCCGCAACGATGCATGCAGGCTCGACTCGCGACCCTGCGGCTCCAACTGCTCCGGTACCCATTGCAATGTATCGGCAATGGCAAAACGTCGGCGCAATGCGTCGGCGGTCATCACCTCGGCGGGCAACGGCGCCAGGTCCACCGGGGGTGCCTCTATCGGTAGCACGGCGGGATCGAACAGCGGGCGGTCTGGCATCGGTGCGGATTCCTGTTGTTCTGTACGACCATATTGCGGTGCGAACACCAAAAGCACAAAGGCACCCGAAGGTGCCTTTGTCAACAACCGATACTGCATGCCGGTCCCGTGCAAGCATCGCGATCAAACGCGCCACCGCACGGAGCCCCCCCGGGAATCGCATCCCAGGGTACCGTGGCTTACTCTGCCGCGGCTGCCGGCTGTTCCTTGCGGACCAGCTTTTCCTTGATACGCGCCTTCTTGCCGGACAGTGCGCGCAGGTAGTACAGCTTCGCACGACGCACGTCACCGCGACGCTTGACTTCGATGCTGGCCAACTGCGGCGAGTACGTCTGGAAGGTACGCTCGACGCCTTCACCCGACGAGATCTTACGAACGATGAACGACGAATTCAGACCACGGTTACGCTTGGCGATGACCACGCCTTCGTAAGCCTGAACACGCTTACGCGTACCTTCAACCACGTTCACGTTGACGACGACCGTGTCACCCGGCGCAAATTCCGGAATGGTCTTATCGCCCAAAGCGCGTGCGATTTCTTCTTTTTCGAGTTGTTCGATCAGATTCATGATTACTCCTGAAACCATCTTGCCGACGTTGTATACCGCGCTGATGCACGAGGCCTCGGCAGAGGATGGGGAAACCGGCAGGAAATCATTCCTGCCGCCGTAGTCCGGCCCTATCGAGCCGTCGTGTCATTGGCTTGAAACCAATCGTTCACGCCGGGTCCGATGAAGCCGGATTGGCGAGCCAGGCCTCATCGGCCTTGCTCAACAATCCATCGCGACGGGCCGCATCGATAAGATCCGGGCGGCGTGCCCGGGTTTTCGACAAAGACCGCTGGCGACGCCACGCGACAATCTGCGCGTGGTGACCGCCCAACAACACATCCGGCACGCGCACCCCTTCGTATTCCTCAGGGCGCGTGTAGTGCGGACAATCCAGCAAACCATCGACAAAGCTATCCTGCACCGCCGATTGGGCATCCCCCAGCACACCGGGCAGCAGACGAATCACCGCATCCATCAAAGCCATTGCGGGTAGTTCGCCGCCCGACAGCACGAAGTCACCAACACTGATTTCCTCGTCGACACATCGGTCCAACAACCGCTGGTCCACCGCTTCATACCGGCCGCACAGCAACACCAGACCCGACTCCGCCGCCAGCGACGTGACCCGCTTGTGGGTCAACGGCGCGCCTTGTGGCGAGAGCATCACCACGCGCGGCACGGGGCGCCCCTCCGCCTGCTGCGCGGCTTTCGCCGCGGTAATCGCCGCGTCGAGCGGCCGGGCCAGCATCACCATGCCGGGGCCGCCGCCATAAGGCCGGTCATCCACGGTGCGATGCGAGTCGACCGTGAAATCGCGCGGATTCCACGTGTGCAACGCATAGCGCCCCTGCTTGACCGCCCGGGATGTCACACCCCAATCGGTCAAGGCCCGAAACATCTCCGGGAACAGTGTCAGCACGTCGAACCGCATGCTCGTCTCCGCCGGTCGCCCCCGATCCCCTGACGAGGTTCCGGGCGTACCGTGCTGCCGGGTATCAATAATCAATAATCGACATCCCAGTCGACGACAATCCGCTTGCCTGGTAGGTCGACTTCCCGCAGGTACGCATCGACGAACGGGATCAGCCGTTCGCGCTCGACCGTCTGGCCGTTGGCTTCCTGCGTGTCATACGCCACCCGCAAGACCGAATGCGCACCGTTGTCCATCAGGTCGCAAACCCGGCCCAACGCCGTCCCGGCCGGATTCACCACCGCCAAGCCGAGTAAGTCGACCCAGTAATACTCGCCGTCAGGCAGGGCCGGAAAGTCCGCGCGGCGTACCAGCACCGCGGTTCCCTTCAACGCCAATGCCGCATCGCGATCGTCGCAACCAGCGATCGAGACCGCGACCGCACCGCTGTGCACCTTGGCACCCCGCACCGCCGTACGTCGCGGCGCCGACTCGCGTGGACCGCGCAGCCACCAATATTTGGCGTTCAACATCGCGGCGTCGCCATCAGCGGCGCCAGCGTGCGGGAAAACCTTGACCTGACCGCGTACCCCGTACGCCTGGCCAATCACCCCTACCTCGATGAGGTCGTTCGGGAGAACAACCGGCTCAACGGGCACCGCATCGGCCTGTGCGACAACCTCGACGTCGGCCTCGCGATGCTCGTCGGCGGCCTTTTCCGTCGCACCCCCCTTTGGGGCGCGCGGGCGGAAAGCGCCGAAACCCGGCGCATTCGATCCTGACGACGTCAAACCTGCTCGCCTTTAAGCTGCTACCGGCGCTGCCGCGACGGTCGCCTTGGCGGCTTCCTTCGCCAGACGCGCGACTGCCGGCGACAACTGTGCGCCGGTACCAACCCAGTACGTCAGACGATCTTGCGCGATACGCAGGGTTTCGCCCTTTTGCGCGACCGGATTGTAGAAACCGATACGCTCAATGAAACGGCCATCGCGGCGATTACGCGAATCGGTCGCAACGATGTTGTAAAACGGGCGCTTCTTCGCGCCACCGCGGGACAGGCGGATGATGACCATACTGAATTCCTAGAAATCTGGTGTGTGTGCAGCGTGAAACACGCGATTATAGCGGGAATTTCGCTAGCTACCAAACACTTAGTGTGATGTCGGCGCTGTCGGGCCGGGTCGCGACCGCCGCCGCCAGCCTGCATGGCACCGTACGATTGGCGTCGTCACAACGAAATGTTGCGGCGGTGACACATGTCTCATGGCGATTCCGGCGATCCGTGGCATCAGTCGCCGATCCCCACTGACCAGGCGGAACGCGCCGGCCGAACGACCGATGCCGTACCAAGGACTTGCGAAAAATACTGTATACCCATACAGTACTCAAAAGGCCGCGACATATTGCTGGCGCATTGTTGCATGTCTTTCAACACGGATGCGCTGCAACCAGCCTGGGACATGCCGCCGACCACGGGTATCCCAGGGTGGCATCGCGTTACCACGTACCGGCGCCGTACCATCACCGATATATCAGACATGCCTCATCGCCCCGCGCACATGACGCCGCCCCGCTCGAATGCCATCCGGTACGACACCGAGGCGGGCCGGGAGACGGCCGAGGACGATATTGGTCGCGCCGTACCGACTGGACGCGCGAATGCGGCTCACGCCATTGCGTCGCATCGCGGCACGGGGGGCACGCCTTTCCATCCAGACAGAGGCAACACGATAGCGCGTGGGCGAGGCGCCGTCAGTAACCCGGTGCCGCGATTTCAGGGTTGGTCACGCGAGGCGGATGCGCACTGTCGGCACGATGACGAGGGTCGTCCGTGGGACGCGGCCGAAGGCGGCATCGACGACGACGCTGCCCATGACGCCCGGTTGGCGCACGTTTCGTCAACCGGCCATCATGAGCGCGGTGGTGCACCACAGGACGGTGACAATAACATCAAGCACGTTCGCGACACTGCAAATGCTTCTCACGAAAAGCCGATGATCCGGTTGCACACGATGGTGACCACGGAAACGGCGCGCACCATCATCGCCCGCAACACCTCTCCCGACGTGCCATTCGATCGCTCACTGAATGCCTATCGTGGTTGCGAGCACGGCTGTGTCTACTGCTTCGCCCGCCCCACGCACGCCTACCTCGATTTGTCACCGGGCATCGACTTCGAAACCAAGCTCTACGTGAAAACGAACGCGGTCGAGAAACTACGCGAAGCCTTCGATAAGCCCGGCTATCGCGCCGATGTGCTGGCGCTCGGGGCCAACACGGACCCCTATCAACCGATCGAGCGCACCTACCGCATCACGCGCGAGGTACTGGCCCTGGCCGAGGCTTATCGGCATCCCATCGCGATCACGACGAAATCCTCTTTGGTGGTTCGAGACGCCGACATTCTCGAGCGGATGGCGCGACAGGGACTGGTGCGGGTGTTTATGTCCGTAGGCACGCTTGACGCGGAGATTGCGCGGAAACTCGAACCACGCGCCAGCACGCCATCACGTCGCATCGAGGCCATCCGCCAGTTGCACGCGCGTGGCATTCCCTGCGGTGTCGTGGTGGCGCCGGTGATTCCCGCGCTGACCGATTTCGATGTCGAACATGTCATCCAGGAGGCGGCGCGTGCCGGTGCGCAGCACGCCGGCTATGTCATGTTGCGGCTGCCACTGGAAGTGCGGGATCTGTTTATCGCCTGGCTTGAAACGCACTACCCGGATCGTCGTCGACACGTATTGAGTCTCATCGAGCAGATGCGCGACGGACGGCATAACGATGCGACCTTCGGTCAGCGAATGCGTGGTACCGGGTTGTTCGCCGAACTACTGGCCCAACGTTTCAATATGGCTTGCCGTCGCCATGGGGTGAATGTGTCGCGGCCACCGTTGCGCTGTGATCTGTTTGCCGGCAGTCCCGGGCGACTCGACGCACTGGCACGGCTGGAAAAACGTCAGCGCCGTATCCGAAAGCAAACGCAAGCAACCGTCGACGCGACCGCGATCGCCCCGTTGGTCCATCCTCAGATGAACCTGTTTTGAAGACACCGTGCAGGCGATCCGGCGCTTACTCGGATCGCTCGGCGATGGGAATGACAAGCGTCTCCTTGACCTCTTCCATCACGACATAGCTCTTTGATTGCGTCGCGCCCGGCAGTTGCAGCAATACATTGCCGAGTATCTTCCGGTAATCGGCCATTTCGCCTATGCGCGCTTTGATCAGGTAGTCGAAATCGCCGGACACCAGGTGGCATTCGAGCACTTCCGGCACCTTCATCACCTCGCGCCGGAACTTCTCGAACATATTGCCGTTCTTGTGGTCCAACGTGATCTCGACGAACACCAGTAGCGACGCACCGAGTTGCGCCGGGTCCACGCGCGCGAAGTAACCAATGATCACGCCATCGCGCTCCATCCGCTTGACGCGTTCGATACACGGCGTGATCGACAGTCCGACCTGCTCCGCCAGGTCCTTCATAGCCATGCGACCGTCTTCCTGCAGCAACGTCAAAATACGTCGATCGATCCGATCGAGTGTACGAACGGCTTTATGTTGGGTACGCATGGGCGGTGTCGGAATGCGAAGAGCGGGAATGCGCGAATAATTGCTGAAAACCGGCAACTATTCAATAACAAAATCCGTGAATCTAGAAATAGTATAGCGACAATTACTAATGAATCGCCATGTCCCTCGACGTCCGCAGGGCATGCGGACGATCTCCAACGGATGCCGCGATGAAAATCATCGTTCTTGGCGCGGGTGTCATCGGGACAACCAGCGCGTACTACCTGGCCCGCGCCGGCCACGACGTCACGGTCATCGACCGTCAACCCGGCCCGGCGCTAGACACCAGTTTCGCCAATGCCGGTCAGATTTCCCCAGGCTATGCGTCCCCTTGGGCGGCGCCCGGCGTGCCACTGAAGGCGATTAAATGGATGTTCGCCAAGCATCCGCCACTGACCATCCGCCCGGACGGTACCGCCGCCCAATTGCGCTGGATGTGGCACATGCTGACGCAGTGCACGGCCGATCGTTACGCCGTGAACAAAGGCCGCATGGTCCGCCTGGCGGAGTACAGCCGGGACTGCATCCGGGCATTGCGGGACGAGACGGGAATCCAGTACGAGGGTCGCCAGGGCGGCACGCTGCAGTTGTTCCGCACACAGGCGCAGTTCGACGGTGCAGCGAAAGACATTCAAGTCTTGCGCGACGCGGGTGTCCCTTTCGAATTGCTCGAAGGCACCGCACTGGCGCAAGCCGAACCTGCGTTAGCGGCGGCCATCGGCAAGTTGACGGGCGGCTTGCGTTTGCCAAAAGATGAAACAGGCGATTGCCAGTTATTCACGACCCGCCTTGCCAGCATGTGCGAAGCGCACGGCGTGACGTTTCGCTATGACACACCCATCGAGGCCCTGGCGCTCGCCGGCGATACGGCGATCGGCGTGCAATGCGGGAACGAACTGGTGCGTGCCGACAAGATCGTCGTGGCGCTGGGCGCGTTTTCCACCGGCTTCATGCGTGGTCTCGTCAACGTGCCGGTGTATCCGCTGAAAGGCTATTCGATCACCGTGCCGATCACCAACGCCGCGCACGCGCCGGTATCGACGGTGCTGGACGAAACCTACAAAATCGCCATCACCCGTTTCGACGACCGTATCCGGGTAGGTGGCATGGCGGAAATTGTCGGTTATGACCGCACGTTGCGGCCGGCACGGCGCGCCACGCTGGAGATGTGCGTGAACGACCTGTTCCCCGGCGCCGGCAATACCGCCGAAGCCACTTTCTGGACAGGTTTGCGGCCCATGACACCGGACGGTACCCCCATCGTCGGCGCGACACCGGTACGCAACCTGTTCCTGAACACCGGACACGGGACGCTCGGATGGACGATGTCGTGCGGCTCGGCACAATTGCTCGCCGACCTGATCAGCGGGAAAACGCCGGAAATCGCCTCCGACGACCTCTCGATCTTCCGTTACTTGCGCGAACCCGCCCCACCGCGTCCCCGGCCTGCTTTCGCCTGACGTCTTTCGCCGGCGGCCTGGGCAGCCCTTCGCGACGGACCGCGGCAGGACGCGGGCCTCGATCCGGTTTTCGCCTGGTCGATCAAAGCCAGTCGTCGGGCAAAGCGTAGATACCTTGATCGCCTCGCGTACTGACGATGGCGATCCGCCACGCGGATGTCCGGGGCATGACCTGTTCGGCAAAGCAACGTGCCAGCGCACGCTTCGTCTCGGCAAATGCCGGCCCCACGTCGAGCGCCAGCGGCGCGTCCTGTGCTGTATCTGACTTCTCGGCGCCGTCCACGAAGCCATCGTCGAGGCCCGCGGCAAGCAATGCGGCACGCGCCAATTGCCATCCCGACAATGTCACGCCAGCGAGTTGCAGATAAGCGACGCTTCCCGCATAGGCGGCGGCAGGATCCGTCTGCGCGGCATTGACAATGAATTCGACAACGGCGGCATAGGCGTCGCGTGCCTGCGACAACTGCGCGGCAATCGACGACCACGCGGCGGCGGCCGCACCGGCATCGCGGCCGCCGGCAGCATGCAGCGCCGTAATGCAGGCATCGATGCACGACAGCCAGTGCCCGGCCGCGGCGCCCTCGTCCCGTACGGTCTTCCGGCCAACGAGGTCGTTTGCCTGGATTGCGGTGGTTCCTTCATAAATCGGCAGAATGCGGGCATCTCGCAGATATTGCGCAGCGCCCGTCTCCTCGATAAAACCCATCCCACCGTGTACCTGGATACCAATATTGGCCACCTCCACGGCCATCTCGGTGGACCAGCCCTTGATGATCGGCACCAGATAATCGTATTGCACCTGCGCGGCCTGACGCACGCCCGCATCAGGATTATGCTCGGCGTGGTCGCCTCGGCTGGCGGCAAACACCGCCAATGCACGCGCCGCTTCGGTCATCGCGCGCATGGTCGCCACGCTGCGTCGCACATCCGGGTGCGCGATGATGGTCCGCTGCGTGGCGGCTGCGTGGCGCGTATCGGTCGCCGCGGCGCGCGAATCCGGCGGCGCCGCCTTCGACACATCATCGGCGGGCGTCTCCACCGGCTGCCCCTGTACGCGCTGCATTGCATACGCGCGCGCCGCCTGTGTCGCGCGGTCAGCCAGGCCGATGCCCTGCACCCCTACGCCGAACCGGGCCGCGTTCATCATGATGAACATCGTCTGCAACCCGTGGTTCGGCTTGCCCAGCATTTCCCCCCATGCACCGCCGTGATCACCAAACTGCAGCACTGCCGTCGGGCTGCCGTGAATGCCCAGCTTATGCTCGATCGACACGCAACGCACATCGTTACGCACACCATCGCCGAGTGCCATGGCACTAGCCGGTTCCGCGTTGATCGCCGCTTCGTCCGCGGTAAGCAGGAACTTGGGCACGAGAAAAAGCGATAAGCCTTTCACGCCGGGCGGAGCATCGGGAAGGCGCGCCAACACGAGATGGACGATGTTCTCGGCCATGTCATGGTCACCGTACGTGATAAAGATTTTCGTACCGAACAGTCGATAACTACCATCTTCCCGCGGCTCGGCACGGGTCCGCACTCGCGCCAGGTCGGATCCGGCCTGCGGCTCGGTCAGGTTCATCGTACCCGCCCAGGTACCCGCCACCAGCGGCGGCAAATAGCGCGCCTGCTGATCTTCGCTGCCGGCCGCCAGCAACGCTTCGATTGCCCCGTCGGTCAACAGCGGACACAAGGCAAATGACAGGTTGGCGGCGTTCCACATCTCAAGGCAAGCGGTGGCAAGCACGCGCGGCATGCCTTGGCCACCAAATTTCTCCGGATGACGCAGGCCCTGCCAGCCGCTTTCCGAAAATTGCGTAAACGCCTCACTGAATCCAGGCGACACCTTGACGCGACCACCCTGAACAACGGGTGGTGTGCGATCACCGACGGTATTCAACGGCGCCAATACGCCATTGGCGAAACGCGCCGCCTCGTCCAACACCGCGGCGGCGGTATCCGGCGTGGCTTCCCCGAATCCCGGCAAGCGGGCAATGCGTTCCAGGCCGCCCACACGCGTCATCAGGAACAACATTTCTTCTACCGGCGCCTGATACTCCATGCTTCGTCTCCTTCAAAAATAAAAAAAGGGACCCATACGGGCCCCTTCGTCTTTTTATTGTTTTTGTCCGCGGTGACGGCCCAGCCACACCCGAACCGCCATCGTCGACGTTACAGCGCCTTGACCAAGGCCGGTACCGCTTCGAACAAATCGGCGGTCAGACCGTAGTCGGCAACGCCAAAAATCGGCGCTTCCGGGTCTTTGTTGATCGCGACGATCACCTTCGAATCCTTCATCCCGGCCAAATGCTGGATCGCACCGGAGATGCCCACGGCAACATACAACTGCGGCGCGACGATCTTCCCGGTCTGGCCCACCTGCGAGTCGTTCGGTGCAAAACCCGAGTCCACCGCCGCACGCGATGCGCCCAGTGCCGCGCCCAACTTGTCGGCCAATGGTTCCAGCACGCTATGGTAGTTCTCGGCGCTGCCCATGCCCCGGCCACCCGACACGACGATCTGCGCCGATGTCAGTTCCGGACGCTCCAGCTTCGTCAACTCACGGCCAACGAATTGCGACACGCCGGCATCACCGCCGGCGGCGATGTTTTCCACCGTGGCGGTACCACCGACCGCTGCGGCCGCGTCGAAGCCCGTACCACGGACCGTAATGACCTTGACCGCATCACCGGCCTGCACCGTCGCGATAGCAGCGCCGGCGTAAATCGGGCGCTCGAACGTGTCGGCGCTGACAACCGCCGTGATGTCCGACACCTGTGCCACGTCCAGCTTCGCCGCAATACGCGGCCCGATGTTCTTGCCGTACGCCGTGGCAGGCAGCACGATATGCGAATACGCACCGGCAATGCCCAGCACCGTCTTCTCGACGTTTTCGGCAAGGCCGTCCTTTAGCGAGGTATCGTCGGCCAACAGCACCTTCGCCACGCCTGCGATCTTCGCCGCGGCATCGGCCGCACCGCGCGCATCGGCACCCGCCACCAGCAGATGGATATCGCCACCGCCGACCTGTGCGATCTGCTGTGCCGCCGTCACGGCGTTCAGCGTCGCGCTTTTGATGTCACGATTGTCGTGTTCCGCGATCAACAGAATCGTCATGATTACAGCACCTTCGCTTCGTTCTTCAGTTTATCGACCAACGTGGCGACGTCGGGTACCGTGACCCCGGCCTTGCGTTGCGGCGGCTCGGATACCTTCAGCGTCTTCAGGCGCGGCGCGACATCCACGCCCAGCGCATCCGGTGTCACCGTCTCGAGCGGCTTCTTCTTCGCTTTCATGATGTTGGGCAAGGTGACGTAGCGCGGCTCGTTCAAGCGCAGGTCCGTCGTCACCACCGCCGGCAGTGACAGCGACAGCGTTTCCGCGCCACCGTCCACTTCCCGCGCGACCGTCACGCGACCATCGGCCACGGTGACCTTCGACGCGAACGTCGCCTGCGGCAGATTCGCCAGCGCCGCCAGCATCTGGCCGGTCTGGTTCGAATCGTCATCGATCGCCTGCTTGCCCAGAATCACCAACTGCGGCTGTTCCTTGTCGACCAGCGCCTTCAGGATCTTGGCGACAGCCAGCGGCTGCAATTCCTCGGTCGATTCCACCAGGATCGCGCGGTCCGCGCCGATCGCCAACGCGGTGCGCAGCGTTTCTTGCGACTGGGTCACGCCACACGACACGGCGACGATCTCGGTAACCACGCCGGCTTCCTTCAATCGGACCGCTTCCTCGATGGCAATTTCGTCGAATGGATTCATCGACATCTTCACATTGGCAATGTCGACACCCGTGCCATCGGACTTCACACGCACCTTGACGTTGTAGTCGACCACGCGCTTGACGGGCACCAAGATTTTCATGCAGACGCTCCTCGGCTCAGAACAATCACGAACGATCGTTCTATTCTATATGGGAAAACTTCAAAAATTCTACCGCTGTCACTGATACTGCACTCTAGTGAGGGGATTTACTACGGAATAAGACTGCCGCACCCATCGGGCGATCACCCGTCACGGTCACGCATCACACGGCGGAAACCCACGCCAGGCGGGCTTTCCAGTGCTACTCGCGACATTACCACGCGGTGATGACGGAGCCCTTGAACGTGGTTGTCACGAATTGTTTCACTTCCGGCGACCGGTAAGCCTTTACCAACTTCGCGACCCACGGCTTATCCTTGTCCTGCGCGCGCACGACGAGCACGTTCGCATACGGGCCGGTCGGCGGGTCCAGCTCGATCGCATCCCTTGCTGGCGACAAGCCCGCTTCCAGCGCGAAGTTTGTGTTGATCGCGGCAATATCCACGTCATCCAGCGAATGCGGGATCTGCGCGGCGTCCAATTCAACGAATTTCAGCTTTTTCGGATTCTCGGCCACATCGATCGATGTCGCGGACAGGCCCGCCCCCGCACGCAGCTTGATCAGTCCCGCCTTTTGCAGCAGCAGGTAGGCCCGACCACCGTTGGTCGGATCATTCGGCAAGGCGACGCGCGCGTCCGACTTCAACTCGGAGAGCGACTTGATCTTGCGCGAATAAATGCCCATCGGAAAATTAATCGTCTGCGCCACGCTGATCAGCTTGTAACCGCGGTCGCGTACTTGCGCGTCCAGGTAAGGCTGGTGCTGATAGCTGTTTGCATCGATATCACCGGCCGCCAGCGCCGCGTTCGGCTGTACGTAATCGCTGAATTCGATGATCTTCAGATTCAAGCCTTCATGGGCGGCTACTTTCTTGACCTGCTCCATGATCTGCGCGTGTGGTCCCGCCGTGACACCAATTTTAATGGTCTCATCAGCTGCCATGGTGTGCAGTGCGGCGGTGGACAATGCCATCGCTGAAACAGTGGTCGCGATCAACTTGCAGAGAGAACGGCGTTGCATGGGCGGTTTGCCTCGTATGGGTAATGGATTACTTATGGCTCAAGCGGCGCACCAGCCAGTCACCGGCGGACTGCACCAGTTGCACGAAGACGATCAGAATCAACACCACCGCCACCATCACGTCCGGCTGGAAGCGTTGATAGCCATAGCGGATACCCAGGTCACCGAGCCCTCCCCCCCCAATCGCGCCGGCCATCGCGGAATAGCCCACCAGGCTGACGAAGGTGATCGTCAGACCCGCGATCACGCCCGGCCAGGCTTCGGGTAACAACACCTTTGTCACGATCTGCCAGTTGGATGCCCCCATCGACTGTGCCGCCTCGATCAGGCCCCGGTCGACTTCACGCAAGGCCGTCTCCACCAGACGCGCGACAAAAGGCGCCGCCGCGATCGTCAACGGCACGATGGCTGCCGCGGTCCCGATCGATGTCCCGACGATCAGACGCGTGAACGGGATCACCGCCACCAGCAGGATGATGAATGGGGTACTGCGAACGGCATTGACGATGACACCGAGCACGCCATTGACAGCCGCATTCGACAACACACCCTGGCGGTCGGTCAGATACAGCACGATGCCGATGGGCACGCCCACCGCGGCACCGATCACGCCGGAAATACCGACCATGATCAACGTTTCCCAGAACGACGACAGGAACAGGTCATACATTTGGCTAAGCATGCGACAACTCCTCCACGATCACGCCGCGTGTCCGCAGCGACGCCATCGCTTCGGCCACGGTTCCCGGTGCACCGCTGGCCAGCACCGCCAGCGAACCGAATGCCTGGCCCTGGATCTCGGCGACCTGACCGTGCAGGATCGTGATATCGATCGCGAAGCGACGAATGGTTTCCGAAATCACCGGCTCACCCACGCCGTCGCCGGAAAAAGCCAGGCGGAATAGGTGATCGCGACCCGCCACCAGTCTTTCGCCGATACGTGCCTTCAGTCCCGGCGGCAGTTCTTGCGCAATCACGTCTCCGATCATCGCGCGTGTGACTTCGTGGTGCGGCTGCAGGAACACGTCAATGACCCGGCCGCTCTCGACGACGCGGCCCGCGTCGAGTACGGCGACGCGGTCGCAGATATGCCGGATCACTTCCATCTGGTGCGTGATCAGCACAATGGTCAGCCCCAGTTCCTTATTGATCTTGCGTAGCAGGTCAAGAATCGAGCGCGTCGTCTCGGGATCGAGCGCAGACGTCGCCTCATCACAAAGCAGCACCTTCGGTTGACTCGCCAACGCGCGCGCAATGCCCACGCGCTGCTTCTGACCACCACTGATCCGTGAGGGATAGCGGTCGCGATGACCGTTCAGCCCGACCAGTTCGAGCAACGGCGTGACCGTCTTTTCGATTTGCGCTTTCGAGATGCCGGCCAATTCCAGCGGCAGTGCCACATTCCCGTAGACGGTTCGCGAGGACAGCAAGTTGAAGTGCTGAAAGATCATGCCGATGTCGCGACGCGCGGCGCGTAACGCATCCGGCGACAACGCAGTCAAGTCACGCCCGGCAACAACGACGCGTCCTTCGGTAGGCCGTGTCAGCAGATTCATCGTCCGCACCAACGTGCTCTTGCCGGCACCGCTGCGGCCGATGATGCCGAACACTTCGCCGGCTGCAATCTTCAGGTTGATGGCGCGCAACGCCTCCACCGGGCCTTTTGAGCCGGGAAAGCGTTGCGTCAAGTCCGATATGTCGATCATGAAACGGTCTGTTGGCGACACCGGCAAGGCTTCACGCACCGCGTGCCACCCGGCGTGGCACCGGAGCGTATTGGCGCATGGGGTTGGTGTCATGCAGGATTGGCACAGGCGGCGGCAGGGACCGACGAAGTCTATGCCAGCCTGTAAAAGACCCGCATTCTACCTTGCGCAAACCTGACCGATCAGAAACGTTCGCCATCAGCATATAAGCAAAAACTATGAACCGAGACAATTTGACGCTGCAATGCGGACCTTATCGGCGGGCCATACCCCGGGAACCCATCTATAGATTGGCCATTGCCCTGAGATGAGCGACCACGCTACGCCCCAACGCCGAAAAAGCATAGCCACCCTCGAGCACGCTCACGATGCGTCCGGCAGCATATTGCATCGCGATATCGCGGACTTTTTCGGTCACCCAGGCGTAGTCGGCCTCCACCAGCGCCAGCCCGCCCATCTCATCCTCCCGGTGGGCATCGAAACCGGCGGAGACAAACACCATTTCCGGTGCAAAAGCCTGCAGTCTGGGCAGCCAGTGCGTCTGCACGGCGTCACGGAACGCCGCCCCATCGGCGCCGGCGGACAACGGCGCGTTGACGATGTTCGAGGCCGGTCCAGGCACGCCACAGTGAGGATAGAAAGGATGCCGGAAGGTACTGCACATCAACACGCGGTCGTCGCCGGCAAAGATCGACTCGGTGCCGTTGCCGTGGTGCACATCGAAATCGATGATGGCGACCCGTTGCAAACCCCGTTCCGCCAATGCGTGGAGTACGGCCACGGCCACGTTATTGATCAGACAAAACCCCATCGCCTGATTGCGGGTGGCGTGGTGTCCTGGTGGGCGGACGCTGCAAAAGGCGTTGTCGAACCGGCCATCGAGGACCGCATCGGTCGCGGCCACCGCCGCGCCCGCCGCCCGAAGCGCGGCCTGCCAGGAACCCGGACTGACGACGGTATCGCCATCCAGGTAGGCGAACGTCCCATCCATGGCGGACCGAGGTGACGTTTTCCGTGCGCCGTCCCCTGCTGCCGCCGATGATGGCCCCTGCGGCGTGGCCGACAGCGATGCCACGCACGCGGCAATCCGATCGAGATAGTCGGCGTCGTGGGCGCGCAGCAAGCTGGCGCGATCCGCAAGCGGTGCGCTTTGCGGCAGCCACCACGCGTCGAGCCGTGCCGCGATGACCTGGTCATCGATTGCATGCAGCCGTTCCGGACATTCGGGGTGTCCGGCATCCGTCTGGTGCCGGAGGCAGTCGGGATGCGAAAAGAAAGCGCTGGGCATTGCGGTCTCCAGGGGGCGCGGCCGGTCCATGGCCGGGCACACTCGATGTCGTACGTTATACTCCCAAACAACACCGCAACGATACATGACCATGATCTTGACGTTTCACCGCGGGTTGAGGACCTTCGCGCGCACAACTGCGCCCTGTTCCTCTGGCCGATTTTCCTTGACCGCGATGCGCCTGATGCTGACATGCGGCGTAGCGGCGCTGAGCTTTGCCGGCGCAGCCGCGCATGCGCAAGGCGCACCGGAGGCCACACCGGCGAATGGCCAGATGTTCGAAGAGGAAATCGTCCCGCAACGGTTTGAAAACGACCCGCAAGTCAACGCGTTCATCGACGACCTGGTCGCCCGCTACGATTTCGATCCGGCTGTGTTGCACCAGATCTTCAACCAGGTCAGCTATTCCGCCAGCGCCGTCAAGCTCGTCACGCCCTCGCCAAACCCATCGGCGAAGAACTGGAGCGTCTACCAGCGCCGATTCATCGAACCGATTCGCATCAACGGCGGTGTGAAGTTCTGGCAGGCAAACCGCCAGTGGCTCGACAAAGCGAGTGCACAGTACGGTGTGCCACCGGAAGTAATCGTCGCGATCATCGGCGTGGAAACGCTGTATGGCAAATACATGGGCAACTTTCGCGTACTCGATGCGCTGACGACCTTGGCATTCGACTATCCGAACACGCCGAATCGCAACGACCGGATGCAGATGTTCCGTAAGAATCTGGCGGACCTGCTGATCTGGACACGCGATCAAAATATCGATCCCGCGTCGGTCCAGGGATCGTACGCGGGCGCCATCGGTATTCCGCAATTCATGCCTTCCAGCATTTCGCAATATGCGGTGGACTTTGACAACTCGAACTCGATCGATCTGCGCAGCAGCGCCGCGGACGCGATCGGCAGCGTTGCGAATTACCTGAAGCAAAATGGGTGGGAAAGTGGTCAGCCGGTCATGTGGCGCATCGGCGCGGATGCAGGCAGTCAGGGCATCGCGCAAGCTGCTGCCGACGGGAAGCCGGAACCGCATTGGGCGCTGGGACAACTGACGAAAGCGGGCATGCTGCTCGATGAACCGGACGTTGACATCAACGCGATGCAAGGCACGCCGGTGACGGTCGTCGACCTTCCGACGCCAGGTCAGGCCACGCAATACGCGCTGGGCCTGAACAACTTCTATGTCATCACACGCTACAACCGCAGTTTCTTCTACGCGACGTCGGTCTACCAATTGGCGCAAGCGATCAAGGCGAAGATGCTGGCGAGCGGCGGTTGATTCTTGTGCCATCGCGCCGCCCGCGTATTGGCGGCAAGCGGTGGCGCGTGGATCAGGCAGGAAATACGCCGGTGGACAAGTAACGATCACCGCGGTCGCAGACGATGAACACGATGGTCGCATTGTCAAGCTCGCGCGCCAGCTTCAGCGCGATATGCGCGGTCCCGCCGCTCGAGATACCCGCGAATATGCCCTCGACCGATGCCATCTTGCGCGTCATCGTCTCGGCCTCCACCTGCGATACCGACTCAACCCGATCGACCCGCGCGCGGTCGAAAATCGTCGGCATATACGCTTCGGGCCATTTCCGGATGCCCGGAATACGCGATCCTTCCGCCGGCTGCGCGCCAACAATCTGGATACCATCGTTCTTTTCCTTCAAGAATCGTGATGTCCCCATGATGGTGCCGGTGGTACCCATCGACGACACGAAATGGGTGATGCGCCCTTCGGTGTCGCGCCAGATCTCGGGACCCGTGCCCTCGTAATGGGCGACCGGATTATCCGGATTACCGAATTGGTCCAGGATCACGCCCTTCCCTTCGCGCTGCATCTTCTCCGCTAGATCACGAGCGTATTCCATGCCCCCGCTGACAGGCGTCAACTGGATCTCCGCACCATACGCGGCCATGCTCTGGCGCCGTTCGATCGAAAGATCTTCCGGCATGATCAGGATCATCTTGTAGCCACGCAATGCCGCGGCCATCGCCAACGCGATACCGGTGTTGCCACTCGTCGCTTCGATCAACGTGTCGCCCGGCTTGATGGTGCCGCGCGCCTCCGCCTTCTTGATCATCGACAATGCCGGTCGGTCCTTCACCGATCCCGCCGGATTATTGCCTTCCAGCTTTGCCAACACGACATTGCCGCGCGCGCGTATCTCGTCGTCGACCAGCCGCACCAATTGCACCAGCGGCGTATTGCCGATCGTATCTTCAATCGTTTTGTAGGCCATCATCACGCTCAAATTAGTCCTTGCCACCGTGCGACGATTGTAGCCGATTGAGTCTCGGTCGACCGGCGGCGCGACGCGCCCATAAAAAAAGCGCGATCGGTTGGCTAGACCAATCACGCTTTTTTCCTATTCCTGACAGGCAATCCCCTGCCAGGAATAGGGAGATAGGGTGCTAAGACACAAGTGGCGTCAACACGCCACCTGATTGTTTAGCCGTTCGGGATATCAATCGAATGTCGCGCCGGACTCCGCAATGCGGTTGACCATCTTATCGCCGATTCCACGTACACGCGTCATATCCTGGGCGTCGGCGAAGCGTTGCTTCTCCCGCTCTGCAATGATGGCCTGCGCCAATTTCGGGCCAATGCCGGTAACGTGCTTGGCAATATCCTCCGGACTGGCCGTATTCATATTCACGGCCCAGGCCATGGACGCGGTGGATGCAAACACTACGGCGGCGGCCAGCAGTTTTTTCAACATGGACTTTTCCTCGTGTAAAGAACGCAGATTTCAGCGCTGGATTAGCGATTAGTCTGCATTTCTAACTTTACAGAGCGTGGAGTGAGGCCTAAAGCTAACTAAAAAGCATAGGAATTGACAACACATGCATCGCAAAAAAGCATCGTCACCGCATGATGATCATGCGACAAGGAGCCGTCGAAGAAACGCTGAATGACCACGCGTCTTTGGGGCTGCGCCGCGAAGGCGATACGCGAGGGGGAGAATGAAGACATGTGTGACAATGCACACCAGACGATGTGCTGCTGAAAAAAGGCAGCGCATGGCATAACCGCGAGCATCGCGCGCGGGAGAAGCGCGCTTGTGCTGACAAGACAACGAAGTGCCTTACTTGACCGTGGCCGACAACCATTCCACATACCGGGAGACACCCTGCTCCACGGTCAGGAATGGCTGATCGTACCCCGAACCGCGCAATGCACCGATGTCAGCCTGCGTGAAGCATTGATATTTACCACGCAATGCGTCCGGGAAGGCGACATACTCAAGCAAGCCAGCGCTGACCAGCTCTTCGAGGCTCATCGGAGCATGGCCGTCCTTGGCGCGCAGCGTGTTCACGACCGTTCGCGCGATATCGTTGAACGGCTGAGCCGCGCCGGTGCCAAGGTTGAAAATCCCCGACTTCGACGGATTGTCGAAGAAGAACAGATTGACCTTGGCCACATCTTCCACCGACACGAAGTCGCGTGTCTGTTCGCCGGCTGCATAGCCGTTGTACTCACCGAACAGGCGAACCGAGCCATTTGCACGGAACTCGTTGTAATTGTGGAAGGCCACCGACGCCATGCGCCCCTTGTGCGACTCACGCGGCCCGTAGACATTGAAATAGCGGAAACCGGCAATCTGGCTTTGTGCCTGCGGCAGTTTCTGGCGCACGATCTGGTCGAACAGGAATTTCGAATAGCCATACACATTCAGCGGCTTTTCAAACTCGGGCGATTCGACGAAAGTCGTCGAGGCGCCATAGGTCGCGGCCGACGATGCATACAGAAAGGACACGCGCTGCGTCAGGCATGCGTCGAGCAGTGCACGCGAATAACGGAAATTGTTTTCCATCATGTAGCGACCGTCGGTTTCCATCGTATCCGAACAGGCACCTTCGTGGAAAATCGCGCGAACCTTGCCGAACTCGCCGTTCGCGAAGCGCGCCACGAAATCCTGCTTGTCAAGATAGTCACTTATTTCGCAATCGACGAGATTATGAAATTTATCGGCACGGGTCAGGTTGTCCACCGCGATGATGTCGCGTTCACCGCGCGCATTCAGCGCCTTGACGATATTGGCGCCAACAAAACCGGCCGCACCGGTGACGATCAAAGTCATGGGAATTCGCGCTCAGAAAAGACAAAAATATCAGACTGGAAACAATTCGTCGTACTCTACGGTCGCCGTACCCAGCTTGCCGACGACGATGCCGCCCGCACGGTTCGCCATCCGTACCGCCTCGACCAATGGCAAGCCGGCACCCAGCATCACCGCGAGCGTGGCGATCACCGTGTCGCCGGCACCGGAAACATCATACACTTCGCGCGCTTGCGCCGGCACGGAGACCGGCGGCTGCGCGGTGAACAGCGTCATGCCATCTTCCGAGCGGGTTAGCAACAACGCGTCCAGCGCGAGGTCGGCACGCAACGCGTCGACCTTTGCGAGCAATTCCGCTTCGGACGACCAACCGCCCACCACCTGTTGCAGCTCGGCGCGATTTGGCGTCAGCAGCGTGGCACCGCGATAGCGCGCCCAGTCGCTTCCCTTCGGGTCGACCAGCACGGCCTTCCCCGCGGCGCGCGCGCGGCGGATCATTTCGCCGACGTGCGTGAGACCGCCCTTCGCATAATCGGACAGCACTACGACACCGGTATTCCCCAGCAATGCGTCGAAACGATCAAGGCACGCCAGCAGCACCTCATGCCCCGGACTGCTCTCGAAATCGACACGCAGCAACTGCTGCTGCCGGGCGAGAACACGCAGCTTAATGGTCGTCGGCAAGGCGGCATCACGTTCGATATGCGCGGTGACCTTGCTCTCGGCCAGTAATTCGATGATGCGCTGACCGGGCTCGTCATTGCCAATCACGCATAGCAGCCCGCCTTGGGCGCCGAGGGCCGCAACATTGCGCGCCACGTTTGCCGCGCCGCCGAGCCGTTCCTCGATGCGCTGCGCCAACACCACCGGAACCGGGGCTTCCGGGGAAATACGGTTGACGTCGCCAAACCAATAACGATCCAGCATGACATCGCCAACCACCAATACCGACGCGCGCGCCAGGGTCTGGCGGGTTGCCGACACCGTGTCCGATGGCGCGGGCGCGTCGGACGACGTGACGGCGCCTTCGGTCAGGACCGCCGCCGCATTGGGCGAATTAAGGCGCACCGGGCGGTCGCCAGGCACGGACAACGAAGAAGACGTAGTAGAGGACATCGACAAACAATCCGATCAGGGATGGTCAGCGGCCAGCGCTTCAAGCGCTACCGGCAAGCGACTCGGAACGCCGCGGCACATAACTTTCCCAGTGACTGCACCCGGGGCATTGCCAATAAAACAGGCGCGCGCGAAAACCGCAATTGCCGCAAGTGTAACGCGGGAGATTACGCGTACGTTGCTTGATCAGGTTTCGCATCAACGTCAGCTCTTTCGCGCGAGCCGGATCGCTGGTGACAATCTGCGCATCAAGCAGCAATAGCGTGGCGGCGGCGCTCGGTGACTGCTCCATCTGGCGCAGAGCCAGCGCATGCGCCTCTTCCACCCCACCGGTCGCCATGACATGTTTGTATGCGGTATCGAGCAAATCCACACTCGGATGCGCTTCCAGATACCCCACCAGACGACGCGCGCCTTCGGCGGCACGGTCAGCCGCGCCATAGGCCTTCATCATCGGCTCCGCGACCAGCGGCAGGTATACCGGGTCTTGTGCCTCCACGCGGCTGTAGCAGTCGATGGCGTCGTCGGTACGGCCCTCGGCGGCCGCCAGATCCCCTAGAAGAATGGTTGCCCGAACGTTCGCGGGATTCACACCGAGCGCCTGCCCCAAGGCCTCGCGCGCCGCGTCGCGCTGGCCACGTTGCAACGCCTCGAACGCAATCTCGCAATGAAACTGGGAAATTTCTCTTTTCAGTGACGGCACGCCCGACGCCTCGAGCGCCTGCGCGGCCGTGATCGACCGGCGCCAGTCCTTTTCGATCTGGAAAATCGTCAGCAGCGCCTTTTCCGCCTCCGTGCGGTAGAGACCGGCGTCGATCTGGCCGAAGGTCTGTTCCGCACGGTCCAGCAACCCTGCCTTCAGAAAGTCCTGCCCCAATTCATACAGCGCGTGGTCGCGCTCATTGACCGGGAGATCCTGGCGATTCAGCAGATTCTGATGCACGCGAATCGCGCGCTCCGTTTCGCCGCGCCGACGAAACAAGCTGCCCAACGCAAAGTGCAGTTCGGTGGTTTCCGGGTCCAGCTTGACGACCTCGATAAATGCATCGATCGCCTTGTCCGGTTGTTCGTTCAACAGGAAATTCAGGCCGCGGAAGTAAGATCGCGGCAAATTAGCCGCATCAGACAACAAATGCTTCAAATCGAAGCGGGCAGCGCCCCATCCCAGAAAGAACATCGCGGGGATGACCAGCAGCCACCAGAAATCAAGATCCATATCTCAGACTGTCATCAAATGATCGGCGGCATGGGCGGCACGTCGTGCGGTACCTGAACCGTACTGGTCTGCTGCTCGCGGAGCGTCTTTACCTCGCGACGTAGCCGCGACAGCTCGCGTCCTCGCCGCATCAGTCCCGGCAACGCGGCGAGCACACCAGCCAATGCCCCCACGACGAAGAACAGCAGGCCCACCACGATCATCGGCGCGTTCCAGACATAGCCCGCCAGCAGATTCAGTTGGACATCCTGCAGATTCCCGAGCGCCAGGACCAGGAACACCACGAAAATGATGAGTCGAATCAGCCAGACGATGAACTTCATATACCCGCGCCCTCGAAGGTGAGTCAGTGTGACGTCGTTATTGTAAAGGAAGCGGCCCGCGGAGGGCCTGGAATGATGGCCAGCCCTGCGCGCAAACGCATCTCTCCAAAACAAAGAGGCGCCCGAAGGCGCCTCTTTGGCTCGCTCCCACCAGCGTCAAGTGTTACCGGCGGAGACTCAGGAACAGCTATCGGCGGGTTCGCGTCAGATGCCGCACCGCCGTCCGGCCGTGTCGCGTATTACATCGCACCTGCTCAAGCAACATGCGGTAAAAACACAATCGAAGCAGTTAACTCAAACCTCGTCGTCGTCTTTCGACGCCTTCAAAGGCTGATCGGCACCCCTATCCACGCGCTCGCGCAACTCTTTACCAGGCTTGAAGTGGGGGACGAATTTCTCCGGCACCAGCACTTTCTCACCCGACTTCGGATTGCGACCTTCACGCGAGGGCCGGCGATTCAACGCAAAGCTGCCAAATCCGCGAATTTCGATACGATGTCCGCTCGCCAACGCGTCGGACATCGCATCAAGCATCGTCTTCACCGCGAAGTCCGCATCCTTGACGACAAGTTGCGGAAAACGCGACGCCAACTGGATCACCAACTCCGATCTCGTCATTCCCTACTTTACCCCGTTCGCTGAGTCGCTTGATGGCTATGGTGCTGCTTTACTGACCCTGGCCGTCCAGCTTGGCCTTGAGCAACGCACCCAGATTCGTCGTACCAGCAACCGAGCTGTCCGCTTGGAACTTCTGGACCGCTTCCTGTTGCTCGGCCGAATCCTTCGCCTTCACGGACAGGCTGATACCACGCGACTTGCGATCGACGTTGATGATGACCGCCGTCACTTCCTCGCCTTCCTTCAACACGTTGCGCGCATCTTCCACACGGTCTTGCGAGATTTCCGAAGCACGCAGGTAACCTTCAACTTCCGCCGACAACAGCACGACAGCACCCTTCGGGTCCACTGCCTTCACGGTGCCCTTGACCAGAGAACCCTTGTCGTTCATTGCCACGAAGTTGCTGAACGGGTCGCCTTCCATCTGCTTGATGCCCAGCGAGATCCGCTCCTTGTCCACGTCGATACCCAGCACGATCGCGTCCACTTCGTCGCCCTTCTTGTACTTGCGAACCGCTTCCTCGCCGCTCTCGTTCCAGGACAGGTCGGACAGGTGGACCAAGCCATCGATGCCGCCCGGCAGACCGATGAACACGCCGAAGTCGGTGATCGACTTGATCGCGCCATGCAGACGGTCGCCCTTCTTGTAGTTGCGGCTGAAGTCGTCCCACGGGTTCGGCTTGCATTGCTTCATGCCGAGGCTGATACGACGACGGTCTTCGTCGATCTCCAGCACCATGACTTCGACTTCGTCGCCCAACTGCACAACCTTGTTCGGCGCGACGTTCTTGTTGGTCCAGTCCATTTCGGACACGTGAACCAAGCCTTCGATACCCGTTTCGATCTCAACGAATGCACCGTATTCGGTGATGTTCGTAACCTTGCCGAACAGACGCGTGTTCGACGGGTAGCGACGGGAAATACCTTCCCACGGATCATCGCCCAGTTGCTTCATGCCCAGCGAAACACGGTTCTTCTCTTGGTCGAACTTCAGGACCTTGGCCGTGACGTCTTGACCGACCGACAGCACTTCGCTCGGGTGACGCACACGGCGCCACGCGATGTCGGTGATGTGCAGCAGGCCGTCGATACCGCCCAGATCCACGAATGCGCCGTAGTCGGTGATGTTCTTGACCACGCCGTTGACGATCGCGCCTTCCTTCAGCGTTTGCAGCAGCTTCGCGCGCTCTTCGCCTTGCGTCGCTTCCACGACGGCACGGCGCGACACCACGACGTTGTTACGCTTGCGATCCAGCTTGATGACGCGGAATTCCAGCGTCTTGCCTTCATAGGCCGTCGTGTCCTTGACCGGACGCGTGTCGACCAACGAACCCGGCAGGAACGCGCGGATGCCGTTGATCATCACCGTCATACCGCCCTTCACCTTGCCGGTGACCGTGCCGGCAACGATCTCGTCGTTGTCCAGCGCCTTTTCCAGGCCCAGCCACGATGCCAGGCGCTTCGCCTTGTCGCGCGACAGGATCGTGTCGCCATAGCCGTTTTCCAGCGCATCGATCGCGACCGAGACGAAATCGCCCAGCATCACTTCGACTTCGCCTGCGTCGTTATGGAACTCTTCGATCGGGATGTACGCTTCGGACTTCAGGCCGGCGTTCACCACAACAAAGTTGTGGTCAATACGGACGACTTCGGCCGAGATCACTTCGCCGGCGCGCATGTCCTGCTTGGTCAAGGACTCTTCGAACAGGGCGGCGAAGGATTCGGTGTTGGGGGTTGCGGTTTGGAGGTCGGACATAAAATGGTTTGACACCCCGGTTTTTGCCGCTACGTGCGGATCATGACGACCGGGATAAGGGCCATCCAATCCTGACACGGGCTTACAGCGACATCGTGACGCGGGGGGGTTAAAGGTTAAAAACAAGTGACCGGCCTATGCCGGTGTTTCCAGGTACGACTGACTGCACTTTTACCTCGGGTTCAGCCGGCGCAAGCCGCCTTGAACCAATTCAGCACCCGCTGGACCGCTTCATCGATACCCATTGACGAGGTATCCAGCAAATGCGCATCAGGCGCGGGCCTCAACGGCGCGACGGTACGGTGCATGTCGCGCGCGTCGCGCTCCCGCAAATCCTTTAGCAGGTCATCTATGTTAACAGAAAAGCCTTTGTTGTTCAATTGTTTATATCGACGTTCGGCACGGGCCTCAACGCTCGCGGTCAAGAAGATCTTCACACCCGCCTCTGGAAAGATCACCGTGCCCATGTCGCGACCGTCGGCAACCAATCCCGGTGCGGTGCAAAACGCGCGTTGACGCGTTACCAACGCCTCGCGAACCGGGCCGTGAACGGCAATACTGGACGCCCGCACACCGATCGCTTCCGCGCGAAGCGCGTCGGCAACGTCGCTTCCATCCAACAGAATCTCACTATCGGTAAAACGGATAGGCAGATTTTCCGCGATCCGCACCAATGCGGCGACGTCGTCTACCGCCACGTTGCCGCGCACGCTTTGCAAGGCAACCAGCCGGTATAGCGCGCCGCTGTCGAGCAGATGGAAACCGAGCGCCGCGGCAACCCTGGACGCCACGGTGCCCTTGCCGGACGCGGTAGGCCCGTCGATCGTGATCACCGGCACGCCCGCCGCATCGTCCGGTCCGCGTTGTGTTCCGTTCATGCGACCACCACCTTGGCAAATCGGTCGAAGTAGTCCGGGAAGGTCTTCGCGACGCAATCCGGGTCGTTGATGGTAACGCTGACACCCAGCAGGCTTACGAGCGAGAAACACATGGCCATCCGGTGGTCGTCGTACGTATCGATGGCCGCCCCATCCAGCAAGCGTTCAGGCGGGATCACACGCAGCCAGTCCTGGCCTTCCTCCACCGCCGCGCCCACCTTGCGCAGTTCGCACGCCATCGCGGCGATGCGATCGGTTTCCTTCACGCGCCAACTGCCGATGTTGCGCAGCGTCGATGGCCCGCGCGCATGCAACGCCGCAACCGCCAACGTCATTGCGGCATCGGGAATCAAGTTGCAGTCCATGTCGATCGGTTCCAGCAGACCGTCCTCGGACGATACACCGCGAACCTCGATCCAGGTGTCGCCCATCATGACGTTCGCGCCCATTTGCGTCAGCGCATCGGCAAAGCGGACATCGCCCTGAATACTCTCGCGGCCCACGCCTTCCACTCGCACCGGCCCGCCACCGAGCGCACCGGCCGCCAGAAAATACGACGCCGACGACGCGTCCCCTTCCACGTCATAGATGCCGGGGGAGTGAAAACGGCTGGCCGCGCGCACGCCAAACCCGGACCAGCCGTCGCGCGTCACCGTCACACCGAATCGCGCCATCATCCCCGTGGTGATTTCCACGTACGGTTTCGAGATCAACTCACCGTCGACAAATACCCGGACGGTCTCGTCCGATGCCGCCTGTTCGGACAACCGTGGCAGCGATAACAGTAAGGCCGTCAGGAATTGACTCGATACGTCACCGCGGACGCGAATCTCACGGGTCGTGCCGGCACCCGCAAGATCGCCCGGGCGGATATGCAGCGGCGGAAAGCCCGGAGTGCCGAGATAATCGATTGCCGCACCGACGCCGACCAGACCCTCGACAAGATCGCCGATGGGGCGTTCGTGCATCCGCTTGATGCCGCTGACGCGATAGTCGCCGCCGTTCAACGCCAGCGCCGCGGTGAGCGGACGGACGGCGGTTCCGGCATTGCCGACGAAGATATCGGCGTCGCGAACAGGGAATCCGGCCGGATTGCCCTGAACGACAATCGCATCACCCTCGTGGCGCCAGACGATGCCAAGCACACGCAAGGCTTGGAGCATCACGCGGGTATCGTCCGAATCCAGCAGATTACGCAGGCGCGTCTCACCATCCGCCAACGCCGCCATCAGTAATGCCCGGTTAGAGATGCTCTTCGAACCGGGCAAGACCACCCTGCCTCGCGCTGCCGATGCGGGGCCCAGTACTAGCTGCTTCATGTTCTCTCTACGATACTTGACGGGCAGGCAAGCCTGCCACGTGAGGGTTATGGGTTCTTGGCGGGCGTCTGATCCCCGCGCATCGTCCATGCCGCGCGGGCGTCCCGCGCCCGTTCGAACAACGCTTGGGTCTGCGCCGTCGCACCGGAGTCGATCGCGGCGCGCAAGCGAGCCAATACGGAAGAATAGGCATCGATCTCCGCGAGGATCGCGTCGCGATTTGCCACACAGATATCGCGCCACATATCGGGGCTTGATGCGGCAATCCGCGAGAAATCGCGAAAACCGGTGCCGGCGAGCGCGAAACGCTGCGCCGGGTCCGTGGTTTCCAGCATATGCGTGATGTAGGCGAAAGCAAGAAGATGCGGCAAATGGCTGACACTGGCGAACACCGCGTCGTGGGTGGCCGCGGGCATCGTATGCACCCGTGCGCCAATTGCCCGCCACAAAGCGGTGACGACATCGGCTGGTCCGGCGTGCTGTCCGTCGATTGGACAGAGGATCACGTCACGCCCGATAAAAAGATCCGCCCTGCTTGCCTCGACACCACTGCTGGCCGCCCCGGCAATCGGATGTCCGGCGACGAACCGTCCGACCAGCGGACCGAGTGTCGCCGCCGCCGCCGCGCAGATATCCTGCTTGGTGCTCCCGACATCGGTCAGCACCGCGTCCGCACGCATCATGGCGGCGATGCATCGGAGTAATCCCACGCTGGCCGCCACCGGCATGCACAAGACGATCACGTCCGCCTGCCCGACTTGCTTCGACAGCAACGTGCCATCGACCGCGGCGATCGCGGGCGGCGCGTTGTCAGCGGCGGTGCGGCCGCCTGTCGACGACGTGACGCCAGGCGCGGCCGCTGACAACGCGCCATCGAAGACAACGCCTTCATCGATGACGCCTGATGCACACGCACGGGCCAGCGCCGCCGGGTCGCGATCGACACCGACGATCCGTCCCGCGCCGCGAATCTGTCCCTGCCGGTGCGCGTCGCGCGCGGCGCGCGCCAAGGAACCGCCGATCAAACCGACGCCACACACAAGCAGCGTGTCGAAACGGGCGATATCGGTATCGTGCTGGTTACTCACTCCTGGCGCCTATTTCGACCGCGGGTAGGAACCCACGATCCGCACGAATGCGGCCTGGTCCGTCAGCGCGTGCAACGCATCGGCAACCTTCGCGTCGTCGCGGTGTCCTTCGACATCGATATAGAAGTAATAGGCCCAACTGCCGCTTCGTGCCGGACGCGACTCGAATCGCGTCATCGACACGCCATAACGTGCAAATGGCTCCAGCATCCGATATACCGCACCTGCTTCGTTTTTCACCGATAGGATCAAGGACGTCTGGTCAGCGCCGGTCGGTGCCGGAGGCGTGCCGCCCAACACATAGAAGCGGGTGCGGTTGTGCGCATCATCCTGGATCATCGGCGCCGCGGTCTGCAGTTTGTAATGCGCGGCGGCACGCTCTCCGGCGATGGCGGCGATACGCGGGTCCTCGGCGGCCAGGCGCGCGCCCTCCGCGTTGCTGGACACCGGACGACGCTCCGCTTTCGGCAGATGCGTCGACAACCATTGCTGGCATTGCGCCAGCGCCTGAGGATGCGCACAGACCACGTCCACATCCGCCAGGGCACCGGAGCGCGATAGCAGTGAATGGTGAATCGGCAAGGCGATCTCACCGATGATGGGCAGTGTGGTGTGCAACAGGAGATCGAGCGTGCGCGACACTGCGCCCTCGGTCGAATTCTCGACCGGCACGACACCGAATTCCGACGCGCCCGTCTCCACCGACCGGAACACTTCGTCAATTGACGAACAGGGCAAGCCACTGGCCGAATTTCCGAAGTAATCGAGCGCCGCTGTCTCGCTATACGTGCCTGCCGGACCAAGGAAGGCGACCGTCGTCGGTTTTTCCAAGGCACGGCTCGCCGACATGATCTCAAGCCAGATGTGCGCGATATGCTCGTCGCGCAGCGGACCTTGGCTTATCCGCTGCAACCGGCTGATCACCTGTTGCTCGCGCTCAGGACGGTACACCGGCGCGTCAAACTGCTTCTTCACCTCACCCACGGCGTGCGCGACCGCGGCGCGCTCGTTCAGCAGGCCGATCAATTGCGCGTCGAGTTGGTCGATGCGCTCACGCAACGGCTGTAGTTGCGCCTCCAGTGAATCTGTCGCCGTGCTGGCGTCGTGTGCCGTCTGTCCTTCCATCTCCCGCTCCACCCTATGCATTCCGTTGAGACCTTTCACGGTATCCGCCGCTCTCCAAACGCCGGATACCGTGATCGTTTCGTTTCACCCCGCACCGCACCCCTGGGGCACGACATCGCTCCCATCCACCCCGTCAGGCGCGTTGCTCGAATTCACGCATATAGTCGACCAAGGCGCGCACACCTTCGATTGGCATCGCGTTGTAAATCGAGGCGCGCATACCGCCTACGCTCTTATGGCCCTTCAACTGAATCAGTCCCCGCGCCTTGGCACCCTCCAGGAAGGCGGTGTTCAGCGATTCGTCCGCCAGCGTAAACGGTACGTTCATTCGCGAACGCGCATCGGATTGAATCGTATTCCGATAGAAATCACTGTTGTCGATCGTCTCGTACAACAGGCGAGCTTTCTCAATATTCCGCGCTTCGATGGCCGCAAGGCCACCTTGTGCTTTCATCCATTGGAATACCAGACCCGCGATATAAATGGCATACGTCGGCGGCGTATTGAACATCGAATCGTTCGCGTCAACCGTCTTCCATTCGAACGCCGACGGGCAGATCGGCATCGCGCGATCCAGCAAATCCTCGCGCACGATGACCACCGTCAGCCCGGCAATGCCCACGTTCTTCTGCGCCCCGCCAAACAGCACGCCGTATTGCGCCACATTCATCGGTCGGGAAAGCATATGCGACGAGATATCGGCGACCAGCGGCACGTGGGCGCCCAACCGTGCGCTAGCCGCACCGATATGGTCCGGATTGCACTCGATGCCGTTGATCGTTTCATTGGTGCAGATGTGGAGATAGGCCGGATTCGCCGACAGACGCCATTGCGCCGGCGCCGGGATACCGATGAAACCTTCGCCCTTGCCCGATGCGGCGATGTGGGCAACGCCATACCGTTCAGCTTCCTTTTGTGATTTCGTCGACCATGATCCGGTCACGACGAAATTGGCTTCACGTCCCGCTGCGACCCCGCCAAGCAGATTCATCGGCACGATCGCGTTTTCACCCAGGCCGCCGCCTTGTAGAAACAACGTCCGATAGTTCTCTGGTATCCCGAGCAGTTCACGCAGATCGGCCAGCGCTCTTGCGTGAATCTCCATGTATTCCTTGCCGCGATGACTCATTTCCATCACGCTCATGCCGCTGCCACGCCAGTCCAGCATCTCATCGGCAGCTTGTCGCAACACGGATTCCGGCAGCGTGGCCGGGCCTGCGGAGAAATTGAATACGCGCATGGTGAACCTGCAAGCAAGGAAGGACAACGGGACTTGTGCGCGATCGACCACATTACGTCCCGGACCTAGCCCTTATGGAACATATGGGCAAAACCGGTGCGAAACGCGGTAGCCGCAAAAACAAAATGGCCGTTTGCGCGATCGCGCAAACGGCCATTATCTCACCAACCTTTCTCCCGAAGGCGAAAATTGCCCTCTGTGATCACGTAGTGATCAACCCTCCGGGGTCACGGGCGCCGTCAGGCCGCGCCAAGGCATTACTTCGACTTCGTCGCCGAACCGGTTGCTGGCTTCGTTGCGGCGACATCCGCATCAGCGGTCTGACGTGTTGCCTGGATCGACTGCGGCATGTACTTTTGCATCAGACCGTTGACGACGTCACGACCGACTTGATCCTGCACTTCGATAAACTTCTTGCCGGTCGGGCTCGTATAGAACTTCGTCAAATCCTTGATTTCGGACGTCGTGTAGTAACGGTTATAGGCATCCTTCTGAGCCTGCACCGCTTCATTACGGAACTGCGACGTTGCGAAAACTTGGCCGGCGCTGTTCACCAGCTTCGGCACTTCGTTTTGTTGCAACTCGGGTACGGCGGCTTGCTTCTGTGCGTCCGTCAGCGTCTTGTTTTCCGATAGTGCATCGGACAGGATCGCCGGAACCAACTGCTTTGCTTGCATCTGAGCGCTGTTGCCAATTGCACCGGCCAGCTTGTCGGCATCGATCGCCTTCAACAGATCGGCAATCGCCGCGGCCTTTGCTGCGTCCGGCGGCGCAACAGGCGCCTGCTGCACAGGCGCTTGTTGCTGGCTTTGCAAAGCCTGCGACATTGCCAGCGGGGACACGAACAGGGCAGCCAACACCAGATGTGTAAAACGTTTTTGCATCATCGCTCCATTGTTATAACTGCTGAGACGCACGCCTTGCGCGCGGCGCACACCGGGCTCGTGAACGTAAAATGCCAGGACGCTAGAATCATGCCCGCCCGGCGAATAGCTTTCACAAACCCGACAGCCCATATCGCACGGGATTTTACTCCTCGCCGCCAGACGTGCCACTACTTTCGCCAGAATCCTCGTTACTAGATGTGTCACCCGTCGCGCCGTCGGACTGCTCGTCGCCCAAGTCACCTTCATCCAAATCCACGTCGCCCAACGCCGCCGCGACCTCCGCCTCGACGACCTTCTGCAGACCCGACAAATAGGTCCCCTCGTCCAGGCTGATCAATGTCACGCCTTGCGTTGCGCGACCCATCTCGCGAATTTCCGAAACCCGCGTGCGGATTAGCACGCCGCTTGTCGTGATGAGCATCAACTCACTGCTCGGTTCAACCAGCGTCGCGGCCACGACCTTACCGTTCCGCTCCGACGTCTGGATCGCGATCATGCCCTTCGTACCCCGGCCATGACGGGTATATTCCTCGATCGGCGTCCGTTTGCCGAAGCCATTCGCAGTGGCGGTCAACACTGACTGCTGATCGTTTTCCGCCACCAGCATCGCGATCACGGATTGCCCATCCTCCAGCTGCATGCCGCGCACGCCACGCGCATCACGGCCCATCGCGCGTACATCGCCTTCGTCGAAACGCACCGCCTTTCCGGCATCCGAGAACAGCATCACATCATGCTTGCCATCGGTGATCGCCGCGCCGATCAGATAGTCCCCTTCGTCCAGGCTCACCGCGATGATGCCCTTGCGCAACGGTCGGCTGAATTGCTCCAGCGGCGTCTTCTTCACAGTACCCAGCGCGGTCGCCATGAAGACATACCGGTCGTCCGAGAACTCCCGGACCGGCAGCACAACGTTGATCTTCTCGCCCGGTTGCAGCGGGAACATGTTGACGATCGGCCGCCCTCGCGAGTTACGCGAGCCTTGCGGTACCTCGTAGACCTTGACCCAATAGACACGGCCACGATTCGAGAAGCAGAGAATGTAATCGTGCGTGTTCGCGATGAACAGCGTCTCGATCCAGTCGTCTTCCTTCATCTGCGTGGCTTGCTTGCCGCGTCCGCCACGGCGCTGGGCAGCATATTCGGAAAGCGGTTGCGACTTCACATACCCGCCATGCGACATGGTCACGACCATATCCTGAGGCGTTATCAGGTCTTCGGTATTCAGTTCGGTCGCGTTCAACTCGACATGCGACCGGCGTGCATCACCGAATTCCTGCTTCACCGCGATCAGTTCGTCGGAAATAATCGCGGTAATGCGCTCCGGCTTTGCCAGAATATCCAGAAGATCGGCGATCTGCGCCATGATGTCCCGATATTCATTGGTGATCTTGTCCTGCTCGAGACCCGTCAACCGTTGCAAACGCATCTGCAGGATTTCCTGCGCTTGCGTATCGGACAGGCGATATAAACCGTCCTGACCCATGCCATACATCGGCAACAAATTGTCTGGGCGATAGGCTTCGCGCCCGCCCGGTGTTTCGGATTCAGCGCGCGACAACATATCGCGCACCAGACCCGCATCCCAGGCACGCGCCATCAACTCCTGCTTTGCAACCGGAGGCGTGGGTGCGGCCTTGATCAGCTCGATGAATTCATCGATGTTCGCCAACGCGACGGCCAGGCCTTCCAGCACATGACCGCGCTCACGCGCACGGCGCAATTCGAAGACCGTCCGGCGCGTGACCACCTCACGCCGATGCGACAGGAAGCATTCCAGCAATTCACGCAGATTCAGCAGCTTCGGCTGGCCATCTACCAGGGCCACCATGTTCATGCCAAACGTATCCTGCAACTGCGTCTGCTTGTACAGGTTGTTCAGCACGACTTCCGGTACTTCACCGCGCTTCAACTCGATCACTACGCGCATGCCGCTCTTGTCGGACTCGTCGCGCAGATCGGAAATGCCCTCGATCTTCTTTTCCTTGACCAGTTCGGCAATCCGTTCGAGCAGCGTGCGCTTGTTGACCTGGTAGGGCAACTCGTCGACGATGATCGCTTCCCGCTGGCCGCGATCGATATCCTCGAAATGCGTCTTTGCCCGCATCACCACGCGGCCGCGACCGGTGCGATAGCCTTCGCGCACGCCGGTTACGCCATAAATGATCCCGGCCGTGGGAAAGTCCGGCGCGGGAATAAACGTGATCAGGTCGTCGACCGTCGCATCCGGATGGGCCAGCAGATGCTGACACGCGTCCACCACCTCGTTGAGATTATGCGGCGGGATATTCGTCGCCATCCCAACCGCGATCCCGGACGAACCGTTGATCAGCAAATTCGGCACGCGCGCCGGCATCACCGCGGGCTCGCGCTCCGAACCGTCGTAGTTCGGCACAAAATCGACGGTTTCCTTGTCGAGATCGGCTAGCAGCTCATGACCGATCTTCGCCATGCGAATTTCGGTGTAACGCATTGCCGCCGCGCTATCGCCGTCGACCGAGCCGAAATTCCCCTGCCCATCCACCAGCATGTACCGCAGCGAGAACGTTTGCGCCATCCGGACGATCGTGTCGTACGCGGCGGTGTCCCCGTGCGGGTGGTACTTACCGATGACATCCCCGACAATACGCGCGGACTTCTTATAAGCACGGTTCCAATCGTTGTTCAGTTCGTGCATGGCATACAGCACGCGGCGGTGAACCGGCTTGAGTCCGTCGCGCACGTCTGGAAGGGCACGTCCCACAATCACGCTCATCGCGTAATCGAGGTAGGAACGACGCATTTCCTCCTCTAGGGAGATTGGAATAGTCTCTTTCGCGAATTGATCCATTATCCGTGTCGTTGGCGAACGGCGGCCGTTTCGGCTGTCGCGCAGGCCCGGCGCCGCATGCTCGCCTATTATTATGGATAGACCAACATTCGGACCCGCACCCCGCGTCCCCGGAACCACCGCACGCCCAGAAAGGCGTCCGGCAACCGCCCGTCGGTTGCGAATCACGCGATTTTACCATGCCGCGCACTGGTTTCTCGACCCGATTGCCGCGGCGCCACCTTATGGCCCGCAGACGCCGCCGTCTCAGACAGCCCTTACCCTCCCCTCGGGCGCGAACAAGAACCACAACTTCTCTCGCGCCGCAATTATTTGACTTGGATTCCGCGTCGAAAGCGAGCGGATGTTGTGGCAGGACAACAACATCCGCGACAGCAAAGTTTCCGGAAGGTTCAAAAAATTTATCGAATGGTTTTCCGCTCTGTGGCAGAATGGTTTTCAGAGGTCCGATCTGCATGGCGAGATTGCCGCTCTCCTCCGTTATGACTCACGTCTGGAACGGGCCGGGGCAGTGATATACTCCGCGCGGTCAAAGGACTTGTCTTCGTGATCAGGCTCGCAGGAAAGCTGCGGTAATCTCACAATCGAGAGGAGAAATATGAATAAGTTTTCGAAGATCGCCCTCGTCGCGGCGACCGCGCTGACCACAGCGTCGGCATTTGCACAATCGGTTCCGGCATCGCGTCAAGCAACGAACGATAACTGGGTCAACGGCTCGGGCGACTACGTGTGGATGAACGGCACGAACGAACTGTGCTGGCGCGACGCGTTCTGGACGCCGGCAACGGCTAACGCGAAGTGCGATGGCGCACTGGTTGCACAACAACCGGCTCCGGTCGCACCGCCCGCTCCGCCGGCACCGGTGATCTCCAGCCAGAAGGTCACGTACCAGGCTGACGCACTGTTCGACTTCGACAAGGCAGTACTGAAGCCGGCCGGTAAGCAACAACTGGACGACCTTGCATCGAAGCTGCAAGCGCTGAACCTGGAAGTCGTCGTGGCAACGGGCTACACGGACCGTATCGGTTCGGACAAGTACAACGACCGCCTGTCGATGCGCCGTGCGCAAGCAGTGAAGTCGTACCTGGTGACGAAGGGCGTGCCGGCTAACCGTATCTATACGGAAGGCAAGGGCAAGCGTAACCCGGTCGTGACGAATTGCAACCAGAAGAACCGCAAGGCGCTGATCAGCTGCCTGGCTCCGAACCGCCGCGTGGAAGTGGAAGTGGTTGGTACGCAGCAAGTCCAAACGCCGGCGCAGTAATGTCGCCGATGCGATCGGCCGGGAGACATTCCCCGGTCGGTCGCATGATGGACGTGGACCCAAAGCCCCGCCTAGGCGGGGCTTTGCCGTTTCTGCACGCTGCTCCGGCCCCGCTGGCATCAATGGGCGACGGATGCGGTGGCGGCTTTCGAACGATATACTTGGCGACATTCAGTACGCTTCGCACACCATGAACGCAGATCCGCAGGAATTGCAGAAATTCAGTGACCTCGCCTCTCGCTGGTGGGACCCCAATGCCGAGTTCCGGCCGCTGCACGAGCTCAATCCCGTTCGTTTGGGGTGGATCGATTCTCTGGCCCAGTTGGCCGGCAAGCGCGTACTCGACATCGGCTGCGGTGGCGGGATTCTGTCGGAATCAATGGCCAAGCTGGGCGCATCGGTGAAGGGCATCGACTTGTCGCATGAAGCGCTGGGCGTGGCCGACCTGCATACGCTCGAAAGCGGTGTACCTGTCGAATACGAGGAAATCGCCGCCGAAGATCTCGCGGCGCGGGAACCCGGCACATACGACGTCGTGACGTGCATGGAAATGCTGGAGCATGTTCCCGACCCCGCGGCCATCGTCCGCGCCTGCGCGACGCTGGTCAAACCGGGGGGCTGGGTTTTCTTCTCCACGCTCAACCGAAACATGAAGGCCTATCTGTTCGCGGTGATCGGTGCCGAGTACATTGCTCGTCTGTTGCCGCGCGGCACGCATGACTACGAGCGCTTTATCAAACCGTCGGAACTGGCCGCGTTCGCACGCACCGCCGGACTGCACGCGCACGGTTTCAAAGGCCTGACCTATAGGCCATTCAGCCAGCGTTTCGGGCTGTCCGATGACACCAGCATCAACTATATGCTTGCCTGCCGTCGGCCAACGTGATTCCGAACGCCGTGCGTCTTGCGTGGACTGCACGGCTGCGGTATGTCCTCGTGACGCCTCGCGTCGCGGACACCTTCCCCCTTGTGCGCTCGCCCCACGATGAATGACGCCCCCTCAGACGATATCGGCCTCCCTTTGCCCACGAACACGCCAATCGATACCCACGCGCTGACAGCGATCGATGCGGTTCTATTTGATCTGGACGGTACATTGGCGGATACGGCGCCGGATCTCGCCGCCGCCGCCAATGCGATGCGCCGCGATCGTGGCCTACCGTTGCTGCCGCTGGACCCGTTACGCCGTGTCGCATCGTCCGGTGCACGGGGCCTGCTGGGTGTCGCATTCGGCATCGGACCGGACCACGACGACTTCCCGGCCATGCGCGATGAGTTTCTCGCCAACTACGCACGCGACCTGTGCGTGGAGACCACGCTGTTTCCCGGTATTGCTGAACTGCTGGCAACGCTCGACACGCGTGGCATCCGCTGGGGCATTGTCACAAACAAGGTCGAACGGTTGACCATTCCTCTGGTGGCGCAACTGCCGTTGCATCCGACAAACGATTGCCTTGTGTGCGGAGACACCACCGCGCATCCGAAACCCCACCCCGCGCCGTTGTTGCACGCCGCAACCTTGCTCGACGTGTCGCCTGCGCGCATTGTCTATGTGGGCGACGATCTTCGTGACATCCAGGCCGGACGGGCGGCGGGCATGGCGACGGTTGCCGCAGCGTATGGCTATTGCGGCGATGCGTTGCCGGCCGCCGAATGGGGTGCGGACCGGTTGATCAACACCCCCGATGCGTTGTTGCCGTTGCTGGAACGCGCACGAGGCTGACACTTGCCCGTGCGCACGGCGAGGGGATGTGCATTGGGGCAGCCGACCATGCTACACTGCGCGCATAGTCGTACAAAGACCGCCACGTTGGGGCGCTCCGGACGGGGGTTCGATTCCCCCCGGCTCCACCAGATGCCGATGCCGAAAGACGAGGCGTCGTTATCTGATGGGGTCGACCTGGTTTCGACGGGGTGAGGATACCGAAGCGGACGGCTCGAAAGGTGACGCACGTTAAGCGCACAATCTTGTAAATGCAAACGATCGCAATTACGCTGTAGCGGCCTAATATCCGCTTACGGAGCCTTCCCGGCTTGGCAACAGAAGAGGGACGCGGCCCCTTCGGGGGCCGTTGTTGTTTGTACGTGCGATTTCGTATGATCAACCTTACGCACCATCAGACCGTCTTGAGCGTGATCCCGGAGCGTGAGAACAAAACGGCCGCCATCACGCTTCTGAGCTCCCGATCCTCTATCCCGATTTCCGATGTCCGACGCTCTCCTGGCTGCCGCTCTCGACGCACATCGGCGCGGGCAGTGTGATCTCGCCGCCGAGCATTATGACGCGCTGAGCACGAATTCGACCTTGCCCACACGGTTACGTGCCGACGCCTTTTACTGGCGTGGCGTACTGGCCTTGCAGCAAGCCGCCCCCGCGACGATGCACCGCGAACGGGATCGCGCGCCGTCCACCAAGCCGATCGATCTGCTCAATATCGCCTTGCGTGCATTCGATGCCGCGCTTGCATTGCACCCGGCCCATCCTGCCGCACACCTGAATCGTGGCCATGTGTATCGGCAACAGGCCAACCGCGATGCGGCACGCTCCGCCTACACCACGGCGATTGCCTTGTGCGGTATTCCCCTGAGCGGATTGAAAATAGCCAACCCGGCATGGAACAACGACGCGGCAAGGCATCACAAGACACGCGAGTCGGATGCGCCGAGTGCGAGCACGGCGCCAGATGCGACGACATCGGCGATCAATGCGGCCCCGCCCTTGCCTTCGGATGCCGACACACCCAGGAGTGCCGCACCGGATCGCAACGTTGCCGCTGCGGCCTTATCGGCACTGGGTTCATTGCAGATGGAGGACGCCGGCGAGGGTGTCGCCGACCGTTTCGGTACATTGCTCCATGCCTTATCGTGTTTCGATATGGCCTTGCAATGCACTACCGCCGCTGCGGCCACGCATGACCAGCGCGGTCTCGTGCTGGCTGCGCTGGGTCGATATGCGGATGCCGAAACCGCGCATCGCAATGCGCTGGCAAGACAGCCCGGACATCCCGGTTTCATCAATAACATCGGCGTCGCGTTGAAAGCGCAGGGACAACTCGATGCGGCCGCGGCGGCATTCCGCGATGCGCTGCGCATCACGCCGGCCTTCGTCCCCGCCCTGATCAACCTCGGCCAGACGGTTGCGCTGCAAGGTGAATATGATCAGGCGACGGCACCGCTGCTGCGGGCCGCGCAACTTGCGCCGGACCTGGACCTGGTGCACTGCGAGCTGGCCCAGGCCTTCCTGGCCCAGGGTGTGCATGACGCGGCGCTGCATCACGCGGAACGGGCTGTCGCCATCGCGCCTCATGGTCCCATCGGATGGCAGAACCTCGGCGCGGCACGCTTTGAAAACGGCGATTCCACCGGCGCGGCGAAAGCATTCGATCGTGTCATCGCCTTGACGCCCCTTCCCGCACGCGTCGCGGCGGCGGTATCGCTACAGGGCCAGGCATCGGCCGATCTGCAACGCGCCGTGGCATTCCACGATGGCACGGATCCGGCGGTCGCCCTTGCGCCCGTCTATGCACTTGCCCGATTCAGCCGCGCCTGTCTGTTGCTCAGCGACGGCGGCAGTCCGGCAGGGTGGCGGCAGTTCGAGGCGCGATTGGCATTGCGTGCCGGCGATCGTCGCGTCGCCGCGCCGATGGGGGCGGATGGTCGGCCGCTACCGCGCTGGCTGGGTGAGCCCGTCAGCCAACATAAAATGCCGGTACCGGCCCGTCGCAGGGCAAAGGGCACCGGACAAGTAAGCGACGCCCACTCGGCCACGCAGCCTCAGCCATCCGATCCTGACACAGAAGCGTGCTACATGCGTTTGCCCGGCAGGACGTTATTGGTGCTCGCAGAGCAGGGTTATGGCGACACCATGCAGTTCCTGCGCTTCATTGGTTGCCTGACCGCGCGCGGGGCGAATGTCGTACTGGCCTTGCAGCCGGCGCTGCGCCCCTTGCTCGCCCACAACGGGGCGGCCATCGATTCGATGCGTACCCGACGCCTGACCGTCATCACCCGAGATGTCGACAAGCCGCCACCAAACGTGGACGCGTATTGCCATATCGGCAGCATCCCGGCATGCCTCCGGCTCGGCCGCTTGCCCCGCCCGGGCGATGCGGGCACGTGGACCACGCCCTATCTGTTCGCCGAGCGTGCCGCCCCCCAGGTCGACACGCACGCCGCGTTGCCCGGTCGCGAGGCGGACACCGCGCCGTCTCGGGGGGCGCTGGCAAAGACCGTCCTGCTACGCGGGACAAAAGCAGGAGCGATGCAAACGGCACTCGTCCCCGCCCAACCGCGAAAAATCGGGTTCGCCTGGTCCGGACGTCGACCGAACAGCGCCGCTTCGCCGTCACGCGATGACGAGGACAATGCCCCGGAACGCTTCGACAAGCGCGCCATTCCGCTCGATGAGCTGGCGCCGCTGTTATACCAGGCCAATACGGAATGGCATCCGCTGCAAACCGATATTCGTGATGATGAGTACGCCTTGCTCGACGCGTTATCCGCGCATGCACGCATTGTCGTGCCGGAGCGGCCGGCCGAGGATTTCGCGATCACCGCGCAACGCATTGCCGCGCTGGACCACGTCGTCACGATCGATACCTCGATCGCGCATCTGGCCGGTGCGATGGGCAAGCCCACGACCTTATTGCTGTCATGTGTCGCGGATTGGCGGTGGTGCGGGAGCCGCACCCAGGAAAACAGGAGCGGTAGCGACGCCGGCACGACCGGCATCCCGGACACCAGCCTGTGGTATCCCTCGATCCGTATCGTCCGTCAGCCACGCAATGGCGATTGGCACACCGTTATCGAGCATGTCGCGGCACTGTTGGAACAGGACCGCCCTGAGGTATTGCGGGCATCCTGAAAGCGAAATGGGCGGTGCGTCCGTCGAAGAATCGCACCGCCCGGGTGATCAAGCCAGCATCAGGCCAGCTTGTAACGTTCGCGTGCCTGCCGTTCACGGAACAGCACGAACGTGGCAACCAGACCGCAGATCGCCGCAAACGACATCCAGATTCCCGGTGCCGCACGGTTGCCGGTGTAGTGGATCAACCAGGTCGAGATGGCTGGCGTGAAGCCGCCAAACAGTGCGGTGGCCAGGCTATAGGCAAGCGAGAAACCCGCCGTCCGCACTTCCACCGGCATGACTTCAGTCAATGCGACCACCATCGCGCCGTTATAACTGGCGTAGATGAACGAGAGCCACAGTTCCACGCCGAGCAAGCGTGCGAAAGACGGTGTCTGCACCAGGTAGTTCATCGCGGGATAGGCGGTGAGCAACGCCAGCACCGTAAAGGTGACAAGTATCGGCATCCGTCCGATGCGATCCGATAACGCGCCCATTAGCGGCAACCAGATCAGGTTCGATATGCCGACGCAGACGGTCACCACGAGCACGTCGACTTGCGAGAGGTGCAATTCGTTACGACCAAACGTCGGCGTATAGGCGGTGATCAGATAGAACGACACTGTCGTCATCACCACCATCATCATGCCGGCGATGACGATTTTCCAATTCACGATCATCGATCGGTAGATTTCCGATACCGACGGACGGTTGTGTCGCTTTTGGAACTCCTCGGTCTCCTGCAACGAGCGTCGAATCACGAAGATGAAAGGCACGATCAGGCAGCCGATAATGAACGGAATGCGCCAGCCCCAGCTGGTCATCTGTTCGACCGGCAATATCGCATGCAGGATCACGCCGAGTAATGCGGCGAAGATCACGGCAACCTGCTGGCTGCCGGACTGCCATGAGCAGAAGAAACCGCGGCTTCGGGGACCCGCCATTTCGGCGAGGTAGACTGAAACGCCCCCCAGCTCAACACCTGCCGAAAACCCTTGCAGCAACCGCCCCACCAGCACCAGGCACGGAGCGAGCACGCCGATGGTTGCATAGCTGGGAACCGCAGCCACCAGCAAGGTGCCGGCCGCCATCAACATCAATGTGACGAGCAAGCCCTTGCGACGACCGTGATGGTCGATATACGCCCCAAGGAAAATTGCACCCAGCGGCCGCATCAAGAAACCCACGCCGAAAACCGACAACGACAACATCAACGACGCAAAGGCATTCTGGTTCGGGAAATAGGCCGCTGCAATCGCGTTGGCGTAATACCCATACACCATGAAGTCGTACATCTCGAGAAAGTTGCCGCTGGTGACGCGGAACACCGTGCGCGCCTTACTTTCGGCCTTGACGCCCGCCGTCCCTGACGGATGCGTTTCTGGTGATTGATTCATGGTCTACCTGTTATGGGGAAGCAATCCAGACCGCGCGCCACGATGGTGCGCGCGACCCCTACCTGTCGGGACCGTCACGAACAACCGGTCGCCGTGGTCGTCCGACGTCCGCGAATTAGTTAACTAGTCAACGACTGCGTAATGATAAGGCACGCCGCGTCGTTTTGCCGCATTTTGATAAAGGAGGTGCTTTACAAGGTATGAAGATGAGACGCCCGCACCCGCGAATGCGGGCACGGGAAAGTCAGAACCGAGTTTCGCGGGCGGCGCGGAGAAAGTGGTCCAGCAGAGGCGAGCAATCGAGCAACGCGTCGCTGTGCGGACGATGAAACTCGGGATGCCACTGGACGCCGACCACAAACGGTGCCTTTTGGTAGCGGATTGCCTCGACAATGCCGTCGTCGGCGGACACTGCCTCGACGACCAGGTCGCGGCCCAGGCGATCAACCGCCTGATGATGGATCGAATTGACCCGGGCCTCGCCTCGACCACCAAACATGCCGGAAAAGGACGCCCCTTCGGCAAAACGGATCGCATGCGTGAGCCGGTCATACTCGTCGTTGACGTGCGGCAAGGCCGTAGGTACGTCGGTGGCGATGTCTTGGTAAAGCGTGCCCCCGAAGGCGACATTGATCAGTTGGCAGCCGCGGCAGACACCAAGCACCGGCTTGCCGGACTCGATGAACTCATGCAGCAATTCAAGTTCATACATGTCGCGCACCCGGTCGCCGGGCCATTCCGGCCGCGTGGTCGGTTCGGCGAACGATTGCGGCGATACATCGGCACCACCCTGCAATACCAACGCGTCCAAGTGCTTCGCATAATCACGCAAGCGAATATTGCTGGCGTGCAGCATGCCTTGCTTGCCTACCGTAGGCACCATGAACACGAGTACGTCACGCGACATCACCCAGTGCGAGATCGATTCTTCCAGGTATTGCAGCGTTTTGCCGCGAAGCCCCTTGCCGTCAGGCTCCGGATGAAAAATCCGGGCGGACACGCCAATGCGTAGTGTCCGCTGCGCCACACGGTGGCCAGCACGATCGGCCCATGCACGCACCCGCGCCGCAATCACGCGCCCCAGGACCGACCAAGGCGGCTCCGAATGCTTCGTATTGTATTGCGGCATGTCACGCGGCGGCCGCTGCTCCTGGCCGGCGTCGCGCGCGGCGTGCGCTTCAGCCGCCGTGGATTCCGAGGCGGCGACAAAATCCGCGCGCGTGTCTGGCCCAGGCTGCGTCGCCGGCGCGGGCGAAGCACCCTGGATCACCGTTCCAGCCGACGATGATGATGCATGAAGGCCGCTCAGGTCTGGGGCCCCGGATGCCTGTGCCGGGGGGGCATCCATGGTGGGCGGCGCGGTCGCATGGGGCGCAGCCATGCCCGATGGGGCATCGGTAGCGGCTGCGTCCGTTGCGGCGCTTGCATCCTGGCCGGGCTTATCGTTCCGGGGATTCGTGTCGTCGTCCCGCGCTTGCGGCATCGTGGGCTTCCTCTGCGTGCTCGTCGCGGTTCTTGTCCAGCGTCTCGCGCAACGCGATCTGCAAATGCGCATGCACGCGGACGAACCAACGCCATGTGATGCCCAGCAGCACTGCCGCCGCCGCGAGCACCACGATCAGTAGATCGCGTGGTGGCAGGATACGACCGCTGAGCGCCACCATCAACAGGAAGATACCGAACATTCCGAAAATCGGTACGCATTCCGCAATCACGCGGCGCAGTCCCCCCGTGAATCGGCCCGCGTGACGGGGCGTCACGCTGACCTCTGCCAGCAGCAACGCCAAGGTCTTCAATTTGCGGTATACGGCCACCAGACAAGGCATAGAGGCAATCAGTGCTGCGCCCCAAAGCGCCGCATGGCGGAACTGTACCGGACCTATCCACCCACCAAGCCAACGGTCGAGCGAGGGCGAAAAATACGAACTCGCGAGAAAAATAGCCGCCACCAACGCCAGGTTCAGCGCGATTTGCAAGATGATGCGCCGAACCATCTGCAGCAAGACCGTCCGACCGCTTCCCGGGCTCAGGTTCTGCAACCATCGCGTGTATGTATTTCCCACCCGGGCAGCACCGCTGGGCATGCGTCGACCGAGGAACGAGGAGAGTGGCACGGCGCCGCGAATCAGATAAGGCGTGAACAGCGTCGTCAGCGCCGACACCGCCACGGCGATCGGGTACAGAAACTCGCTGGTGACATGCAGCGACAATCCGAGCGCGGCGATGATGAAAGAGAATTCACCAATCTGTGCCAGGCTCATTCCCACTTGCATCGAGGTCCGTCCATCGTTCCCGGTGACAAACGCCCCCAGGCCGCATCCGATGACCTTGCCCGCCACCACTGCGACCGTGATCACTGCGATCGCCCAGCCGTGCTGGCTCAGCACCGCCGGGTCCAGCATCAAGCCGATCGTGACGAAGAAGATCGCGCTGAAAAGATCCCGCACGGGCTGAATCAGCGCCTCGATCGCGTGGACCTGCCGCGACTCGGCAATGATCGCGCCAATCAGGAAGGCGCCCAGCGCAATGCTGTAGTCAAGCTTTACCACAATCAGGCAGAAGCCGAAACAGAGTCCCAGCGTCGTGATCAGCAGCACTTCGGTATTACGGAACCGGGCCACGTAATCGAGGAAACGCGGCACGAGCAGGAAACCGACCAGCAGCGAAACGGTCATGAACAGCACCAGCTTGCACAAGGTCACCGCCACTTCGTACGGATCGACGGAGCCACTTCCGGCCACGCCTGACAACAGCGCAATCATTGCAATGGCAAGAATATCCTCGACAATCAAGATGCCGAAGACCAGTTGCGCGAAGCGATCCCGCTTCAATTTCAGTTCGTCGAGCGCCTTGACGATGATCGTCGTCGATGAAATGGCCAACATTGCACCAAGGAACAGCGAATCCATCGCGCTCCAGCCAAAATATTGGCCGATCCCATAGCCGAGCCACAGCATCAGTGCAATTTCCGCGACGGCGGCCACCACGGCGGTCATGCCAACGCGAAACAGCTTCTTCATGCTGAATTCGAGACCCAGCGAGAACAGTAGAAAGACCACGCCGAGTTCGGCCAGTGTGGAAATCGTCTGCTCGTTGCTGATCAGCTTGAACGGCGGCGTGTGCGGTCCGATGATGACCCCGGCGAGGATGTAGCCGAGTACCACCGGTTGCCGAATGCGGTGAAACAGCAGCGTGATGATGCCCGCGATCGCCATGATCACGGCCAGATCCTGGATGAATCCCACCTCGTGATGCATGCGGTCCCCCGATGGAATTTGAAAGCTTAATGAAATATTCAACCATGATACAAGGGCATCGGCAAACAATGTATGTTTCGTTACGCTGGCGTCCGCTCGCCGGAATTTGCACCGGGCCCGCGCTGAATTGCCTGCCCGGACGGTACGGTCAAGTCACAAATGGACCGGGCGCGCTACAATCCATGCGCAGGGAGCGCGGGGCCAGACCGCGAACGCACGGCACGCCGATGCGTGCGTCGGCACCTTCGCGACGGATCTCGTATGTGCCCCGGTTTTAATTCCCTGACCGATCCCAGCCATGCAGCGCGGCGTCACCTAACTCATAACCCATGATCTCGAACAGTTTTTCCGTCCAGGCTTCCCCAGTCGAACGCCGCTTGCTGATCCTGCTAGGCGTCATCTCGCTGGCCCTCGTGGGAGGGGCGCTCTACCTGCAGTACTTTCGCGGCGAGGACCCCTGCCCGCTGTGTATCCTGCAGCGCTATGCCTATCTGTTCATGGCCTTGTTCGCCTTCATCGCCGCGGCGGGGCGCCCGCGCGGTGCCGTGCGCACATTATTCATGTGGCTGACGTTAATTGCCGCGGTCGGCGGCATCGCCGCCGCGGCAAAGCACGTCTATGTGCTGTCCTCGTTGCAGAGTTGCGGCTTCGACGCCCTGCAACCGATCGTCGACAGCTTGCCGCCCGCAACCTGGCTGCCCGGCGTCTTCAAAACCCAAGGACTGTGCGAGACGCCGTACCCTCCTCTGCTCGGCCTGTCGCTGCCGGCATGGGCCTTGATCGGTTTCGCGTTGGCGTTTTTCGGCGTTGCGGGTACATTGCGTCGGCAACGCGCGCGTTTGCGCTGATAGGAGGTAACGGCGGATGCATGGTGCGCGCACTTGGCTGACCGACCTGCAGCAGGTCCTGACCCACGGCGATCCGGCCGTCCTGGTCACCGTGGCCCGCGCGGAAGGCGTCACCCCGCGCGGGCCCGGTGCACGGATGATCATCGTACGTGATCGCACCTTCGACACGATCGGCGGCGGAGCACTCGAACGCCACGCCATCGACACCGCGCGCCAGATGCTGCGCGACAGTACCGCCGCCGTCACGCGTCACCTTGAACGCATCGATATCGGCATCGGCACCATCGCGACGGTGCGTTGGCATGATGACCCGCGGACGGAACAGTCCACCACCACCGAAACGGCCCGCCACGATGGTGCCGTAACCCTCGCCTACGAGCGCCTGACGATTGCGGATCTCGGCTGGGTGTCCGTGCTGGCCAAACGGCTGCCTGCCGGGCTCGCAACGGTGCGCACGGTCAGCTTCGCCGACAACAGCCCCGTTGCCCTGTCGGACCCGCCCGACGGCAGTGGCGCACATCCTGATTGCTTGCTGTGGGATGCGGGTCCCTTGCTGACGGAAACGCTCTTGATCGCGCCCTTTCCCGTCGTGCTATTCGGCGCGGGACACGTGGGCGCCGCCATCGTGCGTCTGCTGGCGACATTACCCTGCCAGGCACTCTGGGTCGACGATCGCCCCGCACTGCTGGAAACCCATGCCAGCCAATGCGGCGATCCACCGAATGTGACCACGTTGCCGATTGCCGATCCGGTTGCCGCCGTCGCCCAGGCACCGGCGCAGGCGCATTACCTCGTGGTCACACACAGTGACGCGCTGGACCAGGCGATTGCGGAACATGTCCTGCGGCGCGGCGATGCGGTGTCCCTCGCGGTGATCGGATCGAAAGCCAAGCGGCGAGTACTGGCGCATTGGCTGGCCATGCGCGGCATCGATCCGGGACATATCGCGCGCATGCGCTGCCCGATGGGCCTCGACGGCCTGCGTGGCGATACCCCCGAATACATTGCGATGTCGGCGGTCGCGCAACTGCTGCTGGAACGCGAACAGGTCGTTCCTCCGCCGGCCGCGCAAGCCTGACGTTTTCTTAGGAGTAACGATGGACCCGATCCTGCTAGACACACTGCGTCGTTCGCCGAAGGCGGAGTTGCATATGCATATCGAGGGCTCACTCGAGCCCGAATTGATCTTTCAATTGGCACAGCGGCATGGCATCACGCTGCCCTATCCGTCGATCGACGCCTTGCGCGCGGCGTATGCATTCACCGATCTGCAGTCCTTTCTCGATGTGTACTACGCCGGCGCCGGCGTATTGCGCGATGCCGAGGACTTCCATGCCATGACGGCGGCATATCTGTCGCGCGCGCAGGCCGACAACGTGATCCATACCGAGTTGTTCTTCGACCCGCAGACCCATCTCGAACGCGGTGTCCCGATGGCGGCGATGCTCGAAGGCATGGAGGCCGCGCTCGCCGAAGCCGAACGCACACAGGGCATCTCAAGCCGATTGATCTTGTGCTTTCTACGCCATTTGTCCGAGGAGTCGGCGCTCGAGACGCTGGCGCAGGCATTGCCGCTTCTGGACCGCTATCGACACCGGCTGGTGGGGGTCGGCCTGGATTCGTCCGAGCGCGGCAATCCACCGTCCAAATTCGAGCGCGTCTTCGCCGCCGCCCGTCAGGCAGGCCTGCGCGCCGTTGCACATGCGGGGGAGGAAGGCCCGGCCGATTACATCTGGCAGGCGCTGAAGCTGTTGCAGGTCGAGCGTATCGACCATGGTGTCCGCGCGGTGGAGGATGCCGACCTCGTCCGATATCTTGCCGACACACGCATCGCATTGACCGTCTGTCCGTTGTCGAACCTGAAGTTGTGCGTGTTCGACGACCTGAAGCGGCACACACTGAAGACGCTGCTGGACGCCGGCGTTGCCGTGACGGTCAATTCCGACGATCCGGCATACTTCGGTGGCTACGTTAATGCCAACTACATTGCCATCGCCGAGGCATTGCAGTTAAACCATACCGAATTGCATCGCATTGTCGCCAATGCATTCGAGGCGGCATTTATCGACGAAGACGCGCGCCGAACCATGCTGGGCACGGTCGATAGGCACTGGCGGCAATAGGCCGCCACGGATGACGGCGGAACGGCGTTCAGGCCCGGCGGCAAGGCGTTCGTTACAGTCCGGCGTTCGTGGCCGGATTGCGGCGATCCGCGGGCAGCTTCACAGTGCGCACCGTGCCATTTGGCATCGGGAAGTCGAACAGTGCGCTGCGTACCAGATACGGCATCACGATCGGCAACGGCGTGGGGTCCCCGACATGTTGCGCGGTGACCTTATAGACTTCCTTTCCATCAGGCAAGCTATTGATCCGGATCGTCAGTTGCGATAAGCCGGCCGCATAAGGCAGGTTGACGATCGTCGGCGGCGCGCCCCAGTAAGGTCCCGGCCCCCAGCCACGGCGGCCGCGCCAGATGGGGTCATACCCGAATGGACCGCCGGGATAAATCGCCTGCGGTGCATAACCCGTCGTTTCGCGCTGGCCGAATGCCAACGTCACCGCGTAATGCGCTTTATCCTTCGGCACCTGCGAGAACCCGTATGTCGACAAGGTCTCGTCGACCAATTTCTCGTAACTGCGCAGCTCCAGGTCGTCCTCGCGCGCCGCATCCCCCTGGAACGTATAGGTGCGCTGCGCATCACTGCCGTGCCAGTCCTGAAAGGCCGTGACATTGCTGGTCACGTAGCTGGCGCAGCCACCTAGCAATGCGACCGCGGTCGCCAGCCCCGCGGTCGCCACGCGTCGCCACACCGGGCGGCCATCATGACCGCCCCCTCGCACCGCCTCGTTCATCGCCGCCGTCGCCATTGCACGGTCCAGCCCGCCTGTTGCGCGCGACACCCGATGCCTCACGCCAATTCGGCCTTTGCTATTCTCCATCCCATCCATTTGCACCCACCCTTCCACGTCCGACGGACCGCACAACGTGCAATCCTACGCTTTATTATCGCTGTAAATCCCTCGTGCGCCTATGTAATGGCGATGGAAGTGCGGTCGATTTTGTACAATGAACGGAACAGCTGCATCGTCGCTCAGGCAACCATTTACATGGATGCCATGCGGGTGTTGCCGCATTGGCGGCGATACCATTCCTGCCCTCGGATTTTATCCTCGGATTCGCCATGACCGATATCTCTCCCGCAGCTTCCGTTCCCACGCACCAACCCGACGCCGGCAACGGCGCGCCTGTCATTCATCGTCGCGACTACGCGCCGCCGGCGTTCCTGATCGACACGGTGGACCTGGAATTCGATCTGGTACCTGACGACACCATCGTGACGAACCGGATGACCTTGCGACGTAATCCCGACGCAAAACCCGGTCAACCATTATCACTGACGGGCGAACAGTTAACGCTGCTTTCCGCCACGATCGACGGACAGGCCGTCACGCCGCGCCAAGCGGGGTCCGAACTGATCTTCGACGCATTGCCCGACAGCGCCACACCGTTCACGCTGACGTTGGAAACCCGTTGCGCACCCGCGCGGAACACGTCGCTATCAGGCCTTTACGTGTCCAATGGCAACTTCTTCACGCAATGCGAAGCGGAAGGCTTTCGGCGCATAAGCTATTTCCTGGACAGGCCCGATGTCATGTCGGTCTATACGGTCACGCTCCGGGCCAACAAGACCGCCTACCCGGTGCTGCTGTCGAACGGGAACCTCCTGGAAGCCGGCGACCTCCCCGATGGACGCCATTTCGCACGCTGGGAAGACCCGTTCCGCAAGCCGAGTTATCTGTTTGCATTGGTGGCGGGCAAGCTCGAACGGATCGAGGAAACCATCACCGACGCCACTGGCAAGCCAAAATTGCTGCAAGTCTGGGTGGAGGCAGCGGATCTCGACAAGACGCGGCATGCGATGGACTCGCTGATCCATTCCATCCGCTGGGACGAACACCGCTTCGGCCTAAGCCTGGACCTCGATCGCTTCATGATCGTCGCGGTTGGCGACTTCAATATGGGCGCGATGGAAAACAAGGGCCTGAACATCTTCAATACGAAGTATGTCCTCGCCCGTCCCGAGACCGCGACCGACATCGACTACGCGAACATCGAAGCGGTGGTCGGCCATGAATATTTCCATAACTGGACCGGCAATCGTGTGACCTGCCGCGATTGGTTCCAGTTGAGCCTGAAGGAAGGCTTGACCGTTTTCCGCGACCAGGAATTCTCCGCCGACATGGCGGCCGGCGTGCTGGAAGGCAATGTCGACCCGGTGGCGGCGGCAAGCGCCTATGCCACCAAGCGCATCGAGGACGTACGCGTCCTGCGCCAAACCCAGTTCGCCGAGGACGCCGGTCCGATGGCGCACCCGGTGCGCCCGGAAAGCTATGCGGAAATCAACAACTTCTATACCGTCACGATCTACGAGAAAGGTGCAGAGGTCGTCCGGATGTACCAGACCCTGCTGGGCCGCGACGGTTTCCGCCGCGGCATGGACCTGTACTTCGCGCGACACGATGGCCAGGCGGTCACCTGCGACGATTTCCGCCATGCGATGGCCGACGCCAACGGGCGCGATCTTGCCCAGTTCGAACGGTGGTACAGCCAGGCCGGCACGCCGCTGTTGACCGTACGCGATCACTACGATGCGGGCAAACGCCGCTATTCGCTGACGATCACACAGTCCTATCCGGACAATCCCGCCATAACGACCGCGAAGGACCCGCTGCTGTTGCCGTTCGCGGTCGGCCTGGTCGGTGCCGATGGCAACGATCTGCCGCTGCGCGTACAAGGCGATGCTCCGCGTCATCGTCCGCAGGACGATACCGCCGGGATCACCGAGGTGTTCGAACTGACCGATCGCGAGACCACGCTCCATTTCGACGGGATCGACGCGGCGCCCGTCCCCTCGTTGCTGCGCGGCTTCTCCGCGCCGGTGGTGGTCGACTTCGCCTACTCCGATGCGCAGCTCGCCTATTTGCTGGCCAACGACAGCGATCCGTTCAACCGTTGGGATGCGGGCCAGCGACTGGCCACGCGCGCCCTGTTGACAGCCGCCACAAGCGCCGCGCGAGGCGAGACGCCAACGTACGACTCGGCGGTGGTCGACGCGTTCGGCCGCGTGCTGCGCGACACGGCGCTGGCACCGGCATTCCGTGAGCTGGCGTTGACGTTGCCATCGGAAGCCTATCTGATAGAACAGTTGGATCGCGCCGATCCCCGCGCCGTGCACGTCGCGCGGCAGGCACTGCGTCGCCAACTGGCCAACGCGCTGCACACCGAGTGGCGGGCCACTTATGACGCGAATCGGACGCCCGGCGAATACGACCCGTCGCCGGCGGCGTCAGGCAAGCGCGGGTTGAAGCAACTCGCGTTGGGCTATCTCGCCGAGAGCGATGATCCAAGCGACGCCGCGTCGTTGGCCCGGACGCAGTACGACCAGGCCAACAACATGACCGACCGCTTCGCGGCGCTTTCCACGCTGGTCCGCCTGGGTGGCGATACCGCCCGCACCGCCCTCGAAGATTTTTATCGGCATTTCGAGCGCGAAGCCCTGGTGATCGACAAATGGTTCGCGTTGCAGGCGATGCAACCGGCCCGCGCCGGTGCGCCGGCGACGATCGAGACAGTACGCGCCCTGCTGCGGCATCAGGCATTCAATCTGCGTAATCCGAATCGCGCCCGCTCATTGATCTTCAGCTTCTGCGCCGGCAACTTGTCGGAATTCCATGCACCCGATGGTAGCGGCTATGCGTTTTGGGCGGACCAGGTCATCGACCTGGACGCCCTTAACCCGCAAGTCGCCGCGCGCCTTGCCCGCACGCTGGAACGGTGGCGCAAGTTCACACCGGCGCTGCAGGAACAGATGAAGCTCGCGCTGGAGCGGGTTGCCGCAAAGGCCCGTTCGAAGGATGTGCGAGAGGTAATCGAAAAGGCCCTGGCCAACGGCTGACCGGGCCCCTTGGCGCGGCATGATGACGCGCCAAGGTAGAATCTAGGGAATTGAACCATCGCGGAGTCACGCCATGCAGCAACGTCGCACCACGCTCAGCCAGTATTTGATTGAGCAACAACGAAAGACGCAAAAGTTGCCCGCCGACCTGCGGCTCCTGATCGAAGTAGTGGCCCGGGCCTGCAAGTCCATCGGCTATAACGTCAGCAAGGGCGCCCTGGGTGGCGTGCTTGGTTCGGCCGGCAGCGAAAACGTGCAGGGTGAAGTGCAGAAAAAACTTGACGTCATCTCCAATGAGATACTGTTGGAAGCGAACGAATGGGGTGGCAATCTCGCCGCGATGGCGTCGGAGGAACTCGAGGAAATCCATCCGATTCCCAGTGAATATCCGAAGGGCCGCTATTTGCTGTTGTTCGATCCGCTAGACGGCTCCTCGAATATCGACGTCAATGTGTCGATCGGGACAATCTTCTCCGTGCTGGAATCAGCGGACGGTGAAAACACGACCACCGGCTCGTTCCTGCAACCGGGCACCCGTCAGGTCGCCGCCGGCTATGCGGTATACGGCCCGCAGACCGTATTGGTGCTTACGACCGGCGACGGCGTCAACGGCTTCACGCTGGATCGCGAACTGGGTTCGTGGGTACTGACCCATCCGTCGATGCGGGTTCCGGTCGATACGCGCGAATATGCGATCAATGCGTCGAATGCACGCCATTGGTATCCTCCCGTCACACGCTATATCGACGAGCTGCAGGCGGGGAGTGCCGGCCCGCGCGGCGAGGATTTCAACATGCGCTGGATCGCATCGATGGTGGCCGACGTCCACCGTGTGCTGACGCGCGGCGGTATCTTCATGTATCCGGCCGACAAGCGCGACCCATCGAAGCCGGGCAAGCTGCGGCTGATGTACGAAGCCAACCCGATGGCTTTCCTGGTCGAGCAAGCAGGCGGCGTGGCCACGGACGGCAAGCGTCGCATCATGGACATCATCCCAAGCAAGCTGCATGAACGTGTTGCCGTATTCCTGGGGTCGAAGCATGAAGTCGAACGGGTGACCCAGTACCACCTCGATAGCTGACGCTGGCGACCAACGGAAGGACCACCTTGGTCTTAAAAAATAGTTCTTGCATAATTGAAAGAGCACGCTATAATTTTGGTTCTTCGCGACTGGTAGCACTTTCAGTGAAGCCGGCCGACGAAACGTGTTTTGGTGTTTTTTAGGTTTCGCCGCTTTAGCTCAGTTGGTAGAGCAGTTCATTCGTAATGAAAAGGTCGCCAGTTCGAATCCGGCATGCGGCACCAAAAAAGTGAAAAAGGCAGCCCCCGCGGGCTGCCTTTTTTGCGTCCGGCAAAAAGCGTCGGCGTCGCCAACAGACCAAGCCACCGAGGCGCTAAAAGAGCCTCGTCATAGCGCGTCTTCGCACCCTCAAGATGACATCATCGTGCCACACACGCATGCGGCATCTTGTCGCATATGTACGACGACCGTTTAATACTTGCGCATGATTATGGAAAATCGTAACACCTAGGCAGATAATACGATTACACCATCCGCTTGCCATCGAGGACCGCCATGAAAGCTCGCCCGATCGCCCCTCCTCCTGCCCAGGTCAACAAGGCTGATCCCGACCCTGTCGCGGTCGAGTTTCTCGATACCGTGCTTCCGCTTCATGTACAGGCTTTTCTCGCGGAACAGCAATCGCAGAAGGCGGCCCAAGTGCCCACGCGAGGCAAGCAGGCGTCATAACGACAGTCGCATCGGCTGAGGTATGCTAACGCTCATGGTCCCGCCGGGGCGTTTCAAGCAAGGTCTTCATGTCGCTTCCGTCTTCAACGCCGACTGTCCCACGACAAGTCGGTGTCGCCGCCTATGCTTCCAGAGGCGTATTGCCGTCATCCATCGCACAATTTCGGTCACCGCGTTCGCGCCAAGGTGCGGCACTCGCCGCATTGCTGCTCGTGATGAGTGCGTTAGTGCTGCCCATCGCGCCAGCCAGGGCTCAGGCACCAGAACTCAAAGAAACGATGCCACGGGGAGATCGGGACAATACCGCCCAGGCGGCGTTTCTCAATATCGTCTCAGTCGCGTCGTCGCGACTGGCACTCTCGCAGACATTCGCCGCATGGGCATGGCAGCAGCAACATGCGGGGAAATCACCGGGAGATGTTCAACGCGACGATGAAACCGAACAAGGCCTGATGAAAATGGCGCCGCATTACGGATTGGCGCCGGATTTTGCGGACCCGATCATTCGGGATCAGACCATTGCGAGTGAACAATTGCAACGCACCTTGTTTGCCCAATGGCAACAAGGCGGCGGAGTACCACACGTCGATGCCCCTGCTTATCAAATTGCGCGCGGAGATCTGTATCGCGTATCTCAATCGCTGATGGGCGCGCTGACCCAAGTGCAACCCTTCCGGGATCGAGATGACTGCCCGATGCTGTTGTCGAAAGCAATCACACGATGGACCACTGACATGGCGTCGGTATCGGCGGATCAACGTAAGGTCTTGCCTGCCGCGTTGGCGCATATATGCCACGGCGGAATCGGCGCCACGGCTTGACGCGCGGGCATCATTTGTCCGGATGCGCAGTCCCTTTTGTCGTTTCAGGGAGGAGGTGACGCGCGGCGCATCCGCAGGTACTTTACCGATACCGGCGCGCGACGGCCCCGGTCATCAACCACAACGGCACAAGCGCCCCCATTAGCAGCGATAGCGCAATAACCGGCCACCACCCCTTCAGCGGGTGCTCGCGGAGGTCTCTCGCTCGCTGCGCGGCGGCGTGGATCAAATAAGTGGTTGGCCGATTTACTTCAAGCGGCGTACCCGCATTCGCAACCTCACCTATCGCGCCGACGGCGGCATCCTGTGCCAAACCGAGCGCGGAAAAAGAATTGGACGGCGTGCGGGGCACGGGAGCGTTACCTGCAACTTCCGCGACCGCGCGCCGTGCGCCTGACTGTGCGTAATTCGCCAGATCCGATCCGGCGTTCGCCCGGGAGGCACCATCCACCCCGGTTACGATCGCCGTGCGTGCAACCGCAGTTGCATATTGCCGATCGGGATTGGCATCCCGCATATTGATACCGAACGTCACGGATGCTATGACGGCCGCACAAGCCGCCGCCAAGTGTCGACTACGAACGGCGCTGGCCCAGCGCCGCCCTGCCCCGTGAAGCCCAGTGCCTGCCATCAGGCGACGCGAGCCGAAACGTCCGACTTCGCGTCCACGCCTTCCATCACATCATCGTCCTCAAGCTCTCGATCCGTACCCGCGCGGACGATTGCAAAACTAACGAACGCCAACACCAGTTGAAGCGCGACAATCGCAAGTAAATATTTCCACACGGCGGTACTCGAGGAAGAGTGAAAGAAGGACGACACCGTCCAGTTGCGTTTATACATGAATCCGTCACAGGACTTCAAGCACCGACTTCAGAAAAAATGAGATAATTTTTACCGAATCAAAATACTCGTTTATAAACAATAATTTATATCAATAATGGTGCATCTTTTGGTGCGACGCAATATCTTAATGACGTTGCTAAAAAACACTTTTACCGATGCAAAAGTCCCTATCACACTACCGAGTAAATATTTCCTGAAAGTCTTTGCTGTAACACTGAATAACAAACGGGAAACGGCTCGGGGTTTCCACGGCTTGTAACAAGGTGTTAGCAGCCTATACTTGGGATAAAGCAGCGAAGTCGGTGCGCGCTTTGCCTATGGGTTCATGACGCATCCTGCACCGCCTCCGCCGCCTTTATCAGGAGTAAATGATGACGATGATCAACGGACTGAATAAAGCGCTTTCACATCTGGCTGACGCATTTCGAGGCCGCCCTTCGGATGACGCGGCGTACGACGGCGCGGTATTGGCCAATGTCAACGAAGCCGCGTTGAGTTGGCACGGTGATCATTGGCAAAACCTGCTGTCCTCGCCGATGGACGCGCGTCGTTACATCCTGGAAGACTGGAATGACACCGTCGAAACCGTCGCTGATGTCGACGACGATGTACGCATTGATTCCTTCTCCGGCCGCAAGGTGCGTTCGTTCAGTTAATACCTGCCTTATTTGAATCTTTTCGGGCTGTCGTCTAACCCTATCAATGGCTGCGGACGCCAGCCCCACGACCGTCCTTCTGTGTCAAGCCTGTTAGCTATATAGACAGTCTCGGATTCTGCCTCGTCTTACCGCCGCAGTGCGCACGTCGCCGTTTGCCTCCCGCTTATCCAGCACCATTACGAATGTGGGACGCTCTAGCGGACACCTGCAATCAAACCACGCCCGCGCAATATCCCCCTTGCGTCCTATCGAATCGTCATCACGCGGTGACATATCGTCCGTACCACAAACGTGACGGATAGATGTGCCCGGAAGTGCTCGCCGCCGATGATCGATATCACTGGGTATTTCAGTTGTATTACTTCTCCATCGAATCAAAGAGCAAAAATTCGTGCTTTCAGGCTTTTTTTTGAGATTGTCTTGACCACGTAATTGCTTCATGTCGTAGGAAAAGTCCTACAAATGACCACCTCATCTCGATATTTCAATTTGAAAGCACTCAGAAAAAGTGGTGTCAAGGCAACGTTCGCGGCTGATACTGAATGTTACACTTTCGAAACACACATGTAACCGCATGTTTTTTAAGATTTTTAAATATTCAAAAGTTTATTCCACAAACAGCAACATATTGTTGCGCCACAATGAATGGGCCGTTCGGGATCGAATCCCTACACTCTCCCTGTCTGGAAACAACCCCGGCCGAATGCCATTGGCGCCTCGCCAGGCGACCGATAGGCCGCTCGGCAACACTTGGTGCGGCGATATGTCGCAGCGAAAGCCTACTGTCAGGCGTTGCCGTTGAAGCACGGGGGCAGCCAAACGTTCCTCAATGGAGTGAGAACCCGATTATGAAAAAGACTCTTATCGTCGCAGCACTCGCCGGCGTATCCGGTATGCTCGCAACCGCAGCACATGCTCAAAGCAGCGTTACGCTGTATGGCTTGATCGATGCCAGCGTGGCTTACACGAACAACACCGGTTCGGGCGCGAAGTACGCGCTCAACAGCGGCTCGATCAATGGCAGCCGTTGGGGCCTGCGTGGCGCTGAAGACCTGGGCGGCGGCTTGAAGGCGATCTTCGTGTTGGAGAACGGTTTCAGCATTGCTAACGGCACCATGCTGCAACAAAGCCGCGAATTCGGTCGTCAGGCGTTTGTCGGTCTGTCGAGCAACCAGTTCGGTACGGTCACATTGGGCCGTCAGTACGAATCCGTGGTCGACTACCTGGCACCGCTGGCCCTGACCGGTGGCGGCTACGGCGGCACGCTGGCTGCACACCCGTACGACAATGACAATCTGAATTCGTCGATCCGTGTGAACAACACGATCAAGTACACGAGCGTCAACTACAACGGTCTGAAGTTCGGTGGCGAGTACGGTTTCAGCAATGCCGCGGGCGGCTTCTCGAACAACCGCGCTTACAGCGGCGGTGTGTCGTACCAGTACGCTGGTTTCAATTTCGCAGGCGCGTACACGCAACTGAACAACACAAGCTCGAACACGACCTCTGGCGCGATCGGCTCGGCGCCGATCACGGCTGCTCGCACCCGCATCTGGGGTGCTGGCCTGAACTACGCGTTCGGCCCGGCAGTGGTCGGCTTTGTGTTCACGCAAAGCAAGTACGACAATGCGTCGTCGGACAGCTACAACGTGACACAGGCAATCGCCCTGCCGGTGGGTTCGTACATCCGCTTCAACAACTTCGAAGTCAACGGCCGTTACAGCCTGACGCCGGCTTGGAACGTGTCGGCTTCGTACACGTACACGCAAGGTCGCGAATCGGGCTTCGCAGCCGGTTCGGCGTCGCCGAAGTTCCACACCGGTACGCTGATGACGTCGTACTCGCTGTCGAAGCGCACGGACGTCTACGCGGAAGCCGTGTACCAACAGTTCACGGGCACGAACTTCCTGGGTGGCGCAGTGATCAACACGACGGGCTCCGCAAGCTCGTCGAACCGCCAAGTTGCCGCTGCTGTCGGCGTGCGTCATCGCTTCTAAACAAGCATAAGACAAAGCTGACCGCTCTCGTGGCGGTTAGTAACGGCCAGGCAGCTCCGGCAGCCTGCCAATCTCAAAACGCCCTTCGGGGCGTTTTTTTTCGTTCAAGATGGGAGGGCCACTGCATCCTGACGCGCGCTGGACTGGCACCGGAATCGCACCACATCATCGGCGCGGGTCTCGCTCTCGCTGTCACTTACCTATCTTCGCCACCAGTGCCACGATGCGTCGATACGCCTCTACTCACTATTGGCGCGCAACACTTTTGATATCACCTATTTCACCATCGGGCGTAGCAGGCGTGCCACTTCCATCCGATGTTCCGTAATGGGGTAGCGCGGCACGCGCGAGAGTCAGTAGACGAATCAGCTCAAGGACGTCGTCGGGGGTAGCTTCGTGGGGATGCGCGGTCAATCGTTCCAGATCCAGCATGCAGTCTCTCCTCATCGTAGTCAGCGTCTCGCATGGACCATGCGAGACACCGTACGACGCATATTGCATACCCGATGCCTGCCCGTTGCAATTCGGGGGAAATGCGTCCCCGCAGCACGCTGAAACAGGAAGTCAGCACGGCATGCCGGCGAAGGCATACGAAAAAAAACCTGGATACGATAACGTATCCAGGTTTCTTCATATTGGTGGTGCGGCTGGCAGGATTCGAACCCACGACCCCTTGGTTCGTAGCCAAGTACTCTATCCAACTGAGCTACAGCCGCACGCTGGGTGCTACATTTGCAACCTACAACAATCAGGCCGATCCATTTCAGGACGGGTCGGGCGCTTTCGCTTCCAGACCGCCGGCGATCAACAATTCGGATAGCACGGCGGTCATCCCGCCTTCGTGCGCCATCGCACGTTGCTGCAACTGCTTGATCAGGTTGCCATCCAGCTTGCACGCGAATGGTAACAAGCCATTTTGCTGATCGAGCCGCCGCTGCTCACGACGATCGGGCACCGCTGCCGCGCCTTGCCCGAACCGACTGGACGTCGCAGCTTGCTTCAACGAATTATTGAGCTTCAGCCCCTTGTTCTTTTCGATGTCGAACTTGTTCACTTGAACCTCGTTGCAGCGAAAGAACAAAGGCCCGGGTGAACAACACCCAGGCCTTTGTGGACTGCGGTATTACTGGTGCGGCTGGCAGGATTCGAACCCACGACCCCTTGGTTCGTAGCCAAGTACTCTATCCAACTGAGCTACAGCCGCACGACTAAGAGACGTAATTATAGCGATGTCATTAAAAAAGGAAAGCAATTTCTGCCGTTTTGCGGCATTACGGCCATCAATCAACGTCGCTTTCGTGTAATCTGGTAAAAATGTCGCGGCCGCGCCACGCGTGTGTCGCCTTACCCGGTGTCGGCAGAACCCATCATGAACAAAGCATTTGTAAAAGAAACATCGAACGACGATGACGACGATCTGGAAACCGGCGCCACGCCGATTCCAGCCGGTGCAAAAAACTACATGACGCCGGCCGGACATCAGGCAATGCGCAGTGAGCTGTTGCATCTGCTAGACGTGGATCGCCCTGACGTCGTGAAGCTGGTCTCGTGGGCGGCCTCGAACGGCGATCGTTCCGAGAACGGGGACTATATCTATGGCAAGCGCCGCCTGCGCGAAATCGATCGGCGAATCCGGTTTTTGACGAAGCGCCTGGATCTTGCGGAAGTCGTCGATGCCAGCAAGCAGGAGAATATCGATCAGGTCTTCTTTGGCGCGACCGTGGCATATGTAAACCAAAGCGGCGATGAAACCACGGTCACGATTGTCGGCGTGGATGAGGTCGACCTCGATCACGGGCACATCAGCTGGATTTCGCCGGTCGCCCGGGCACTGATCAAGGCAAAGGTCGGTGATACGGTGACACTCCACACACCCGCCGGCATAGAACATCTGGACATCCTGGATGTTCGCTATCCGAACCCGGTATGATCGTTATACGCGGATGCCTCCCGCCTTCTTTAATACGCTTGCGCATCGCGATTGACGCGTAGCCCCAAGGCATCAAACCGCCCGCTCTGCTGCTCACTCGGCTTTTCGCGCGCTATCCGCATGACGTCGGGATTGGTACGAACCCGGCGCATGATGTTTGCCAGATGCAGGCGATCATTGACCTGAATCAGGAAGCGCAAGGTCGTGGATTCCTGATCGGTGTTTTCGTCCATTGCCACGTGAACAATATTCGCCGCTGTCGAGATATCAGCGGCCACCCGGGCGAACACGCCCTTCGTGTTCTTCACCAACACGCGAATGCCGACATCGAACAGACGGCCGGGTTGCGGCGCCCACGCCACGTCGATCCAGCGACTGGGGTCGCGATGATGGATACGTCGCGCGTTCCGACAGTCCGTTGTATGGATCGCCATGCCCAGGCCGATACCGATATAGCCCATGATGTCATCGCCGGGAATCGGACGACAACACGCCGACAACTGCACCGCCATGCCTTCCGTACCGGTGATGACAACCGGTGGGCCACCCGCCGGCCCCAGCACAGGTGACGCTTCGGCGTCGCTCGATGCCGTTTCCGGCGCACGGCTTGCGTCTTCGTCGCCGTCACGCCCACTCATCAGCAACTCGATCCGTTTTGCCATGACCGCCGCGAAGCGCCTGCCAAGACCAATATCCGCGTAGATTTCCTGACGGGTGGTGTTACCGGTCCACTGGCCCAGCTTCTCCCAGACCTCGGGCGTGACGGCGGCCAGCGTCAAGCCATACGGCTTCAAGGACTGGTCTACCAAACGCTCGCCCAACTGTACCGACTCGTTGAAACGCATCGTCTTCAAATAATGCCGAATCGCCGAACGGGCCTTGCCGCTGCGGACAAAGCCCAGCCATGCCGGATTCGGCTTCGAGTACGGTGCGGTGATGACTTCGACGATATCACCGCTCTTGAGCTCGGTGCGCAATGGCAACAACTCGTTGTTGATCTTCACCGCCACGCACTGGTTGCCAAGCTCGCTATGCACGGAGTAAGCGAAATCCAACGCGGTGGCGCCACGCGGCAATGCCATGATCTTCGACTTCGGTGTAAAGACATACACCGCGTCAGGAAACAGGTCGATCTTGACGTGTTCGAGGAACTCCGCGGAATCCCCTGCCTCGGACTGCAGATCCAGCAACGATTTCAACCACTGATGCGCACGTGCCTGAACGTCGTTGAGATCGGCACTGCCGTTCTTGTACAACCAGTGCGCCGCCACGCCCGATTCAGCGATTTCGTGCATCGACCGGGTGCGAATCTGAAACTCCACCGGCGTGCCAAACGGCCCGACCAGCGTGGTGTGCAACGACTGATAGCCGTTGACTTTGGGAATCGCGATGTAGTCCTTGAACTTACCCGGCACAGGCTTGTACAAGGCATGCAACGCACCGATGCACATGTAGCACTCGAGCGGATCGCTGACGACCACACGGAAACCGTAGACATCCAGCACCTGCGAGAAAGACAATTGTTTCTCGCGCATCTTGTGATAAATGCTGTAGATCGTCTTTTCGCGGCCCGTCACCTCGGCGAGGATTCTGGCGTCGGTCAGCGCCAATTGCACCGATTCCAGGATCTTGCCCACCACCTCGCGCCGATTGCCCCGCGCCGCCTTCACCGCCTTGAACAACGTGGCGTATCGGACCGGATTGTAGTTCGCGAAGCTCAGATCCTGCAGCTCGCGATAGGTATTGTTCAGGCCCAGCCGGTGCGCGATTGGCGCATAGATATCGTTGGTCTCGCGAGCGACACGTCGGCGCTTCTCGGGTGGCACCGCGCCCAGTGTGCGCATGTTGTGCAACCGGTCCGCCAGCTTGACGATGATGACGCGCACGTCGCGCGCCATGGCCAGCAGCATTTTGCGGAAATTTTCCGCCTGCGCCTCTTCCCGGTTTCGGAATTCCATCTTGTCAAGTTTCGACAAGCCATCGACCAGCTCCGCGACTTTCGGACCGAAGCGCTCGGCCAGTTCCATCTTCGCAACCCCGGTGTCCTCGATCACGTCATGCAGCAAGGCTGCCATGATCGATTGCGCATCGAGCTTCCAGCCCGCGCAGATCTCGGCCACGGCCACCGGGTGCGTGATATAAGGCTCACCACTTTGCCGATATTGGCCGAGATGGGATTCGTCGCTGAAATGGAACGCCGCCTTGACCTCGCGGATCTCCGCTTCGCTCAGGTATTCCGACAGCCGCTCAGTCAGGCGCGCGATCGAGACAATCTCGTGTTTGCGCGGCTGTTCCGGCGTGGCGGTCGGACCGAACAAGTGCCGGAAAGACTGCTCCAGCACGGCATCGATATAGGTACGGGCCCGGCTCGACGGCATATCGCCGTTCGCGGCATCGCTGGGCGTCTCGTTGGAGACGGATGCGGGGGAGGCGGTCGTTGGGGTATTGCTCATTTCGCCTCCTGGTGAGTACCGCGATGAAATCCTGACGTTTTGCCGGTCCGCCCTGTCATGCGACGGTGGTGCCGGGTGTCTGATACGGGCTGTGTCAAAGGCGGCGCAAGCGTATTACCTCGCGAACGGCCACCATAAACCGACACGGTGCCAAAACGGGAAAGGACGCGCAAGGCATTGCCTCCGCGTCCAGTGGTCTCCCGCGCCCAAGGCAGCCGGTCACCGGTCCTTCTCGTTGCAACGGTTTCAATACCCGTCAGAAGGAAGGCGGCGAACTTGGCTGCGTTACGCGGGGCACGCCAAACATCTGGTATTTAGACCGGCACCTTCTTCAACAACTCTTCCGCGGTGAAATAACCTGCCGCGATCTCGCGCAAAGCGACGACGGTCGGCTTGTCGCGGCTATCAATCTTTGGCGTGTGGCCTTGTGCCAGTTGGCGCGCGCGGTACGTAGCAGCCAGTGCGAGTTCGAAACGGTTCGGGACGCGCTTGATGCAATCGTCAACAGTGATACGTGCCATGTTCGAAAATCCTTCGTGATGTCGCTGTATTTTACAACAACCTGGGTGTAGTCCAGTCAGTCGATGTTGGGCAAGTGAATGCCAAGCTCGATAAACAACGTTGTGTGGCGGGAATACTGCGAAGCAAAGCGCAGGCGCGTGGCACCCACCACCTGCCGCAATGCTTGTAAGGCGGTTTCAAAAACATCGTTGATCACGACGTATTCCGCTTCCGGTGCGTGAGCCATTTCGCCGCCAGCGGCCAGCAGACGGCGCGTGATGACGTTTGCTTCATCCTGTCCACGCTTCTTCAAGCGCTCCTCCAGCGCTTGCAGCGACGGCGGCAGGATGAAAATACTGACAGCATTGTGAAAGCGCCGTCGGACCTGTTGCGCGCCCTGCCAATCAATCTCGAGCAACACATCGTTGCCGGTACGCATCTGGTCCTCGATCCAGACGCGCGACGTGCCGTAGTAATTGCCGTGCACTTCGGCGCATTCCAGGAACTCCCCGGCCGCGCGTCGCGCCAGGAAATCTTCCTTCGAGACGAAATGATAATGGACCCCATCCTCTTCGCCAGGACGTGGCGCGCGCGTCGTGTACGAGATGGACAACGTGATGCCGCGATCGTCTTTCAGCAGCGCATTGACCAACGACGACTTACCGGCGCCGGATGGTGCCACCACGATGAACAGGTTACCCGGAAAAAGTTGGTCGAATCCCTGCGGATTCACCTGGTGCGTCCACGGGACCGATGCGTTCGTATGGTTTTGCATGATGAGGGATTACTCCAGATTCTGCACTTGCTCGCGCATCTGTTCGATCAATAATTTCAGTGCCATGGCCGCATCGGCGAGTTCCTTGGCGGCCGCCTTCGAGCCAATCGTATTCGCTTCCCGATTCAGTTCCTGCATCATGAAATCGAGACGTTTGCCTACTTTGCCCCCCTTGTCGAGCACATGACGGGTCTCCGCAAGATGCGCCTCAAGCCGCGCCAGCTCTTCGGCGATATCGATCCGAACGCCATAGACGGTGACCTCCTGACGTATGCGCTCTTCCACTTCTTCTCGGCTCAGTGACGAAGTGGAGGAAAGCGAGCCGACCGCATTTCCATTCAATGCGGACTTCGACGCCGTTGCATGCGGGCCGGAAGGATCGGGTTCTGATTGCGCGACTTTAGGCGCGGTAGCGGCGCTGTCCGTCAGAACCACGCCAAGCGCTTCGCCAAGCCGCTCGACAATTTTCTGCTGCTGCCGCTTGACGAGTTCCGGCACCAAGGGGGTAATCCGTGTCAGGATGGCGCCCATTTCCACCGTCTTTTCCAGCAAAGCCGTTCGTAGCGCGGCGCCTTCACGGGCGCGAACCTCAACCAGCGCCGTGACCGCTTCCCGTGCTGCCGCAACGATCGCGTCGCGCAACGTTTCCGGGTCCACCGACGCATCGCCGAGCATGCCTGGCCAGCGCAAAATCTCGCCAACGTTGAGCGATGCCGCATGAGGAAAGTGCGCCTGCACCTCGGCCTGCAGCGCGGCCAGTTGCGCCAGAACAGTCGCTTGCAGGCCGCTGCCAGGCACTGCCGTCGCGACGCCGGCCAAGTCTGGGCGCTGGATCACGACGCGTACCTCAGCCTTTCCGCGCGACAGCGACGCCATCAACATTTCCCGAATCGCCGGCTCACTGCCGCGCGCTTCGTCCGGCATCTTGAAATGGATGTCCAGAAAACGCGAATTGACGGTACGCACTTCCAGTTGGATATGCGTGGGCGCGGCATGCCGCGCGACCTCGGCTGCGCCACTGGCGGGTGTAACGTCGCCCGGGCTGGACTGGGCGGGCGTGGGCCACACGGCACGGTTCGCGGTGGCGAAGCCGGTCATGCTATAAATCATTGGAAGTCTCTGTGTCGCCAGGGAAAGGCGAGCCAACGCAAAGACGCATTATCGCACCCCGGACGTCGCGACGACGAAAATAGCAGCCCATGACGATGCTGACGTAGTCCGCCACGGACATTACGGTGCCACGACGAGCGCGGTACACTTGCGCATCGTCGGGATGCACGCTGCCCGTCCGTCTTTTTGTATCAACAGGGTATCGTTCGATCGCCGTTTCACTTCGTTTCGACCTGTTTCGCTTTTTTGGACCCGCCATGACCACTTCCTCCGCCTCTTCCGCTTCCTCCTCGTCTGCCTCGGGTGCATCGGACTCACCGATTCAACGCGCGCACGGCCGGCCGGCGGATGCATTACGTCCCGTACACATCACGCGGCAGTTCACGAAGCACGCGGAAGGTTCGGTATTGGTCGAATTTGGCGATACCAAGGTCATCTGCACCGCCAGCATCGCGGAAAGCGTCCCGGCATTCCTCAGAGACCGCGGCGAAGGCTGGCTGACCGCCGAATATGGGATGTTGCCGCGAGCGACGCATACACGCAGTGACCGCGAAGCGGCGCGCGGCAAGCAAACCGGGCGAACGCAGGAAATCCAGCGCTTGATCGGCCGGGCACTGCGCGCCGTCTTCGATCTGGAAAAGCTGGGCGCCCGCACGCTGCACATCGACTGCGATGTGATTCAAGCGGATGGCGGCACGCGCACGGCCAGCATCACCGGTGCATTCGTCGCCGCGCATGATGCCGTGCGCAAGCTGCTCGACAGCGGCAAGATCACGGAAACGCCGATTCGCGACTTCGTTGCCGCCGTTTCGGTCGGCGTGTACGAAGACGACGTGCTGCTCGATCTCGACTACAGCGAAGATTCGCAGTGCGACACCGACATGAACGTCGTGATGACCGGCAACGGCCGTTTTGTCGAAGTGCAAGGCACCGCCGAAGGTGAGCCGTTTTCGCGTGACGACATGAATCGACTGATGGATCTGGCGCAATCCGGCATTGCCCAACTGATCGCAGCGCAACGCGCGGCGCTGGAACGCACGCCCGGTTGATCCCTTTCCCGCCTTCCCCTGTAGACAACCTCATCATGACGAATCGCGATGTTTTTCCCGCTGACGCCCCCGGCGACCACACCGCCGACGCATCGGCGCGCCGGCGTGTCGTCCTGGCATCGAACAACAAAGGAAAGTTGCGTGAATTCGCCGCGCTGCTCGGTGCAGCGGGCCTCGATTTGATTCCACAAGGCGAGTTGGGTGTCAGCGAAGCGGAAGAACCATTTGGCACGTTTGTCGAGAACGCCTTGGAGAAAGCGCGTCACGCGGCGCGCGCGACAGGTCTTCCCGCCATCGCCGACGATTCCGGCCTCTGCGTTACCGCGCTCGGCGGCGCGCCCGGCGTGTACTCCGCGCGATACGCGCAGATGAATGGCGGGGAGAAATCCGATGCCGCCAACAATGCGCGATTGTTGGCCGACATGGCGCCGTATCAAGGCGACACCGCGCGACATGCGTATTTCTACTGCGTATTGGTCATGGTCCGACATGCCGACGACCCGCAACCGGTGATCGCCGATGGGCGCTGGGACGGGGTGTTGCTGGATGGCGCACGTGGCGCGAACGGCTTCGGCTATGACCCGCTGCTGTTGATCCCGTCGATGCAACGCAGCGCGGCCGAAATTTCGCCCGAGGAAAAAAATCAGGTCAGCCATCGCGCGCAAGCGTTGCGGGCCTTGCTGGCCAAGCTGCAATGACATCGTCGCATGATCCGGATGGGCGGGATCGCGAGAACCGGCGCCCGGCTTCCGCTGCGACGGAGAAGACCGCCCGGAGGACCATTCCGCTCGTTCCCGCCGGTGCGGGCCAGTCACAGCGGCTGTCCTCCGGACCAGCGGATGCTGCGCGCCCTTTTCTCGCGCCTGGACGGCTCCGGCTGAGCGCATTGCCGCCGTTATCGCTTTACATCCACTTCCCATGGTGCGTGAGGAAGTGCCCGTATTGCGACTTCAATTCGCACGAGTGGCAAGGTGCCGATGCGCTTCCGGAGCAAGCGTATCTGGATGCGCTTTGCGCGGATCTGGAAAGCGCCCTGCCGCTGATCTGGGGCCGTCGGATACACAGCATCTTCATCGGTGGCGGTACGCCGAGCTTGATGAGTGCCGCGGGGCTGGATCGATTGCTGGCCGACGTGCGCGCCCGCCTCCAGATCGATCCGCAGGCGGAGATCACGCTCGAAGCCAATCCTGGCACTTTCGAGGCGGAGAAATTCGTCCGTTACCGCGATAGCGGCGTGAATCGCCTTTCCATCGGCATACAAAGTTTCGATGCGACCATGCTGAAGCGTCTCGGACGTATTCACGATGCCGATGAAGCGCATGCCGCGGTCGAGATCGCAGCGCGAACATTCGACAATTTCAACCTGGATCTGATGTTCGCGTTGCCGGGTCAGGATCTGGCGGCGTGTCAGAAGGACCTGCATACGGCGCTGTCGTTTGCGCCGCCGCATTTGTCGTTGTATCAACTGACGCTCGAACCAAATACGCTGTTCCACAAGTTTCCGCCGCCCGCGCTTCCAGATGACGACCATGCCGCGGACATGCACGAATGGATCACAGAGACGATGGCCGGCGCGGGGTATCGGCACTACGAAGTGTCGGCGTATGCGCAGCCGGAACGGCGCAGCCTGCACAACATGAACTACTGGCAATTTGGTGACTATCTCGGCATAGGCGCGGGCGCGCATGGGAAGCTGTCGTTCCCGGAACGGATTATTCGGCAGGTACGTCATAAGCATCCGGCGACGTATATGGCCAAGGCCATGGCCGGCGAGGCGGTACAGGAGTCGCACGAAGTCGGCAATGCCGATCTGCCATTCGAATTCATGCTCAATGCGCTGCGGTTGGACGAAGGCGTGACGGTGCAGATGTTCGCCGAGCGCACTGGCTTGCCTGCCACGGTGTTGTCCAAACAGCGCGATGAAGCAGAGCGTCGCGGCTTCCTGGTCCCGGATCCCCTCCGGATCATGCCCACGCCGCTCGGCCAGCGCTTCCTCAACGATCTACAAGAGATATTCCTGGCGGATTGACGCCCGGAACCCGGAAGTGCGCGACCCGGAGTGCCTGTTGGGTGTCAGGCCGCCACGGAGAGTCGACGCCGCGGAAAAACAATGTACAATCGCGGTCTCGGAGGGCTGGCAGAGCGGTTGAATGCACCGGTCTTGAAAACCGGCGAGGCTTCGCGGTCTCCGTGGGTTCGAATCCCACGCCCTCCACCATATTTATTGATAACCCCCGTAGATTCAAATATTTACGGGGGGTTTTCTTTTTGCGGTCAGCGCTGGGCACTGCCACGTTAGCGAAGCGATCGGCTAAGCTAGCCAGATGAAATCCTCGTCCATCTGCTGCGGCCACGGTTTCCCACCTGCCATCATTAGCCTCGCCGTGCGCTAGTATTTCCGCTTCTCGTTGCGCTTTCGTGATATCGAAGAGTTGTTGCTGAAGCGCGGCGTCGTGGTGAGCTGCGAATCGATCCGACGATGGTGCGATAAATTCGGCAGTCAGTTTGCCCGTCAAGTGAAGATCACCGAGCGTCAGGCGTCAGAGCAGCACTTGGCATCTGGACGAAATGTTCGTGCGCTTGCGTGGTGAGCCTTACTCGCTATGGCGCTCCGCCGACGAGCACGGCCGCGAACTTGACATCCTTTTGTAAAAGCACCGCGATACCGGGGCAGCCCAGCGATTCTTTAGATGAATATTGCGCCATCATCTCGCACCCCGCGTCATCGTGACAGATCAGCTTCGCAGTTAACGCGCAGCCAAAGGCGGAGTGTCGGTGCTTACCAAGACGAAGCACATCTTCGTTCGCGCTGCCGCACGCGTGAATAATCGCGCCGAAAATAGTCATCAACCGACGCAAGAACGCGAGCGCCGCATGCGCGGCTTAAGGGATCGGCAACGAGCCCAGCGTTTCCTCTCGAACTTCGATCCGATTCGACAGCATTTTGCGCTGAAGCGAGAAAGGCTTGGCGCGGCGGAGCATCGAGGTCAACTTCTCGCTAGCCTAGCCTCATGGCAGCACTCGACGCTTGCCGGCCGAAATCCGTCCGCGTTTTGAAAGCAGGCAGTGAAATACCGTTTTTCGCTCATCGCGCGATATCGTGACAGTGCCCTCCCCGGAACACCACGGGCAGCCTCTCTCGTCTCGCACACAAAAAATTGACAGTCCCATATCAGCTATTACCTGATGCAGCGGTACAACTGGATTCGGCCACATCAATTAAATGACGGGGTAGCACCGGCAGTCGCAGAGGGAAAAACTTAACCCGGTGTCCGACGTGATTTGACTACTACATAAGCAATCCTATACATATAGACATTCTTCCGCCACTCAGTTCTTATTGCGACAGAACCAGATTACGCTTACCGAGCCTGTGTAACTCTCAGAATCCGGCCTGTCGCAGCATCACATTCAACTCGCCTATCACCATCGCTTCCAGAAAGAAAAAAGCTAAGTGTACCGTCCACGTAGTATACGTCGGAGAAAACAGCATCGCTCCCGGCATCCGATGGTCTCCCAAGAACAAATCTCTTGCTACCGTCCAAGTCGATCACATAAGCCGAGTTCTGGTTAAGCTCAAAGGGGCTCTCAACAATCGCGACGCCACTCAAATCTGCCAGCGGGCACGCAACTCCGTTCTTTGAGAAATCTATTTGGACGGGCCGGCGCCCATCCACCCATGAGACGGCAATAGGAAGCAACTCGGCAATCGGGCGCCTCTGCGGATTGTTAACGCGGTCATAGGTCGGATCCTTATAGTGCGTAGTGTAACCAGCGAGTGTTGACATGTTCACCTTAGTTAATCGGTCGTGGACTGCCGATCGGCACAAGCTTGCTACAGTCGGAGTAGTTCAGAATTTGCACCTGATTTCCACCGCCAGGATATATGACGCCATTGTACGTCTGGGGTCCCACTGTACCGACTTGCACTTGCACCCCTTGGGGAATATAGAACTCTTGAACGCTTCCAATTTGAGTCTTAAATGCCGGCGTCACGGCCAAGCTGTTGCGCACGTAGTCCACACTACTTATCGAGTCCAAAGTTCCCCATCCGCCTGGGTTTGTCTGTCCGGGCGCCATTGCCATCTGGATATACATGCCACCTGATGGCGACGGATACGAGTTGAGCGCAGTTCCCCCCATCCACGGCTCGGAATTAGTCGGCGATGATAACAAGAGGGCGTTGCCCGTGTTTGTCGCAACACTACCACTAGTAGCGGCTCCCCCTACTTTCGCCCCCGCCAACCCTGCCACCAAAGGCGTATCCGCCGCGACTGTTCTGAGATTCGAGCCGATAACTGCGCGGACTGATCCCGATGCGCCTGCCGCATACTGCGCGGAGATATTTTGCCATGCTTGTACCAACGCTGGATTCGACGCATCCCACGCTGGCATTTGGATCCCGTTTTGCGCGATTAACGTTTCGAGCGTCGTGCCGCCGTTTAGCTGGGCGAGTTGGGCGGCGATATCTTGGCCACCGACTCCGTTAGTTCGCCCTGACCAAAAAAATGCCGTGTTCGCTTCGGTCGCGACAGGATTACTATTTGTGGCAACACTTCAGCTAAATGGCTCGTCTCTCCTTCTCATTCGACCGACGAGAACACCTCAAAACGACACCATTGCGGGAAATCGCCCGTGAAAATGAAGAAGTCATCTATGTAACTAAGTCCCAGCTTCTCGAGGCTTCTCATACAGTCATCTGCCGCGTCACCACCAAAGAACGGCCCCAGCGATACGAATTCATTGGATTGATCAAAGTACCGTTCGAAATGAAATTCAATCAGGACAGGAGACAAGTCCACGTGCTTATCCTCCAAAGCCTTGCGGCGCAGAACAATTCCGAAATCTGAAGAAACTCGCATGTTTCACTCCTACTTAGCCTTGGGCAGAGTCGCACCATTCGGCACATTGATCGTGACGTTGTAGATCAGCCGACTCGTTGATGGTTGCAATATCTGGAAATTATTGGCCGCATTTCCCGGTTGCAGCATAGCGCTCGGCACAGCGAAATCGATTCGCACGGTTCCGTTCGCGCCGGGAGGGTATGGCGCTCCTGCAGTAGTCACGTAGACTTGGGGCGTGCCATTTTGCGGTATCCCGGAGGGAATCGCCGTACCCTGATTTTGGACCCAAAGCGATGCTTCCGCCGGAGACACCCAGCGCGAGACCGTAACATATCCTGGTGGCAACGGCCCACTTGCGGCTCCCGAACCCATTGGATATACAGCGTACGTGTTCGGAGGAGGTGCGATCGTGTTTGTCGCAACACTGCCACCAGAGGCAGCTCCCCCTACTTTCGCCCCCGCCAACCCTGCCACCAAAGGCGTATCCGCCGCGACTGTTACTCCGTCTTTCTGAACGAATGCCGCCTCGCCCAGCGCTGCCTTCTCCGAGTCAAGCTGTTTCTTTAGCTCCTTGCTTTCCTTTTCAAACTCCGACTCGTGGTCAAGTGTCGAATTGTTCAGAGCCTCGTTCTCAGCAGACGTCGCCCCTCCGACCCCATTGACATTGCCCAGCAACGCATTGGTACCACCCAACAAAGTCGCAAGCCCGACAATCTCTGCACGCTGCGTGTTCGTAAGGTTAGCAGATCCCCCTGCTGCGTTGACCAACAACGGCGCAACAATAGCGCTCGTCGCGCCTCCGATCGCACCACCTTCGCAGCCTGTACCGCTAGCCGCTCCTGCCGCACATCCTAGTGCCGCATGCGCAAGCACATAGGCTGCCGATCCCTGTTCCAGCAAAGCGCCAGATTGTGAAAGTTGCCCGATCTCGTACGCACCGATCGCCGCAGCGTTTGAAACAAGTGAGCCCTTCAATGCACCAAGGTAGCTCCCACCCTCGACGGCCGTTTGTACTCCAGCCGAAATCGCCGCACTACCTACTGCTGCCGCAAGTTGCGTCGACAGGGCCGCACCCGTTCCTGTGGCAGAGGGAGACATCAAACTAGACAGATTCTGCAGACCTGCAAGTTGCGCCAGTGATTGGGAACCGCTGCCAAGCACATTCGTGCCTGTGCTGAACCCCAGTCCGCCCTCCGCACTATAGGTAATCCCGTTCAGCAAACCCGCTGTAATACCACTGACCAAACCTGCTTCGCCGATTTGGTTTAGGTCAAGCGAGCCTGTATTGATTAATTGGCTCGTCGCGCTGCTCGCCATACCTGCAAGCGCCGCAGAAACGACGACATTGCCCAGCCCCGCCGAAACAGCCGCGCTACTTGCCGTAGCGGCCGTAGCGGCTGCAAACGTACTTCCCGCGGTCGCCCCGGCCGCCGCGCCGACGGCTCCTGAGGCCGCACCATACGTAACCACCGAAACCGCGATCGCCGCGGCGATCGCCACAACACTCAACCAGCCAGGCGTCCCCCCCTCCTTGACGAACTGCGTGTGCAATGCGTCCGCCACTGTCTCTTGCGAGAAATTACTGCCTAGTTGTTGCTGCAACTGAGTAACCAGCGCGGCGGTTCCCGCGGCATTCACGCTACCGTCCGCGTTCAACAGATTCAAGGAACCACCGATCTGCGTGAGCTGGTCCACATTCAACGCATAGTTCGCCGCGCTCATATAGCCGCCCGGCTGCACCACCGTACCCGTGGTGTCGACGTAGCCTCCCTTGACGCTCGACCACTCGTTTCCGATATCGACCTGGTTTGCCCGGTTCGTCAACGTGCCAGTATCGATCGTCAACGTGTTGGCCGCCGCGATCGTGCCGGTGTTCAATACCGACCCACCGCTTTTATTGAACGCAAGCGTGACATTCGTACCCGAAATCGTGCCGCCGGCTTGCAAGGCGTTCGTATCTTGTGGCAGGTATATCTGTGGCATCAACGCGGTAATCGTCGGACACGCACTGGTACCCGTCGCCGTACACGACGGGTCGGGCACCGTCTGCTCGACGTACCACAACATCGGTTTATCAAGCGCCGCTACCTGCGTCTGACTCAACGCATCACCCAGCTTAAGATTGTTATTCTCCGCGTAGGTCAACGCGTTTTGATATAGGATGCCTTTTTCCTGCTCGGTGACCGACAGGTTGTTTTTGCTGTCATAGCTCAGCCCATCGATAAAGCTCGCTTTGCCGGTCTGCTGCAGGGCGACTTGCTGTAAGAGCAGGTCTTCTTCCTGCGGGTTGTAATAAAACAGGGTCGTGCTAGGCTGCAACCTGTTCGGTAAATTGTTGATTAGATCTTGTGGGGTAAAGCCGTTGCTCGTGCCAATCGCCGAGTCGACGTAGGATGCTGTACCTGCCACCGCAACTGACGTATAAGCACCAGAACGCGGAATCGACAGATTCAAGCTTGGCAAAGTGGTCGGGTTAAGCGAAATCACCTGCGATGCACTATTTGCTCGTGGCGTATGAGTGTTTGCCGTTGTGATGCCGTTAATCAAACTTTGACCGGTCAGCGAGATTGGCGTACCCAAGACATTGCCAACGTTCTGAATCGTGCCGCCCGCATTAATCGTCAGGTTTGGTGCCTGAATCGTGGCTGCAATACTGCCCACTGGCTGCGGGGGATCGATCGAACCACCGGTCTTTGTATAAGCATCCCCGTACAGTGCCGTGCATTCGGCCACCGATCCACATGCCCACGTATCATGCGACTTATCGCTACTGAACAAGCCTGTCGACTGAATCCAGTGCGAATGCCAATACGCATTCAACGTTTGCGCTTCGTTGATAACCGGCCCGGATACATTAATCGTCGCGCTGGTTCCCGCCGAAATCAAACTCCCCACGTTGGTCAGGCTGCCAGCGTTGATCTGCAAGTTGTTCCCGGCGCTGATCACCGATGAACTTCCAGATTGCTGATCGACATACGCCGAACAACATCCGTCCTTGTATCCGCCTGCCGTCATACAACCGGCGTAGGCTTCGGTCGAACCATAATTGACGCTGATTTGGACTGGCGGCGGAAGCGTGTTAGTGATGGCACCGGACACGTTCAAGGTAATATCGTTGCCCGCGACGATATTACCCGACGTGTTGTTCAAGCTCTTCGCAGCCGTGCTTGAAGTCGCCGTGGTCCCGACGCCACCGACAACCAGATCATGCCCGGCAAGCAAGCTGCCAAACGTATTGTTTATCTGGCCTGCTGCGATGACCAAATCATGGCCGGCATAGATCGTTGCATTTTGTGAGTAGTTGAACGACGCCGTGGTGGGGCCACTGCCCTTCGCAGCGCCCGCTGTGCCACATCCTTCATTCGGCACACCCGAGGCACAGCCCGTCTGCGCAGCCTGGTTCTGTTGCGTACCACCTTGGTTCGTCAGACTTTGTGCCGTGACCGAGACGTCATTACCGGCATAGAGCAGACCAGCATTAGTCAAATTGCCACCGGACACCGTCATATTGTTGCCGGCGGCGATCATGCCCGTTGGCGTTGTCCAGGTCGTGGTGCCAGTGCCGGTCGGCGCGGCAGCACCGGTATTAATCGAGAACGTCGCGGGGGCATAACTATCAGGTTGGCCACTGCAGTTAAAGTAGCAGTCGTAGGGGCCGCTGTAGCTTCCGCTGCCATTGCGCACGGCAATCGTGCCAATTGACGCGAGTTGGTTCAGGAACGCAGAATAATCACTCTGATTGATCCACGTGTAGGTGGTGGCCGTCAGCGATGGGGCAATCGGGCCGTTGCTTAACGACTGCACGTTTAATGACACATTGCCTTGGGCCGAAATCTGGCCGCCGCGATTCGACAAGAACAAACCTCAGGTCAAACAGAAGCAAGTTCACACCAGAAACCGTACTTGCGCGTTTTCTCCATGGCACATGCATGCGATCATTAGGGCGTTAAACCGCATAATGGAAACGATAAATAGCACCATGATATTTAGAATAACATAATAATTTTAAAACCTTTTCACAATCTTGGAAATCGAGCAAACGCCGTGATGCGACTGCAAAAAACCGCACAACGAAAAAGCGGCGGACGTTGCGATAAGTAAAAACAGAGTGCATCCCAAAGACGCATGAACGACCATCAGCTTTGAAAGACTGATTGGCAACCAGATTGTTGCCTAAGCAGAATATTTTTTACTAGCGAATTAAAAAAATTCCAACCGTAGCAACTACGACACAAAGGCGTGATGAGCGCGGATATTTTTTCTCGCGTTTGTTAGAGCCTTCTGTTAGATTTCAAAAAATTTCAAATCGTGTCGTCAGATTATGTATGTGTTTGGGAACCGTAATTGAAACGACCGTTTTAATTCGGCCGTCCCGCACTTTTAGTTCATCTTTATCGTCCGATCCACCGGATACACAGTGCCGCGAATAACATGGATCAGGCTTCTCATCTCTACGTGAGCAATAGTATTCATAGGTATCCGATGACACGGGGGATAAGCAAAAGTCACTCAAGAATTAAGATCAAACGATCGTTTGATCTAATCAATTGATTTTCTGTAAAAGTATGCGTGGCGTTTTCTACAAAACGACTTTGGGATCATCGCGTGAATGCTCGAGGCAAAAATATTCATCGAAGTGATCGATGGCGTTTTTCCTGTATTTCCAGACATTTATTAGCATTAGTTGATTGCAGTCTTTATTGACTTGATGAGCGACGGGATGGCGCGAATGAGCACATGCGTATGAATATGATTTACGCGTTTTCGCCGCCCCCCGTTTAAGCACCATTCTTTGATCACGTTGGCAGAAGAGAAGAGGCGGGATACACGACTATGAAGATTTCGATTAAAAAACAAACAGTGGCACTGACCTTGAGCATTGCCGCTGCCGCCGGCGCGTGGAGTACGAACAGCTTCGCGTGTTCGGACACACCGGTTTTAGGAAGCATTTGCATTATGGCCACGCCGGCGAGCTTCGGATCGTTTAACCGCACTTATACGCTTGCCGCAGGTCAACAGCTGTTAATCAACCAGAATGCGGCGCTGTATGCATTGATCGGCATTACGTACGGTGGAAATTCGACGAGTTTCAATCTGCCGGATCTGCGCGGGCGTGTCATCGTCGGTGCTGATGGCACAACAACCTACTCCGCTGGTAAAACGGGGGGCCAGGCCAGCGTCACATTGACGACGGCACAACTTCCCGCCCATTTTTTCTCCTTTAGCGCGCCCATCCCTGTCAACAATCTGACAGCAGAAACGAAGCTGAGCGGATTGACCGGGACGGTAGACCTGTCTAATGTCAAAAGCACCGGGAAAGCCAACGCATTGGTCATGAATGTGGTGAGTACGGGAGCCGGCGTGATTTCACCGTCGGGTAGTTATCTCGGGAAAGTCAGTACCGCTTTGACGGCACCCTATTCAACAGGAACACCCGACGCCAAGCTTGCTGCCGGTGCGATCGGAGGAGATCTGGCCGTGAGCGTGGCAAACGGTACCACGGCGCCGGTGACAATGAGCGCAACCGCAACCACGACCATCAGCGGGACAGCAACGGTATCAGGTGTGAGCAATGTGGTAGGCGGCGGTCAAGCCGTGCCGACCATGCCGCCCTACCTCGTGCTCTCTTACTACATCGCCACCAACGGTCTTTATCCATCAAGGGATGACTAATGCGGCATCCGGATACCGTCACTTATTGATGCACGTCGCCGCTTCCGCCTAGTGCCTGACCGGAAGCGGCGCACAGTGTCGGGACGATATCCAATTGTCTATTGACCTTTAGCACCGAGTAAAACCATCTTGCGCTTCGTCGCCATGCTGGCAGGCCTGACTGCCCTTCTATTCTCGATCGGGGCATACGCCGTATCGGGGTCATCCGACGCGACGCTTGCGCGGGGCGACAAAGCCTTGGCGGCAAAACAATACGATGTCGCCTACAAGGAGTACGCCCACCTTGCATCGCATAATGGCCTGGCGCAATTCGATCTGGGTTTGATAGAACGCAATGGCTGGGGGCGCCCCGCGGATCCTGTAAAAGCCTGCAACTGGTTCGAACAAGCTGCTCACAACAAAGTGCCGGCGGCGGAACAGTTTCTCGGTGATTGCTATGCACAAGGCATTGATCGTCCCGTCGACGGCAACGCCGCCGTTCAGTGGTACATGAAGGCCGCTGATGCCGGCGTGTTCTACGCTTTGTGTGACGCCGGCGAACTTTATTTGTCGGGGGACATCGTCCCAAAAGACGCGCAGCAGGGGTTGGCCTTATGTGCCCGAGCCGCGCAATTGGGATCGACGCCCGCCATGCGGCGCGTTGCCGATGCCTATCGGGAGGGCAAGTCCGTACCGCAGAACCTGTCGGCCGCACGCTATTGGTACGGACAGGCAGCGGAGCGGCATGACGTGGAAGCACAGTACCGGCTCGGCGTGATGTTAAGCCAGGGGGACGGCGGCGATGTCAATTTGCCGCAAGCACTAGGTTGGCTTGAAATAGCCGCTTCGGAGGGCTATGCCCCGGCCTATTTGCCCGTTGCCGTGCTCTATGCCAACAGTGCGGTCGACCCCAAGACAGGTGCCTTGCCACCGGATGTCCTTGCAAAGATTTATATGTGGAATAGCGCGGCGCAAGCGACGAACCACAATCCGGAAGAGCGCGCGACGATGGACCGTATCGAGCAGTTGACGCTATCTGTCATGCCCGCACAGTGGCGCCCCGATCTCGATCGTCGGGTCAAGGCTTATCTGGCGCAGCATGGTGAATCACCACCCCATCAATAGGATTGCCATGCGCACGCAACCGACAACAACCTGCGAGCGGGCGTGGCACGGCTCACCCCTCATTCTCGAAACCGGGCGTCAGTAACGTGCGCGTGAAGCGCCGTGTACCGCGACCATATCGCTTTTAGCTCTCTTCACGAAACCTTTTGTCATCATGCGCCACGCTTCCGTGAACCACATTTACCGCCTGGTGTGGAGTCAGGTTCATCAAACCTGGATCGCCGTGTCAGAAAGAGCGCGGGGGCGTGGCAAGACTGCCAGCCCCAAACTGCTCGGGGCCACGTTGCTCGCTGTCGCGCACACAGCGCTGGGCGCACCCACAGGGGGCGCAATCACTGCCGGTAGCGGAAGCATCAGCCAGTCGGGCACGACCACCACGGTAAACCAGTCCAGCGCGAATCTCTCCGTCAATTGGCAGACGTTCAATACAACGAGTCAGGAGACGGTCAATTTTGTGCAACCTTCGGCGAGCGCGATCGCGGTCAATCGCATCGCGGATACGAATCCGACGCAATTCCTCGGCCATCTGAACGCCAATGGCCAGATCTACCTGATCAATCCCAATGGCATCGTGTTCGGTGCGGGTGCACAGATCAACGTCGGCGGCCTGGTCGCCTCGACACTCGATACCAGCGATACGGGCTTAAGCGGGGCAGCACGTAATTTCACCGGCACGGGCACCGGTAGCATCATCAATCAGGGCAGCATCACGACCGCCAACGGAGGCTATGTCGCCTTCATCGGCAAGACGGTCAGCAACCAGGGCAATATCGTTGCACCCAGCGGTGCCGTCGGCCTGACTGCAGGTAATGACGTAACGTTGTCGTTTGCCGGAAACAGCATGGTCGGTGTGCAGGTCAACCAAAGCACGCTCGATAGCCTCGCTGAAAACGGCGGCTTGATCCAAGCCGATGGCGGTGCGGTCTGGTTGTCCGCCGGGGCGAAAGACGCCGTGCTCGCGAGCGTGGTCAACAATACGGGCATCATCCAGGCCAGAAGCGTCCAGAACGTCAACGGCACGATCGTGCTCGACGCCGGGGGGGCCGGGACCAGCACCAACAGTGGGACGCTTGATGCATCCGGCAAGAACAGTGGCGAAACCGGTGGCACCGTCGACGTTCTAGGCAATACGGTCAACGCGACAGGCACCAGCAGCATCGACGTCTCGGGTGACGCGGGCGGCGGCACGGCACTTGTGGGAGGCAATTTTCATGGCACCGGTACCGAGCACAATGCCACCACGACGAACGTGGACGCCGGCGCGACGATCAACGCCGATGCCCTGACAACGGGCAATGGCGGTAACGTGGCGGTATGGTCGGATAAGACCACGACGTTCAACGGTAGTATCAGCGCGCGCGGTGGCGCGAACGCCGGCGACGGCGGCCAAGTGGAAACATCGGGCGAGACGCTGCATGTCGGCACTGCCGCGGCGGTGAACACTTCGGCGGCGCACGGCAACACCGGCGATTGGCTACTGGACCCGGCTGACATCACGATCGGCAATATAAGCTTCTGGAGCACCCAGGCAGGGGCACCGTCGATTGACGTGGATTCGGTTGCGCTCACCAACGCGCTCAATACCAGCAGCGTCACGATCAAAACCACCCAGTCATCCGTCAGCTGCACAAACACGACCTGCGGTTCCGGTAGTGGCAGCAATGGCGATATCATCCTGCTGGATGCCATTGGCACGCAGACCGACAGCAACGGGCAGTACGTCAACTGGAACACCGGGAATACCACGTTAACGCTAAGCGCTTATCGCAATATCCATTTCAAGTCGGACAACGCGACCGGTCAAGCGGGCTTTATCGATATCAGCAGCAACGCCCAAGGCAAACTCGTCTTGCAAGCGGACAACGCTGCAACCGGCACTGGAACGATCATTTTCGACCAGGTCAACGCCAATGGGATCGGCTTGGATAATACGCCGGTCTCGGGCGCGGTCAAGATTTACTATACCTCCGCGAACTACACGGCGATCGACTTCACGCCCTACTTGTTCAGCCCCAACAGTGTCGATCTTTCGCCATATGTCACGGGTTATATGAGCGTGAACGTCGGCGCAACGGTCGCGTCCAAGACCTATGACGGCACGACGAGCGCGACGGTATCCGTCTCCGCCCCGTCAACGTTGCCCAGCGGTGTACAAGTCAATAAGGACAGCGCGACCGGCACTTTTTCCAGCGCCAGCGCCGGCACGGGGAAAGCCGTCACACTGAGCAATGTCACGTTCAGCAACAACGACACAACCATCACCGTCAATGGCTACAGCTACTATCTGAATGGGCTGACGAGCCAGACCGGCACGATTACACCGAAAGCCCTGTCCATCTCTGGCCTGACCGCGAACAATAAAACCTACGATGGAACGACCACCGCAACCCTGAGCGGGACCGCCGGTATCGCAAGCGGTGGCATCGTGGGCAGTGATAACGTCACGTTGTCCGGAACGGCCAGCGGCACTTTCTCGAGCGCCAATGCCGGCCTGCAAACGGTGACGGTAGGTGGCTACTCTCTGCAGGGAACCGCCGCAAGCAACTACACGCTGAGTAGCACGACGTCGCTTTCGGCCACAATCGAAAAGGCCACGCTGACCGTCAGTGGAACAAAAACGTATGACGGTACGACATCGGTCAGCGGCAGCGTGCTGACCGCGCAGGGCGTCAACGGCGAGACATTTACGATAACCGGTAGTGGCGATGCTTCAAATCTCGCGAGCAAGAACGTCCAGTCGAACGGTACCCTGGCCACCCTCACCGGACTCTCGTTGGGCACGGGCAGCAGCGGCGCGTTGAGCAGCAACTACACCGCCCTGTCCACGACGAATAGCGCGATCTCGGTAACGCCTAAAACGCTGACGGTGACCGGCATTACCGCTGCCAACAAGGTGTACGACGCCACCGCAAACGCTGTCTTGAACTCAAGCGGCGTCACGCTGTCCGGTCTCGTGGCGGGCGACAGCCTTACGCTTGCCGGAGCCGGTAGCGGCACCTTCGCGGACAAGAACGTTGGCACCAACAAGAGCGTGACGGTGTCTGGCTACACCGCATCCGGCACCGACGCCGGTAATTACACCCTGGTGATGCCGAGCAATGTCACGGCCTCGATCAGTAAGGCAGACCTGACCGTTTCTGGCGTCAGCGCGCAAAACAAAACGTATGACGGCACGACCGGCGCGACGCTGGCCGGGACCGCTGCGGTCTCGGCGCTTGGAAGCGATGTCGTGACGGTCTCCGGCACCGGTACCGGCACCTTCGCAAGCAAGAATGCGGGAACGAACGCCGTGACAGTGAGCGGCTACAGCTTGAGCGGCACCGATGCCGGCAATTACAACCTCGTCTCGCCGACGGGTCTGACTGCCACGATCAATAAGGCGAATCTGGCCTTGTCGGGCATCTCGGCATCGGACAAGACGTACGACGGGACCACGACAGCGACGTTGACAGGATCGGCGGCGGTAAGCGCGATCGGCGCCGACGTCGTGTCCGTGACCGGCACGGGCATCGGTACGTTCGCGACAAAGGATGTTGGGGTCAATAAGACGGTAACGGTGAACGGCTACACGCTCACCGGCGCGGATGCAGGCAATTACAACCTCATCGTGCCCGGCAATCTCACCGCGCAGGTGACCAAGGCGGCGCTGTATATCACGGGCGTAACGGCATCCGACAAGACCTATGACGGCGGCACGAGTGCCAGCTTGACCGGCACGGCGACCGTCGCCGCGATAGGGGCGGATCAAGTATCCGTTACCGGTACTGGCACGGGGACATTCGCCACTAAAGACGCGGGGACAAACAAGAACGTCACGGTGACGGGCTATTCCCTCAGCGGTCAGGACGCAAACAATTACGACGTGGTGCAACCCACTTCGCTGACCGCCACGATCAACAAGGCGGATCTGACCCTGAGCGGCATATCCGCATCCAACAAGACCTACGACGGGACGACGTCCGCCACGCTAAACGGCACGGCGGCGGTTACGGCCTTGCAAGGTGACACCGTCTCGCTAGCCGGCACCGGGATCGGCACGTTCGTCGACAAGAACGCGGGCACCAGCAAGTCCGTCACGGTAAGCGGCTACACGCTGAGTGGCACCGATGCGAATAACTACACCCTTGTCGAACCCACCAATGTCACCGCGTCGATCGCCAAGGCCGACCTGACGCTGGGCGGCGTCTCTGCGTCTAACAAAACGTATGACGGCACGACATCCGCGACCTTGACGGGCACGGCATCAGTCACGGCCTTGCAAGGTGACACCGTGGGCGTAGGCGGCACCGGTGTGGGTACGTTCGCCGACAAAAACGTCGGCACAGGCAAGTCCATCACCCTGAGCGGCTATACGCTAAGCGGCACCGATGCCGGCAATTACAATCTGGTCGAACCGACCAACGTCACCGCGTCGATCTCGAAAGCCGACCTGAGTATTTCCGGGATATCGGCCGCGACTAAGACCTACGATGGTACGACGGCGGCCACGTTGACGGGCTCGGCGACGGTAAGCGCGCTACAAGGCGATACCGTTTCTCTGTCTGGCACCGGCACAGGCGTGTTTGCCGACAAGAACGCAGGGACGAACAAGCAAGTGACCATCAGCGGCTACACGTTGAGCGGCGTGGATGCAGGCAACTACACCCTGGTCGTACCGAGCAACGTGACAGCCTCGATCAACAAAGCCGACTTGTCCATCTCAGGCCTGTCCGCGTCCAGCAAGACGTATGACGGCACGACCACGGCAACGCTGACCGGGATCGCCTCTATCAGCGCCATCGGCAGCGATGTCGTTTCCTTGAACGGCACCGGCGCCGGTGCCTTTGCGGACAAGAATGTCGCCGTGAATAAAGCGGTTAGCGTCTCGGGATACACGCTGAGCGGCGCCGACGCGGCGAACTACCAACTCGTGACCCCCGCCAGTCTCGTCGCAAGCATCACACCCGCAACCCTGACGGTCAGCGGCATCACAGCCAACAACAAGGTCTACGATGGATCGAGCGCGGCAACGACCAATACATCGGGTGCGACCTTGGCTGGACTGATCGGCTCGGATAACGTGACTCTCAATTCGGCAGGCAGCTTCCTCGATGCCAATGTCGGAAATGGCAAGACCGTCAATCTGGTCAATACGATCGCAGACGACGATGCGCGTAATTATCTGCTGACCGGCGAGACCACTACGTTTGCGAACATCTCGCCACTGCCAGTCGCAACACCGGCACCCGCCGCCACCGCTTCCGCAACGTCCCCGCAAGTCCAGCAGGCGCAGACAGCGGTCACACAGGTGCAATCGGCGATGCAACCACCGCAGGCGGCAACGCAACCGCAATCGCTTACCCTGTCTTCGACGATCGTCGTGCAGCAAACGAATGGTTCAGCGCAAGGCGGCACGGATGAAGCGGGCGCATCGAATGGCGGCGCAAATACGTCATCGCGCGAGAACACGGCATCGCGCTTCATCAATACGAGCGGCAGCTTCGGTTCGCCGGCGCCCACCTTGCAAATTCAAAATGGTGGCATGCGCTTGCCCGCGCTGGTCTCCAGCGCTACGGAATAATGCATCGATATACATTTAGCCGTTCAACACGATAGCGCGCGCCCGCTCGCGGGTGCGCATGCAGCTAACCGCACGCCAGCACATGCACTTGATGACCCGTTTTCCTTTTTCCATGCGAAAGGCCGTGATCGCGGCACTCGCACTTGCTTCGTTCGATACGCGTGCGGATACCCTGCCCGGTCCCGTCGCCGCTCCTGATTCCGGGGCGTTTCTTCAACAGCTGCAACCCCAGGTTCCGCCCGCCCCCGCGGCGAATCGACCCACGTTGCAGGTAGAACCGAACAGCACCGCCAATCCGCCTGCCTCGCAACCCATTGCCGTCAAGCTGATCCGTATCACGGGCAACACCGCATTTTCGACCGACACCCTCCACGCCATTGTGGCCGACCAGGAAGGGCAAAGTCTGACGTTACCGCAGTTAGACGCAGTCGCGGCACGGATCACCGCTTTCTATCAGCAGCGCGGCTATGCTCTCGCGCGCGCGATCATTCCCGCGCAGTCGATAACGGATGGCGTAGTGCACATCCAGGTGCTCGAAGCGCGCTACGGAGAGATTCACCTGCAGAACAGCAGCAAAGTCAACAGTCGCCTCATCAATGCCACGCTCTCACGATTGCATTCGGGCGACCCGATCGCGGATGCGCCGATGAATCGCACGCTTCTCTTGCTATCCGATATTCCGGGGGTAGGCGTCCACGCACTGCTCAAGCCAGGAAGCGCGGTTGGAAGCGCGGATCTCGACGTCGACACCACGACCACGCCCATGACTTTCGCAAACGTGTCGCTCGACAACTACGGCAACCGTTATGTAGGTCGGGCGCGTTTGTCGGGGAACGTCAATATCGTCAATCCACTGCATCATGGTGACATTCTGAGCGCAAACGTCGTCACGACGGGCAGTGAGATGAACTACGGCCGCCTCGCCTACGATACGCTACTCAATGGTCTTGGAACACGCTTCGGCGGCAGCTATTCCTATCTGCGCTACAAGCTCGGCGATAACGCCAAGGCGCTCGATGCGCATGGCACGGCGATGGTCGCGAGCCTGTGGGCCAAGCAACCGCTGCTGCGAAGCCGGGAAGCGAACATCTATGCACAGTTGGAATTCGACGAAAAGCGGCTGCGCGACCGGATCGACGTCAGTGATCTGCGCACGGATCGTCACCTTGGAAACTGGGTGTTGAGCTTGAATGGCGATACGCGAGATATGCTATTCGTGGGGGGCATCAATGCGTGGAGCATTGCGTGGACGAATGGACGAAACACCTTCGACGACGACGCCGCCCGCGCATCCGATGCATCCACGGCACGCACCACGGGTGGCTATTCGAAATGGAATCTCAACTTTTCGCGCCTGCAGGGTCTGACGTCTCGCGACTCGCTGTATGTCAACGTCGCGATGCAATGGGCCGACACCAATCTCGATTCGGCCGAGAAGATGTCCGTGGGCGGTCCCTACTCCGTTCGCGCCTATGACATCGGTGCCATTTCAGGCGACACAGGCTATCTCGCGACCGTGGAATTAAGGCATGACCTTGGCGGATGGATTTCAGGGCAATGGCAAGTCCTGGCATTTGTCGACAACGCCTTTGTCAAGGTCAACCGTCATCCCTGGAGCAATGGCATCAACAGTGCCACCCTCACGGGCACCGGCGTGGGTTTGAACTGGACGGGTCCGGCACTGTGGCGCGCCACCCTGTCTCTCGCCAAGCGCGTTGGCAATACGTCCACGCTCGTATCATCGCCAGCATCCGTACGGGCCTGGCTCATGGTCAGCAAAGCCTTTTGAGATGCGATTCACTCGCTCGAGACGAGTAATCACCATTCGCGATATCGTTTTTGGGAAATGTCATAAAGCTTGAGATTTCCCACGGTTAAGATGCGCATTGGCACTGCTTTGCCAGGCCAATATCGATCGCCCTACGTGATCTTCGTATCACCACGCCTTGAGTCGAGATGCGGCCATTTGAACAAACGCCTGTCACGGTTTGCTTGCTCGATAGCGGCTTGCTCCGTGGCAGCGATCTGGTTCGACACGTTGTCGCGGGAGTCGATCTGACACGGGACGTCCCGTCCGAAGACTGGGCGTCAAGCACCAATGCACACGGATCGCACGTGGCGGAAACGGTGTTGACCGAATGCCCGGAAGCACGCCTGGCAGTGGTGCGTATCATTGACAATAATGGTTGGCTAGGCACGCAGGAAAGGATCAATGCGGGTTTTGCCTGGGTCCTTGAACGGCTGGATCAGTTCGGACCCGTCGTGGTATGCGCCGCATTCGGAGACCTATTTCATCACCGTAGCGATGCAAGCTTACGGGACACGCCTCTGTGTCGCACGATTCAATCGCTACGGGACGCAGACGTGCTGACCGTCACGGCAGCAGGAAACATGTATCCGCGCTTCCGCCGTGCACAACCACAAGGCATGGCCTGGCCGGCAATTCTGCGCGAAACCATCAGCGTTGGCGCATTGTCCATCGCGCAGACAACAAACAGCCTGACGTTCGACCCGTTCAGTCAGCGCTTGCATGCGTCTTGTGGCACGGACTGCGCCACGACGCTTTTTGCATTGCCGGGCCCACCTGGGGATTCGAGCGGCGCCGCCGCGCGCGTTGCCGGCCGTCTTGCTTATCTCCTGCAGACGAGCCCAGATAAGACCGACGCCTTTCGCTCGGACGTCTTACTCGCCACCCTGTTGGCCGAAACGCGACGGCTGCAAGACAGCTTGACCGGGCTTACGTGGCCTGCATTATGAACAAACGTTTTAAAGCGATGTGAGGCATCTCCAATAAAACGTCCTCTAGCGAAACTTCTTTTTATTCTTAGTTTACCAAAATAAAATCAGAAGACCTCACCACTACCAAAGCACATCCGGGGAAAACGATGATCGACGCGCTGAAATTTGAAAGAGTCGAAGACACGACCAATAATATTCTGAAAGATTTTGATATCGTCGCGTCGTTAACGATCAAAAGCATCAACGCGCAACTGAAGAACGCATGGAAACAATGGCATCACCGAACCGATGATGTAGCCGATGTCACGCGACATCTCATCAAGGAAAACGAGGATGGTGATCCTGACCTTGATATTCGCTACACCCTGGACATGCGGCTAGGCGCACCTGCGATTGCCGTCGATCCCAAAAGTGTATCGCCCCACGAGGTGTTGGTCACATTCGACATAGCGCAAGGCAAGGTTACAAAAGCGGTCGGCAAGCGCACTGCGTCTCTGGACCTCTCACGCCAAGCGTTCACGTTGAAGGCCGCGCTGGTACAAAACCACGTCACGCCAGAAGCACTGTACAAAATCGATGCCAAGACTGCTGCGAAAGTCGCCGCCATTAGCGGCGCGCAAGGTAGCGGTGCTTTCACGATCGAATGTCTGTTTCTCAACCTCAGCAACATCAATGTGGTAACGGGCTTCGAGATGCCCACGCTGACGACGAATGAGCGCGCGCAACGGTTATCCCATGCAGGGTATGCGGAAAAGTTCCTGGCACGACCCGATAATCTGACCGCACTTGGCAAAGAACTTCAGGATCAATTCGCGCTTTTCATGCGGGACTTCTTCGCGGAAAGCGAGACGCCGGACGGCGAGCAATCACCTCGGTTTCTTTTGAATACGACAATGCGACCGCGGGCGCCCCGCGCCGAGCCCAGTCTTGTCATCAACGATACCCGCTTTAAAGTCACTCCCGCTTTGATAGGCGGCGCTTCCGCCGGACCTGCTTCGTTGGACTACCTCTGTACGGTGGTTGACGGGCAGGCGATGCCAGCGGACGGTGTCCCATTGGCAAAGGCGCTCGGCGGCATGGCAAGCTGGCTCACGCCATCGCGCGTTGATGCAGCAGAGGCCAGCGTAGCGGGCATGATGGTATTGCGCGGTGGACAGGTGGCCAGACTCGTCTCCGACATCTTCCAGCGCGTGTTGCCGACTTTACACGAAAGTATGGAGAAGGCGAACGCGGATGCCGAGCGCGCACTGGGCCGCAAGGTTCTGCACCCGGAGACCGAATACCCCTATCCCGAATATCAATTACTAGCGACAGAGACCATCTCACTCGATGCCAATACCAATCAGATAAGCATCAGATCGCGCGACGCTCAAAATACATATCGATGGAAAGGCAAGGAGGATGGAAACGAAGTCGACTTCGTCCTCAAGAAGCAGTTGTCGCTGACCCTTTCGCCGGTGCGACACGAAGGCTACCGCGTCGACGGTCTATACCAGATCGACCTGAATCGCACACGTAGTGTTCTCTTTGGCGCCACCGAGGCCTCCGCGACAAACCGCGTCCCCATTTCCGGTCAGATCATATTCGAAGCCAATACCAGTGTTACGAAGGGTTGCACCATCCAGCCCCGGATCGCGCTGACGATTGGCGACCCCGTTCTCTCATCGAGCGCGTCCAGCAGTAACTTCCTGGTTGGCGTCTTTAACCATGAAGCCTGGGACCAATCGCAAGCCACCGGTTTCTCGAAAGACATCGGCAACGCGATCAAGCGAATGCTGGAAGAGGTTTTCAAGAAGCTTGATTTGCATCTGAAAGATTTCGCCATTATTCCTCCCGGCGACGAGGCGTTCGGCTTCGGTCGGCCACGGATGGGTCTTCAGGGTGATCTTTATCTGGATCTGACCTACCGCCAGTCGCTTCGCGTAGACGACGTTCCCGCGTCGGCCGTTCCGCGCGCCAATGCCAAGCAGGCTACGTCACGCCGCGCAGCAGAGGCCTTCACCTATGATGCGCCCCACTCGGCGATCGCTACTGCGTTGCATCATTCACCCGCCTCGCCCGACGCGAAGGGGCATTCGGCCGCTAACGAAAACAGCGCCAAACGCTTTTCAACAAAAGACATCGACGGAAAGCCCGTTTCCTTCACAGTAGACAGCCAACTGCTCGACTACCTCGAACCTGCCCGCACCTTCGGTGCCGCCGATTTGTTGGAAGCCAATACATCGAGCCACTATCAACCGACCATCATCGCGATCCCTGATCATCGTCCTTCCACGCTCGCGCCGATGCTCCTCACCACTGGGAGCCACCAGAAATTACAACTGGTGCGCCGCGTCGGTAACGGCTTGTCGGATTTACCGGCTAATTTTGAGACAGTCGATTTATCAGCGGGATTCGCCCATATCGCCACCGGCAACGTTCGCGCGTTCGCGGCGGCCTGGACGGCAGACGACAAGGTGACGCTGGCCGTTGCCGTGGACGCACCGTCGCCTTCCAACGACGCCGACGATGGGCCCAGCCAGATACTGATCGCTTACGACGTGAGCACCGCGGCAAACGATTGGTCGACATTACCGTGGATCAATTATGGCGCGCGCGGCGCGATCCGAATCGACGCCATGCGCGTGCTTCGAGAAGCGGACGGCACGTGGATGACACTGATGTCGGGCAGTGCCGGCGTGCTCGCCAACGCCTATGTATTGCGCCAAGACCGTGCAGCATCGTTTCAATCCGACGGCATGGTCTACAGTACGCCAATCGACTTCCCGGACATCGTGGATTTCCAAGTGGGCGCGGTGGATGGTGCACCCACCCTCCATGTACTGGGGACAAATCACGCCGGCGAGCGCGTTGTGGTCAGTCGGGAAATTCCTTCACTGGACCAGGACGGCATCCCCGTCCCTACGCCATTCGTGACGTTGCACAGTCCGGCCGATGCGACTGTCCTGGCGACGGGACCGGATCGTCCTGAGCACGGTGCCGACCTCTTTATCGGTGGGAAAGGCGTCAAGCGTCTGCGCGCCGGCGAATTTGCAAGGCAGGAAGAGGCGGTGTATGAAGAGGTGATGGCAGATACCGCGACAAGCGGAATCGAACGCCTGGTAGTCGCGGAAGCAGTCGATGGCGCCATGACGGTATGGGCACTCGATAACGATGGCCGCTTGTTGATGAGCAATTGTCCCGCGCCGGCGTCCGGCCATCCCGAAACCGGGCGCTGGAGCGCGCCGATTACGTTACGCCGCGGCGTACACGAAATCGCCGCCGTGCCGGGCGACACCTTTTTGAGTGCTTCGGTGCTCGTCATTTACGACAAGGGGCATGCCAGTTCCTTGGTGCGCGATGCGCAGGGCATCTGGCAGGATGAACCCATCACCGTGGCCGATGCGGGTGCGGCAACTCGGCTACTGACGTTTCAAACCGTCGTCTCCCTGGAAAATGCGAAGGGCAATCCGGCATCAGGATGCGTCCAATTGGCGGCCTCGGTGCCGACGACTGTCGTGCTGAATGGGCACAGCCACTTTATCTACCCAGGCAGCGATGCCGTCATCGATATACCGTATGACGGAAAGATCACGATCAGCAATCGTGCACTATCGTTTAGTCCGGCAACCTATCGGCTCAAGGTCGACAACTGGTCCGAAGCGATCGACATCAATCCAGCGGCGCGTCTCTATCAACGATTCGATACCCTCACGGCCGATGAACTCCGGAACGCGAAGCGGGCCGACGGTCAGCCGCTTCTTGACGAAGCGACGCGCGCAACGGAGAAGTCCGGTACCTTGGACGCACTGGTGAAATCACTGAAACAGGCAGCGACCCTTGTGCGCAGCAAGCCGGGGGGTAGCAGTGGTGTCTGGTGCGTGCCAGTGAACAGCTATGCTTCCTCGGCGGTCCTGGCGGATACGCTTCCTGATGATTACAGTTGGGGACTGGCCTCTGACGGTAACGGTGATCTGCAAGCGATGGACCATCAAGACGCCGCGATACTTGGCGCGGCGGCACATATGTCGTCCGGCGCGATCGCCTTACTGGACCGTGAATGGTCCTTATCGGACGTCTGGGAGTCGATCGCGAGCGAGGCCGGACAAGCGGTCCGCTTCGTCATACGCAAGGTAGCCGACGTCGTCGAATTCGTCTGCGAGATCGCGGGCAAGGTCGGCCGTTTCATCCTGAGCACACTCGAGGAGATCGGCTCGTTTTTCAAATGGTTATGGAGCACGATCAAGACCGCTGCCGAAGATGTGTGGAATTTCCTGAAGTTCCTATTCAGTTGGGATGACATCGTCGCCGTGCGGGACAGCATGAAACGCCATGCCGAAGATCAATTGGCCTATCTGAAAACCAATGTACTAAAACTGAAACCAATCGTTGCCAGTCTGTTCGACAGCGCAATTGCAAAGGTACAGGAAACAAATCGGAATTATGGATTCCCGCAGTCAAATCCACCCGTGGCGGATACAGCGATAGAGGATGCTTGCAAGGGCGGCAGTGACAATAAAGACGGCACGATCAACAGCGGGCCTGGATCTTGGATCATGGAGCAGTTCAACAATCTGGCGAATGGACTGATTCGTATCGATATGGACGAGACAGGTGACGTGGGCGGCACCTTGCTTCGTTCCTTCCACGACGGGTTGAATGCTTTATCGAACGTCTCGAGCAACATTGCCGCCGCCGTCAAGACCATCTTTCCAGACGGCCGTCCGTCAATCGGCGACATTAGCTTGGAGACGTTAAAGCGCCTGGTGATGGCGGTAGGACTCAATATCGCGGAAGGTGCATTGCAATTTGGCAAAGCCTTGTCTTTCACGTTGATCGAGGGGTTGGCCGCGTTGATAGATGCGTTCAAGGCCCTCATGTTCGCCCGCATCAGTTCGCCCTTGCTCAAAAAACTGTGGGAACTTATTGCCGGCGAGAAAGTCGATCTGTCTTTCTCGATCATCGACTTCGTCCTGCTTCCACCTGCCTTGCTCACAACGCTTGCTTTCAAGCTCGCCTACCCTAAGGAAGATCTACAAGCGGTGGCGGCGGTCAAGTTGCCGGTAGGAGACGCCGTTGCGGTGCAGTCCAGCAAGACATTCTCAATGGCCAGCATGCTCATCTCGGTCGGCACGACATTTTTGAGCTTCACACTGTTGAGCATCAGCGCCATTGCAGCGACCGATCCGGCACCGCAGCTCTCCCTGGAGAGTGACTGGAAGAAGAAGGCGGGGTGGACGCTTGGCTTCTTGTCGCACCTATTTTCCGGTGGCAATATCGTGGCGTCATTGGTGAACAGTACGAAGGCGGCATGGGCAGGCATCTTGGAAGGGGTAGGTTGGTTGATGAGCCTGCTGCACCAAGGCGTGAAATACGTCATCGCCATACCTCCCGCGCTGGGAGAAATCGGCAACATGCTCTTTCAGGCTTTACGCAAGGGCATCGTCCTTTTCGAACTTGTCGTGACAGGTGTCGGATGCCTGCTCAAGACCATCGCGATGGCGATCGACGATAAGAAACGTTACGATCCTTTATATATAGCGCAGTTCTACTGCAATACGGGGTCCAAGATGTTGAGTTGCTTTGCGCTGTTGGCACCGGAATTGAACACAAAGCTCTTCCTTTGCGGGGGCGCTTTCGTTGCCGCCAGTGCAGGCTTACTATCTGGACTGTTCAACCAGCTCCTTTGAGCTCAAGCATCCGCCCCTGCACGGAGCTTACCCATCGGACCCGACGCATTTATTCGTCGAACATCCGTACGGTATTGCGTCCTTCCGCCTTGGCCTGATAGAGCGCCTTGTCAGCGGCGAAAATCAATGCACTGGCGGGTGTGGGTCGGTCGCCGCGCTTTTCGCTCAACGACATAATGGCCACGCCGATGCTGATCGTCACAATGTCAAACGGTGACGCATCGTGGGGCATGGCCTGATCGGCGACCGCCTGCCGCGACCTTTCCGCGATTGCAATTACCTGGTGACGTTCCACACCTGGGACCAATATGGCAATCTCTTCGCCTCCGTACCGCGCAATCACATCGTCACCACGGGTATTTGCCGCTTTAATCGTCTCGGCCACTTTCCGCAAGCAATCATCGCCACCCAGGTGGCCATACCTGTCGTTATATTGCTTGAAGTAGTCGATGTCACACAGGATCAATGCGACCCGCCCTCCCTCACGTGACGCTCGTGCCCAAGCACTTTCGAGCGCCAGGTCGAACTGGCGCCGGTTCGCCAGACCCGTCAGGCCGTCCTGCATTGCCAATCGTTCCAATCGACGATTCATGATTTCCAAGGCATCGTGCGCATGCACAAGCCGCTCTTCTGCTTTGGCATCGTCGAGTATTTTTCGAATCAACCGCCAGCCGAGTGTCGACAACAGCACAATGAAAAGCGCGTCTGACAACAGATGCACCACGGTGCTCTTTCGCCAATCGGCAAGAATCTCTTCTTTCGAAAGCGCCGCCGAGACAAACAACGGATAGTTGTCGACCTTGCGGAATGTATTCAGACGCTCGACACCATCCTGCGCCGACAAGACGAAGCGGGTACCTTGCGGCGCGAGTTTCTGATACAGCGAATACAGCTCGGTATGCTGGACATTCTTGCCGATGAAGCGCGCCTCATAAGGTCGGCGTACCATCAGATAGCCATCGGTGGAAATCAAGGCAACCGCACCGTCATTGCGGATTTCCAATGACTCGTAAAACTCCGCGAAGTAATCGACACTCAGCGTTGCAAGTGCGACGCCGGCAAATCGACCATCCGGCGTACTCAACCGCCGCGATACCGGAATGATCCAGCGCCCGCTCGAACGGCTGATGACGGGCTTGCCAATCGTGACGCCAAGGTCCGTGTGATCACGGTGATAGAGAAAATAGTCACGATCCGCGTTATTCGCTTCCTGGCCTGGCGCCGGTGGCTGCGAATACGCCAACCACCGGCCATTTTCATCGTAGACAAAAAGACCATCGAGCTGAGGTAATTCAGCCTTGCGCAACGTCATGACCCTGTGCAATCTCGCCAACGCATTCGGGCTCGTTCCATCCTGCTCAATACGCTCGACCAAACCAACCAGCACGACATCGGCCCCATCCACAGCGTTCTGTGCATGTGCTTCCATCGCGCGTGCCAGATTACGGGTGGCGTCGTCCATCTCGCGCAACTGCTCCGTCCGTTCGCTAAAACTCCTCCACGAATCAAAGCCAACGAGTGCCACACATGACAGCGAAATCAACAAAATGGCCCGAATGATCACTGGCGCGGAACGGTGGGTCATGACGGGCCCGACTCCAAATACATATTTAAGACAAAACTTGCCCGACACGGGAACGAAAACAGGCGCCAGGTGAGGCGAATAGATGCTTACATTCATTACACGGAGGAAGGCCTGAATCGTCAAGTCACCGTGAACATCGAAGGGATTGAAACGCGGCAACGTGTGTGAACCGCACCACGCATCAGGCGGGCCCGAGCCATGCGCCGAAGCCAGGAATAACAGGCGCCGGAATGAAAAACACCCGGTCGAACCGGGCATCGTGTATTGCTGGCAACCTAGTTCGGAATCTTATTCCGCACCGAAATTTAGCACATGAATTAATTCAACATTTTTCAAATAATCTAAATGGAAATTCAATAATTAAATTTTTTAAATTCAATTCTGCAATATATTCTTTATTGCAATAATCGACCGCGATTCGATTTATTGCCCTATGGAAATCCCGGGATTATCGATCCATAACCATGGCGTACGGTAACCACTCTCGTATGAATGCAAACTGCCCGGAGGCGACGGAATCGCAACCGGGCAGTCGATCGATCTCTGGCACCCATAAGCCCCAGCCAAGGTGCTCTCGGATCAAAACATAAGAATGTTCAACAAAACAATATTGACGATCAGTAACGGAAACGCTGTTGCCGCCTGCGCACGAATCACACCGTACTTGTCCGGCAATTCGAGCAATGCCGCAGGCACGATATTGAAGTTCGCGGCCATCGGCGTCAGCAGCGTGCCACAGTAGCCGGACATCATGCCGATTGCCACCATCGGGGCTGGATTACCATGGAACACCCCGACCAGGATCGGCACGCCAACGCCCCCGGTCATGACTGGGAACGCTGCAAAGCCATTCCCCATGATGATCGTGAATAACGCCATGCCGATGCAGTACACGGCAACGGCCACGAACCGGTAGTCCATATCGATGTACGCGGTTGTCAAATGCGCCACCGCCTTGCCCACGCCAGCATCGTTAAAAACAAAACCCAGCATCCCCAACATTTGCGGCAACGCCACCGCCCACGACAACGCATCGGTGAGACGACGCGCTTCCTGCACGGATTGCCCCACCGAATCGCGGGTCATCACGCACGCGATGATCAACGAAATGATACAGCCAATACCGAATGACACCATCGTCGCGCTCTTCGCCTCGATAAGGCCAAAAGAGTGCGGTGCCAATAGCGTGCCAATCACGGTCACAACAGGAATCGCAAGCGCGGGGATGAACAGCTTGTTGCCGAGCGTCACCGCACTCTGGTGCCGTGCTTCGTCGCTGCGAACCTTCGGTTTGCGACCCACCACGCCGCCGAACCCTGCGATCAATGCCATGACCACGACAACGACCCCTACCGCGATCTCCGGCATATGATCACCAGCGACGAAGACGATGCCATACAGAATCCAGAACCCACCCGCCAACCATCGTTTCGGATGCGCCTTGTCACTGATGATGATGCCACCAATCACAAACAGGAGGATACCGACGATATCGAAAAACCAATTCAGCGAAATCATGCTTTGCCTCCCCGTGCCGTGGCGTTTGCCGGTACGTCCCCGACCGTACCCGCCTCCGTCTTGTCCGCATTCTCCTTCATGGCGTTCTCAGCTAGCCAGCGATCGAGCCGGTACAGGCGGAACGCGTGGATCATGAATGCCGCGATCGCGGTTGGAATACCCCAGACAGCGACATGAATCGGCTGTACGCTGATACCGGCTTTCTCGAGGAAGGTCACCATCAGCACAATCGCGCCAAACGCAACGAAGATGTCCTCACCGAAGAACAGACCCACGTTATCGGTAGCGGCGGAAAACGCCTTCAGGCGATTCCGCACCGACTCGCTGATACCGCCGAACTTCGTAATCGCCGCGCCTTCGGCCATCGGTGCCACTAATGGACGCACCATCTGTGGATGGCCGCCCAGACCGGTCAGGCCCAATGCCGCTGTGACCTGACGCACGAATAGATACACGATCAACAAACGCCCCGGCGTAGCGGCACGAATGCCGGCGATCCAGATTTGCGCGCGCTCCCGCAATCCGTGTCTTTCCAGCAGACCAATCACCGCCAGCGGCAGCAGGATGATCAACGGAATCACGCGCGTCTTCAACGCCCCCGAACCAATCGCGAACAAGATTTGGTTGATCGAGAAATGCGCGGTAAAACCGGTGACGATGGCCGCCACCATCACAATGAGCATAGGGTTGAATCGCAGCAGGAACCCCACCACGATTACCGCGACGCCGAGCAGCGGATAAAGGTTGACTGCCGATTGCATTGGAGCACTCCAGGCGCTGTTAATGGATGATCGCTGGATTGTCGGAGTGTCATGCCCCTTGCGTCGAGCCAAAAATTTAAATACACGGCATAAAGAATTCCTATACCCGGGAAGACCCGAATGCGCAATCAGCGCCCTTCATACAACAAAACGTTGCATATAGCCGTGATTTTTATCATTTTTCACGCCAAGGCAACTAATTTTCTTTATATACCTAAGCCATTCACCACGCGCGGCGCAAAACAACGATGCATGCCTACGACATGCGCCCTCCCCGTAATCATGCGATCACGCGTGGTTTCAACATAGGCACCGCGTCACATGGTCATGCTTGCAACGCCCGACCTCGGGTTTCCGGCAGGGTCAATGCCGCCAATATGACGATGCCGTATGCACAGGCCGCAAACATCCCGATGGCTGCACCCAATGCCATTTTCTGAGACACATAACCAATCAGAAAAGGAAACGATGCGCCTACCGCCCGCCCCATGTTGTAGCAAAAACCTTGGCCTGATCCGCGAATTCGGGTGGGATACAACTCGGTCATGAATGCGCCCATCCCCGCAAAGATGCCCGATGCAAAAAAGCCGAGCGGAAAACCGAGCACCAGCAGAGCGGCGTTGCTCATCGGCATGCGCGTGTAGATCAGCGCGATCAGCAATGACATCACCGCGAAGCCGATAAAGGCCCGCTTCCGACCGAAGCGGTCGCTTATATAAGCGCCGCTGAGATAGCCACAGTACGATCCGGCAATGACGACTGCCAGATAACTTCCCGTACCGACCACGCTCAAATGCTGCTCTTTTTTCAGATAGGTCGGTAACCAAGTGGTGATAGCGTAATAGCCACCCTGCACGCCCATTGCCAACACGGAAGTTCGCAGCGTGGTCCACCAGATATCACGGCCGAAAATGTCCCAGAACCTCGGTGTGTCATGCGAGGCTTGCACGATGGCGTGCTGCCGGCGATGTACTTCAGGCTCGTCGACCAGGCGCCGGATGAAGAACACAAAAGGCACCGGCAGCACGCCCACGGCGAACAATACGCGCCATGCCAGGTGCGCTTCGAATAACGAAAACACCAGCACGTAAAGGCCGGCGGAGACCGCCCAGCCGAGCGCCCAGCCGGCCTGCACCAATCCAACGGCACGACCGCGATCCTTCGGCCGGATGACCTCGCCAATCAGCACGGCGCCCGCCGTCCATTCTCCACCAAAGCCCAGGCCCATCAACCCCCGGAAAATCAGTAATTGCGTGAAGTTTTGCGCGAAAGCGCACAGCACGGTAAAGACGGCAAAAACCAGGATCGTGATTTGCAAGGTCCGCACACGGCCAACGCGATCAGACAGCACACCGGCGATCCATCCACCTAGGGCGGAGGTCAGCAACGTCACCGTGCCGATCAGCCCCGCCCCGGCCTGCGTCAGGCCAAACGTCGCGATCAAGGTTGGAATCACGAAGCTCAGGAATTGCGTATCCATCGCGTCGAGTGCATAGCCCACCTTGCAGCTCCAGAACGCGCGACGTTCTCCGGGGCTGGTTTCCTTGTACCAGCCGAACAAACCGCCAGCCCCGGGATCGTTGTTGTCTTGCGCGGAGGCAGAGGATGCCGCGGCCGCTGCGGAGCCGAGATTACCAAAACCCTGCGCCGTATCCGATGGTCGGTGCGATACAGCGGTTGCCGCGTACGGCGTCAGCGATGCAGCATGATCTTGCGGGGTCTTCATGTGAGGATCTCCGTCCAAATTAAATCGTGGTTAACGGGGCCAGACGTCACGGGGTCGGACAACGGCGTCAACACGCCGCCAACGATGCGTTGGGGATATCGGTGATCAACATGTGCCCCGGACGATGTGCGATGGCAAACGGCAGGCGGGCACTCTCGATCGCGGATTGGGGCGTTACGCCGCAGGCCCAGAACACCGGGACCTCATGAGGGTGGATGGTCACGGCATCGCCATAGTCAGGCTGATCGAGGTTGGCGATACCCAACGCCTCGGGACAGCCCAGATGAATTGGCGCGCCGTGAATCGCGGGGAAACGACTTGTGATCTGCACGGCGCGCACGGCATCCGCGCCGCTCATTGGGCGCATCGACACGACTAACCGCCCCCCAAACGGTCCACTTCGATGATTGTGAATAGCGGTGCGATACATCGGCACGTTGACGCCCTCGTCCACATGCCGTAGGCCGATACCGGCGTCAGTCAGCATCTGCTCGAACGAGAACGAGCATCCCAATGCAAACACCACGAGGTCATCACGCCATATCTCGGTAAGATCATCCGGCTGCTCGACCAGCAAACCGTCGCGATACACATTGAATCCCGGCACATCGCGGCGAATGTCGATGCCCTCGCCAAGCCCAGGAATAGCCCACTGACCGGGTTCCCCAACGCCCAGCAGCGGACAGGGTTTCGGATTGCGAACGCAGAACCTCAGGAAATCGCTGGCGAAAGCGCTTGGAATGATCGCGAGATTGGCTTGTGCATAAGGCCCGCAATAGCCTGCGGTAGGGGCAAGGAACCGCTTGTCCCGCACTTGCTGACGAAACGCATGAGGCGACATGGTGGTCGCGCGCAAGCGCCTGTCGGTGGAAGCGGTGCTCGCTTTATCAAGGTCATGTGACATGGCAATATATTTTTAAGATGCGCTCGCGATGTTCGGGGCAAGTCGATACTGGGTGCTGACGACGATGCGACTACCCTGCTTCCAAGGCCGTTACAACGTCATGGATCGATCGACTTATCCACGGCATTTCCTTTCAGCGTAAGAATGTCAAAATGCGTTGACCAGCAAGTTATTTCACTCGGTACCGTTAAGCTTTTCTTAACAGCAATATCAAAAAATTCCCTGTGTAGCGGTTTTTCAGCTATATGCCTATGTCGTCAGACTTCTTTCTCGTATTTGACGATAATGAAAAATATCCCCCACGCGATGCCCGGATCAATGCCATGAACACGCGTTTTCTGGAAACTTTTGTCACGTTGTCGGAACTCGGAAGCTTCCGCGCAACGGCTCGGGTATTGCACGCCACCCCCGCCGCGGTGTCGCTGCGGATCAAGTCACTGGAAAACGAATTAAAAACGGTGCTGGTTGATCGGGATCAGGCGGTATTCCGCTTGACGGCGGCCGGGCAGGCACTGCTGGGGCCGGCCCGTGCGGTCGTGGATGCAGCGCGCGCCCTACGGATGGCGGCAGGCCAGGAAGTCGTCGTCGGTGGTCGGTTGCGGCTGGGCGTGATTGAAACCGTCGTGCACAGTTGGCTTTCCAATTACATCGCATACCTGAATAATCATCACCCCGATATCGATATCGACCTCACCGTGGATGCGAGCGCGGTATTGCAGCGTCGTCTGCTTGCGGGTGAGCTCGACTTGCTGCTGCGTGTGGAAGGCATCGACAGCACCCGGATCGTATCCACCGCACTGGCCAGCTACCCGGTGCGCTGGATTGCAAGGCGCGGCGTGATATCGCCCCGTGCGAAGGACCTGGCGAGCCGCGTATTAAAGCGGCCGATCTTGACATTCGGTCGCGGCACTGCGCCACAAGTGGCGCTCGACAGCATCGTGCAGGCGCTCGCCCGTGAACACCATTTTCCGCTCGATCAACTCCGTGTGACCTGTTCACCGTCGGTGGCTGCGATTGTGCAAATGTTACGTGATGGCTATGGCGTCGCCGGTATTCCTCGGCTGTTCGTGGCCGAGGAACTGGAAAGCGGCGAGTTTGTCGAATTACCGCTAAAGCCAACGCTGCCGCCTATCGTCGTCTCGTTGTGCCGGTCCGTGGAAGCGTCGCCCACCGTATCCGCCGCGGCGCACGCAGCGCGGCTCGCCTGCTCCAGCTACACGCGAAATTGGCGCAAGGACTTTATCGAAATGCTGTAGCAGTAATGGGGCGCTTCGCGCCTTCGCACCGTGCTTCGTATCACCGGCGCGCATCGTGATCTGGCCAGTGACAATCGGCGCTCAAAGGCGGGATGGGTCCGCCGCCGATTGGAGAACCACGATGCCACCAAAAGTTGACGCAACCGATGTTGCGATGACGACATATGCGTCGAATCATCCGGATGACGCCGTTCCATCGCACTCGCAGACGCACAGCAATAGCCCTCACGCACGCGGCGCCTCCGGAGCCCAGAACGATAGGGGTAACGGCAATACAACGTCAAGCGTATCGATTCCAGCGCTACCCGAATCCGTACCTCGTAAAAAGGCGAACGTGCTCTTGCAGCAATTACAGCCGCGCGCGGACCGTAGAACGATTGGCGTGGTGGCGGGTGCACTCGACAATAACGTCACCACGGCGCACGGACCAACCTCCGACGCGGTGGCCACGCCCCCGCTAAAAGCCAACGCAGTCATCGATACGCTTTCACGCTTTCATCGGGACGCTGCCATGGCGAAGCCGTTCGACGTCAAAAGTCACTTTGTCTCGGATGCCGAAATCGCGCGCGGGCAGCACTATTTGTCAGACCGTGAGTCCGTGCGAATTGAACTGTCCGGGTGGTTCGGCAACGTCGATGCATCGCAAACGACGTCGCCCAATCGGCAACTTATTGACGCCCTGTTCCCGCCAATGCCTCGACACGGCCAGGCTGCGGCGGTGGCCGGGTCAAGCGCCGCGGGAGACGCGATCCCGGCCGCGGAACGCCTGCTGCCGATGCGCGCCTTGCTGGGCGCATCGCTCTCGGTGGCCTGTCAAGGCGACGCGGAACGGGCATTGCGCGTCCTGAACGCTTTTGATCGTGGCGACGACGGGCACTCACGCGGTCATTCAGCCGCAAGCAGCGCCGCCGTGCAGGATCCGCGACGGCCCCGGTTGGAGCCGCGGACCAAGGACGACCTTTTTACGACGGAGCGCTTGCTGGCCGCGTCCGGTCTGGGTCTGGACGTCTTGCACGAGGGCCGCCTCTGCACGCCTGCAGCATCCCAAATCAAAGGCAAACACGCGGTGACGGACGCATCGGTGCCACCCACTTCACCGGCACACGAAGAACTCCAGGTCCAGGCGGAAACCGCGGCTTATGAAGCGGCACATCGGTTGCTAGAAAAATGGCCTGCAGACGTGCAAAGGCCGGCCTCACTGCACGAAATGGCGTTGGTCTGTAACACGCTCCATCAGTCGTTTCATGCAAGCCGATTACCCGGGGATATTCCAGAACATTTTCTCGCGCCGCAACGTCACGACGACCGGGCCAGCCTGCTTGAAAACAGCGAAAGCAGACGCCTCTGTGATGCCTTGCTGAACAGTCGGATCGCTCGTGATCCCATTGCCACGAAAGGTCTGCTCGCCGCTTACCAGATAAAACACGATCCTTCGTTCAATCTCGCGCGGCATCCAGACCTTCAGCTACCGTTCCTGGCCGCGCGTAATCACGTCTTTGACGAAAGTCAATTGCACGAAGTGGGCGAACGCCTTTTCAAAGTGCTCGAATATGCCGATCGCGCCGCCGCGCCCATGCAGTCGTCGTTCAAGTCCGTGCTGGATTTCGTACTCGGACGACACAAGAATCCGCTTCATGCGCTGAATCGCGGTACCGCGGGCCAAATGCTGCGCGAGCCAGAAGAGGATTTCGCGCATATCCATGCCGGTATCGGGATGTTGATCGACAAATATCGCCTGGACGTGGAAAACACCCCTGTCAGTTCGAACCCATCGCCCAACACGGTAAGGACGGTACTCCGGGCTGCCACGCTGGCCGAATGGGATGAGCAGATCGGCCAGCACGGCTGGCGCGACGTCATGCCGATGCGACCGCTGACCGACGCCTTGCCGCTACGCCACGGTGCGATGGATCGAATTGCCGAGCGTGCGGCTGATGCGCTAGGAATGCCTGTCGAAACGCTCAAGACACATCCCGCGTTTGCTACCCACAAGGACGACAGCACGATGTCTGCCGGCACATTCCGTCGCTGGGCGAACGATGCGGGAATGGTAGACGCAATGCAGCAAGAAATCGGCACCATGAATCGGATGGTCAACCGTGGCGATGGCGACATGACGATGCACACCGGGGACGATCGCATCCTGATGCTGCGCAACAAGATCGCGGGGGCGCGCATGACCTATCCGATTCGCTTTACCGATACCAAACAACGCGGCATCAACTTCAATCCCTATACGACGAAAGGGTTGCCGAAAGGTCCACCGGTAGTCGCACTGGGACCCATCGTCCGGGCCGTGCATACGCGCAGTGCGGCGGTCAATAGCGGATCGAATGCGCTGGCTGGCGCGTTCGAAGTCACATCGGCCCGGGGTATGGGGGGAACCTTGGGAATAGGATCAATCGCGACCTGGCGGCTAGGCAACTTCAGTCCGACCCTCGGACTGTCACTGGTCCCGGCAATCGGTGACCACACAACCGGCGAGGGTGCGGCGCTGCGGACCCGGCTACACGGTACGGACCCCACGTTATGGTCGCGCACGCTGTTAAGCGCCTTCGACGCGATGTACGGCGTCAGCGCGGATCAAGGCACGGTATCCCGCCCCACCGATAGTACGGCCCTCTTGCAACGACTGGCCAACGCCCACCACGCGGATCCCTATTTGTCGTTCGGCCCCATGTCGACGCGTACCACCACGATAGGCCATGCGATTACGCCCAGCGCGGCTTTACGTGGCAAGGCCGAGAAAGCGCGGAGCGCCGCTCGCGGCGGCTTGGCGATGAACGCGACGACGACGGTGCAGTCATATGTCGATCGTCGAACGAAAGACCATGCCGGTGTGCTGTCGACGCAGACAGTAAACCGAAGCGCCAATGTCAGCGTGACGACCAGCGCCGGAGCCGGGTCCTCGATTCCCGCGGTAGGCTCGTTCATTTTTCCGGCGCTTAACTTCGGTAGCACCCAGGCGGTCATCGTCCCGCAATCCACGAGCAGCACCGTGCGATTTGCCCAGGAAAACGGCAAGATTGCGCCAACGACGATCGTCGACACGGAATTCGCCGAACCGTCCGACTTCATGGGCAGCATGGCGAGTCGCCGCGATGCCTGGATGAACTGGACCGATTCGCACGGATCGCAGGCAAGTAACGACCTTGACCGCGCGCTGGCCCGCATGGCGGACAATGCCGAGACTGGCAAGGTCTTGATGGCGGAACGCGTCATCATGCAGTCACCGGCGCGCGAGCGCCTGGATCTCCTGCTGGCCATGCGAGCAATGGCAGAACATGCGCCAGGCAATGCGGTTTCCCGGCAACAACGGGTGGCATCCGCCAACGCTGGAATCCAGGCGGTGATCCACGATCCAGGATCGCTAGGTCCACGGTTTCTTTATACGATCGAGTCGAATTCGAACCAGACCATCTTCGATCTCTCCTACATGGCGGAAGTGACCGATATCAGCGAGACCAGTACGGCACGGCAATTGAACGCCTACCGGGCGGACGCCACACCAGGTGATCCACGCGGCGCGATATAAGCCACGCCGCACTTCTCGCACGCCCCGGCGTGCCGCCGCTGCCTTACCGGCAGGCCGCCATCGCCAGGCGCGCGGGTAACGTCGCCGGCACAAGGGGAGCGGGCCCCGCCGGGGCGTTGCCTGCCTCGCCAGACATATCGGCGTCCGTACTCGCCGCGCCGTGGCGCCCCGCCGTTTTTCCGGCGGCGAAACACTCCCAGACCAAGGTGCCATCGGCCGGTACACCCGCGCGCAACGCGACGCGTGCACCAGTAATGCTATTGACTGAAGGCATCAGCACCAGCGCGTTTGCATCCTCGCTCGCGACGCGTGCGGTATAACGTATCGTGATTTCGCCGCTCGTCGGCGCGACATCGATACTTGCCACATTTGCACTGGCAGCAGTCTTTTGATGCCCACTGTCGAATGGCAATCCAAACGCGGCATTTTCGGCGACCGCCAGGCGAATAGGTGCGGCCAGCGACAATCCTTCCCCAACGCGACCACGTGCAACATAGTCCTGATACGCTGGCACCGCATACGCCGCCGTAACGGCGATGATCGCCAGCACGATCATCAATTCGATCAAAGAAAAGCCGAAAACCGTCAAAAGAACCGTGTGACGTTGGCGTTTGCGCAAATAGGGTGTATCGAGCATCACATCTTCCCGCCGGTAACGCGTTGGTTATGTCGACCAGCGCTTTATGCAGCGTACGGAAAATGCAGCAAGATAACGAGTCGGCCCAACGGCGTATGCCTGACGCTGCTGGCAGGGAGGCACGTAAAAGAAAGCGGTGCCCCCACCCTATGTTAGTGCTAACCAACAACGCCCGGCGCGACCGGCGTCCATGCACATCGTAGGGGCCATGCGTTCATTCGTGTGCCGCGCGGCGCGATACCATGCGGCGTTTCCACAACCATCCGGCTACTACCACCAGAATGGCGCCGGCGAGATGCGCGCCATACATCGCCCAGGGGGTATCAAGCGATGTCCAGTCATCCGTGACGGGATCGGTGACGATCAGGCCACCACCAATCCAGCCTAGCAACGCCGCACCGGCGGTAATCACGATGGGAAACCGGTCGATCAATTTCAGGACCAGCGTACTTCCCCAGACGATAATCGGAATACTCAAGATCAGGCCGAATGCAACGAGCCAGATTTGATGGGAGGCGTCCGCCATTTGCGCTGCGCCGGCAATCGCGATGACGTTATCAAGACTCATCACGAAGTCCGCGATGATGATCGTCTTCACAGCGCCCCACAACTGATTTGCCGCAGTGACGTCCTTGTGCGCCCCTTCTTCGGGCAGCATCAGCTTCGCGCCAATCCAGAACAGCAACAGGCCGCCAGCGAGCTTGAGGAACGGAATCTCCAGCAGGAATACCGCGAACGAGACCAGCACCAGACGCAATATGATCGCGCCTGCCGTCCCAAAAAAGATGCCGCGTGCACGCTGTTGTGCCGGCAGATTACGGCACGCCAGCGCGATGACAACCGCATTATCCCCACCCAGCAGGATGTCGATGATAACGATCTGAAGAACCGCTCCCCAGTGAATGTCCGCAATCCATTCCACTTACCGCACCTCGATCGTCTGAGCCCGAAGCCGGCGACGCATGCGCGGCGATCGAACATAAAAAAAACGCTCCCGAAGGAGCGCTTTTTATACGCGAACCTTACGGAACCATTGCAGCATCTTAGCAGCAAATGTCCCGCGTGGTCAGCCCACGCCGTCAAGGCGTCAGATCGGAGAATGTCGGTGCGTCACAACGTGTGACGACATCGCCTGTCGTGTCAGGCTTAGAGAACGGACTTCAGCAGGCGTCCCATTTCCGACGGATTCTTCGTGACCTTGATGCCGCATGCATCCATGATCTCGAGCTTCGCTTCGGCCGTGTCCGCACCACCGGAGATCAGCGCGCCAGCGTGCCCCATCCGCTTTCCGGGAGGCGCCGTAACGCCAGCGATAAAGCCTACAACCGGCTTCGTCATGTTTTCCTTGATCCAGTAAGCCGCTTCCGCTTCATCCGGACCGCCGATCTCGCCGATCATGATCACGGCATCGGTTTCCGGGTCGTCCTGGAATCGCTTCATCACATCGATGTGCTTCAGGCCATTGATCGGGTCACCGCCAATACCCACCGCCGACGACTGGCCGAGGCCCAGGGCCGTCAATTGCCCGACGGCCTCATAGGTCAACGTGCCCGAGCGGGACACCACGCCGATGCGGCCTTTCATGTGAATATGCCCCGGCATGATGCCGATCTTCAGTTCGTCCGGCGTGATGACGCCCGGGCAGTTCGGTCCGAGCAAGAGCGTCTTGCGGTTTTCCCGCTTCATGCGGTTGCGCAATTCCATCATGTCGAGTACCGGGATGCCCTCCGTGATACAGATTGCCAAGTCAAGGTCGGCTTCCACCGCCTCCCAAATCGCAGCGGCCGCACCTGCGGGGGGTACGTAAATCACCGAGACGGTCGCACCCGTCTGCTTTGCCGCTTCCGCGACGCTGCCGTAAATCGGGATACCCTCGAAGTCCTCGCCGGCCTTCTTTGGATTGACGCCCGCCACATAGGCCGCGCGGCCGTTGGCGTAGTCGCGGCAGGTACGCGTGTGGAACTGGCCGGTCTTGCCGGTGATCCCTTGCGTGATGACCTTCGTATCTTTGTTGATCAGAATCGACATCTAAGACCTCTGTCTGTTTGTTCGTGCGAGCCATCGGCTGGAACGACGCGGTGTTTTCCGGTACATCGCATTGGCGAGGGCATCGGCATGGCAGGCGTACGCGATATGTCGCTCAACCTGTCGCCGCGTCCGCACGCCGCATGACCATCCCGCGCGGCACGTCGGCCTGCGCGGTGAAACACGCGATGCGTTCCACCTTGGTCGGTCGCGTCGTTGATTAGCCCTTGGCTGCCTCGACCACTTTCTGCGCGGCCTCTTCCATGCTGTCTGCCGAGATGATCGGCAACCCCGAATCGGCCAGCAATTGCTTGCCGAGCTGCTCGTTCGTGCCCTTCATCCGGACGACCAGCGGCACCTTCAGCGACACCGCCTTCGACGCCGTGATCACGCCTTCGGCGATGACGTCGCATCGCATGATGCCACCGAAGATGTTGACGAGAATGGCCTTCAGGCTCGGGTTCTTCAGCATGATCTTGAAGGCTTCCGTCACCTTCTCGGTCGTTGCCCCGCCGCCGACATCGAGGAAGTTCGCTGGCTCGCCACCGAACAACTTGATCGTGTCCATCGTCGCCATCGCCAATCCCGCACCATTGACCAAGCAGCCGATGTTGCCGTCTAGCGAAATGTAGGCGAGGTCGAATTTCGACGCTTCGATTTCGGCCGGATCTTCTTCGTCCAGATCGCGATATGCAACAATTTCCGGGTGACGGAACAGCGCGTTGGAGTCGAAGTTGAATTTCGCGTCCAGGGCGATCACGTCGCCGCTACCGGTGATGACCAACGGATTGATTTCCGCCAGCGATGCATCTGTCGCCAGGAAGCCTTTATAGAGGCCATGCAGGATCGCGCGCGATTGCGCCAACGAACCTTGCGGTACACCGATTTTCGTCGCCAATGCATCAGCGTCGGCATCGGTCAGACCGGTCTTTGGATCGACAACCAGCTTATGGATCGCGTCGGGCGTCTTTTCCGCGACTTCTTCGATGTCCATGCCGCCTTCCGACGATGCCATGAAGACAACTCGTTGCGTCACACGATCAACAATCAGGCTGACATACAGTTCCTTCTTGATGTCCGCGCCTTCTTCGATCAGCAGGCGGCGCACTTTCTGGCCTTCCGCGCTGGTCTGGTGCGTCACCAGTTGCATGCCGAGGATCTGGCCCGCGTACTCACGCACCTGATCCAACGACTTCGCCACCTTGACGCCACCGCCCTTACCGCGTCCGCCGGCGTGGATCTGAGCCTTGACAACCCAGACCGGGCCACCAAGCTTCTCGGCGGCCTTGACTGCATCATCAACGCTGAACACGGCCTCACCGCGCGGCACGGCGACGCCGAACTTGCGCAGAATGTCCTTGCCCTGGTACTCGTGGATCTTCATGCGTGATTACCTTCCGTCTAAGAGTGGATGTAAAGTCGGTCCGCCGATACCCGTCGCGCGAATAGCGACCCTGATCCGTTTCACGTGTAATACGTGAACTCGGCTCAACGCGATTGCCCAATCGGCAACGGATACGATGGCGGAAAAAAGGGAACGAATCGATAAAGGACTACGGCGCACATGCCATCCTTGGCGATCAGACGCCGGGGACGATGGCGCGCGATTGCGATCGCCAGGAGCCGCTTGCCCGGAATGAATCGGGTAAATCATCGACGCGGACTGTCGATCCCGAAGACGCCGTCGCACGCTGATGGGTGCGTTCAGGCCATGTGGACTGGAAACGCGACGCACTGAAAACACAGCAGCGGTTATCGCCAGACAGCGATCGACTCGGACGGCCGCAACCGTCCCTCGGGTCGAACGACATCGCGTAGCGGTACAGGAATGCACCATGCGTAGGCAGAAAACGGGATCAAAAGATTCCGCATTCTAGCATAGGGCAATCCCGAGTCCGGACGAGCAAAGGCCGGCCAGAACACAGGACCCGCGATCGCACGATAAGATCAGCGCGCCATTTTTGCACACCGGCCAGAACAGTGACATGTGACAAAGCGCCGCTGTAAGGTGAACGCCGTACAAAAAAACGAACTGGAATAAGCGCTTGCGATATTTCGTCGTAGCGATGTCACACCACTGAAAGCTTGTCACCAGATGGCGAAATCAGTGCATTACCAACAATAACTTATTCCAACAAATCATCTTCATCTGCATTGAGCAGGCAACGAATAACGTCCATCGAAAAGCCGCGAGCTGCGAGAAATCGGGCCTGTTTTGCTCGAGCCTGCGGAGAATCCGGCAATGTGCCAAATTTGCGTTGCCACACGGCGCGGGCGCGGGCGGGTTCCGTTTCGCGCAATGCATCACGGACATTGGCCAACTGATCCGGCGCGATGGCATGCTGCTTGAGCTCCCCTACAATCCTTGAGGTGCCAAAGCGGGCGGCCTTACGATGCACGACGCTCTCGGTGAATCGGCTGTCGGACAGCCATCCTTCTCGCTCCAGTGCGTCGAGGAGGACGGGCAACGGATCGTCTTCGTTGCCCCCTTGCATTTCCGCCGCGAATGGCGCCAGCTTACGTGTCAATTCGATGCGACTGTGCTCACGACGGGACAAATACTCCAGCGCGCGGCCCCTCAGACTACGCAGCGGCCGCTTCGACTTGCAAGGGTCCGCCGCAGCGTCAAAATCGGATGCGGAAAAGCCATCGGGCACGTTGCCAGAGAGCGGTTCTCCCGCCGACATGCCCGATGGCTCCGATCCGCCAGACGTCGTGGTCGAGGCAGTGCGTCGACCACGTGAAAACCCGCTGCGCATTTATTCTTCGTCAAGCACGTCGGCCTTGGCGGCCGTCTTAGCCGGCGCCGAACCCGGCAATAACTTGATGCCCAGCTTCTCACGCACGCGGTTCTCGATTTCGAAAGCAATGGCCGGGTTCTCGCGCAGGAACTCTCGCGCATTGTCCTTGCCCTGTCCAACGCGATCGCCGTTATAGCTGTACCACGCACCGGCTTTCTCGACGATCTTGTTCGCGACGCCCAGATCAATGACTTCGCCTTCGCGCGACGTACCTTCGCCGTACAAAATGTCGAAAATCGCTTCACGGAACGGCGGCGAGACTTTGTTCTTGACGACCTTTACCCGCGTTTCGTTGCCGATCACTTCATCGTTCTTCTTGATCGAGCCGATACGACGAATATCCAGGCGCACCGACGCATAGAACTTCAACGCGTTACCACCCGTGGTTGTTTCCGGGCTACCGAACATTACGCCGATCTTCATCCGAATCTGGTTGATGAAGATCACCATGCAATTGGTCTTCTGGATCGTACCCGTCAGCTTACGCAGCGCCTGGGACATCAGCCGTGCCTGCAGACCCGGCAGCGAATCGCCCATTTCGCCTTCGATTTCAGCCTTCGGCACCAACGCGGCCACCGAGTCGATGACAATCAGATCAACCGCACCGGAACGCACCAGCGAATCAGTGATTTCCAGCGCCTGTTCGCCGGTGTCCGGCTGCGAGATCAACAATTCGTCCAGGCGCACGCCCAGCTTTTGCGCATAGATTGAATCCAGCGCATGTTCCGCATCAACGAACGCGCACGTTCCACCAAGCTTTTGCATTTCCGCAACCACTTGCAGCGTCAACGTGGTCTTACCCGACGATTCCGGCCCGTAGATCTCGATCACCCGGCCGCGCGGCAGACCGCCGACACCCAACGCGATATCGAGCCCGAGCGAACCCGTTGACACCACCTGGATGTCGGCAGGCTTATCGTTCACGCCCATCTGCATGATCGACCCTTTGCCGAACTGCTTTTCGATTTGGGCCAGCGCCGCGGCCAGCGCCTTGCTTTTATCGGCAGTCATGCTGTTCGAGCCTTTCTTGCTATCTTCCATGAATCGTCCTTTGCTATGATGGGACGTCAGCGACGACGCCACGTCGATCCGCGCTGCCCGGATAAAACCGGGGCAAAACCGCGAGGGTACAACGTGTCGCCGCCCGCAAGCGTCGATATGAATGATACTGTATAAAAAAACAGTGCGTCTGGCAAGTCGAAAGCGCAATGAATGCGTGTCGACCCGTCCGCCGCGCCCGTCTCGTACGCTTGATCCGTAATACCGCGTGCCGCCAGGAGACCGATGCGCATTCTAATAGCCGAGGATGACAGCATACTCGCCGATGGCCTGACGCGGACCCTCCGCCAGGCGGGCTATGCCGTGGATCATTTCGATAACGGCGGTGACGTCGATCGTGCCCTGGCACTCCAAGCCTACGACCTGCTGATCCTGGATTTGGGCTTGCCAAAATTGTCCGGGCAGGAGGTCTTGCGCCGCTTGCGCGCCCGCCAAGGTGCCAATGCCACCTTGCCCGTCTTGATCCTAACCGCCGCGGACAGCGTCGAGGATCGCGTGAGCGGGCTCGATCTGGGCGCGGACGACTATATGGCCAAGCCCTTTGCCTTATCCGAGCTGGAAGCACGCATTCGCGCGTTAACCCGGCGCGGTGCCGGTGGCGGTGCCGCCATCATGCGGCACGGCCCCCTTGCTTTCGACCAGGTGGGAAGGACCGCGACGCTGAACGGCAACATGATCGAATTGTCCGCACGTGAAATCGGCTTGCTTGAAGTGTTGCTGCAACGCGTCGGCCGATTGGTATCGAAAGAGCAATTGGTCGATCACCTGTGCGAATGGGGTGATGAAGTCAGTACGAATGCGATCGAAGTCTATATGCACAGGCTGCGCAAAAAAATCGAACCGGGTGGCGTGCGTATCAACACCGTTCGCGGCATCGGTTACTGCCTGGATCGACCGCCGCAAGCGGACGCCGCATCGTCGTCGCCCGCACCGACGCCCGCCACGCCTGCCCGTAACGACGCATACCGCTAATGTCCTACCAAGGACCTGGGACGATGCGCCATGCTGCGGATAAGGGGGCAACCCCGGCGGAAACCGCACCGACGCCGGCATGGACCAACGCGCCTGCTCCGTCGGAGCAGGACCCGTTCCCCTCAACCCCGCCCGCCGCTGCGCGTAATGCGCGCTCCCTGCTTGCGGAAATCCTGGACTGGATGCTGGCGCCACTTTTGATGCTCTGGCCGCTGAGCATCGCCGTCACCTGGTTGATCGCCAAATCCATTGCCGGCGCGCCGTTCGATCATGCGCTGGAACGGCGGCTTGCGGTACTCGCGCGGCAAGTACACCAGGCCGGCCCCGTCGCGTTGGCACCACTGCCCGCCATCGACGCGGATTGGTTGCTCGACGACCCCGACGACACAGTGCTATTCCAGGTCCGTGATACCGAAGGCCGGGTGCTTGCCGGTTCACCACAATTACCTGACCCTCAACTATCGCGCCCCGCCCCCGCAGGTAGCCCGGTAGGTGGCTCCATGGAAGGTATGGCCAATGCCGACGATGAGGCACTCGTTGATGCGAATGCAACCGGCACTGGTGCGATGCCCGGTGTTGTAAGGATGCGAGACGTGGCCGCGGGTGGGCGCGCGATGCGGCTTGCCTGGACGAGCGCCATCGCGCCCGATACCGCTACTGCTACGCCCCCCCCGTCGGGACATGCGGTCGCGCGGGCTCTGGCTGCGGACGATGTTCTTACCTTGCCCCGCACATCGGCCGCCACCGGCACGCCCGAGAGATTGGTGGCCCCACCCGACGTGGCTGGCGTAGCCTCCCATGCTCGCACACGGATACTGGTGATCCAGGTCGCTGAAACGCTCAATAAGCGCAACGCGCTGGCAAATGATGTGATCAAAGGGGTCATACTGCCGCAGTTGATCATTCTGCCAATCGTGATCCTGCTGGTCTGGTTTGGCCTGACGCGCGGTTTGGCTCCGCTTCACGTGTTGCAAACTCGCATCAGGAAGCGCGATCCCGATGATCGATCGCCGTTGATGCCCGGCGACGCGCCAACCGAACTTGCGCCGCTTTTATCCTCATTCAATGAATTACTGGGCAGGCTCGACGCCAACACGACCGCGCAGAAGCGTTTCATCGCGCAGGCGGCACATCAGATGAAAACGCCGCTGGCGGGGTTGCGCATGCAAGCCGAAATTGCGTTGCGCCATCCGGTGCCGCCGGATGTGCGTCGTTCATTGGAGCAGATTGCGACCAGCTCTCGCCAGGCTGCCCGATTGGTGACGCAACTCTTGGCGCTTGCCCGCGCGGAGGAGGCGGCCCCCTTGCGCACCGCCGTCACGCTGGACGCGGCAACGCTTTGTCGAGAGGTTGTACGCGACTGGGCACAAGCGGCAATCGACAAAAGCATCGACCTCGGCTACGAGGGGCCAAGCAGCGGCGTATCGATTGTCGGGCAACCGCTTTTACTACGCGAGATGGTGGCGAACCTGATCGACAACGCGGTCCGCTATACGCAAACCGGGGGCCGCGTCACGGTCCGCCTACATGATCAGGATCCGATATTGATCGAGGTCGAAGACAATGGTCCGGGCATTCCGGCAGCGGAACGCCCGCATGTCGTCGAGCGCTTCTACCGCATCCTGGGACGAGATGGCGATGGCAGCGGCCTGGGTCTGGCCATCGTGCAAGAGATTGTTGCGATGCACGACGGCACGCTAACCATCGGCGACCATGTCTACCAGACCGTACCGCATCGCGCCGGCACCTTGATACATGTCACGCTTCCCCGAACCGCTTCTGCGACAGAGGACACCGATCTGCCTCAGGACGCCGCTACCTTTTACTGACACATCGCCTCCCGATTTACCCTTGTCTGTGATATTGGCGACACGCCATCAGCCTATGGCAACTCGTCTTTAGTAAGGATCGCAAATCAACTGAAACATCGTAAATACGCGGCTTTCGCGCTAATGCTTCGGACCATCGCCCGCTATTTTTCGCCCCCCATTCAAAACACGGCGTCGCGTGTCAGTTTCACGTCAGTTTGGCGTCAGCACCAGGTAAGGTTAGCGTTTCAATAATGCCGCACGATCTCAGGCGGCGTGCTGCTGGGACCGCCACATTATTTGAACGAGCTGGAGACAAGCATGGCAGCGATTGGAACCGGGGGCCCCGCGCAAACGCCCCACGCAATGACGCATGCGGAGCGCCGCGTAATATTTGCAGCGTCGCTGGGAACCATTTTCGAATGGTATGACTTTTACATGGCGGGCTCGCTCGCCCTCTACATCAGCAGGACGTTTTTCTCCGGCGTCAATCCGACCGCCGCGTTTATTTTCACTTTGTTGAGTTTTGCGGCGGGGTTCGCGATGCGGCCGTTTGGCGCCATCGTCTTTGGTCGGCTCGGCGATCTGGTCGGACGGAAGTACACGTTCCTGATCACGATCCTGATCATGGGCGGCGCGACGTTCCTGGTCGGCCTGTTACCCGGCTACGCGACGCTGGGCATGACTGCGCCGGTCTTTTTCATCGTCATGCGGATGTTGCAAGGGTTGGCGCTCGGTGGCGAGTATGGCGGCGCGGCGACCTATGTAGCGGAGCACGCCCCGCATGGCAAGCGCGGGGCCTACACGTCGTGGATTCAAACCACGGCCACCGCAGGTCTGATTCTGTCGTTGCTGGTGATCCTGGGCGTTCGTACTGCGGTGGGCGAAGAGTCGTTCGGTGCATGGGGCTGGCGTGTGCCGTTCCTGCTGTCCATCGTCCTGCTGGCCATCTCGGTCTGGATTCGTCTGCAGTTGAGCGAATCGCCGACGTTCCAAAAAATGAAGGCGGAAGGCAAGACGTCCAAGGCGCCGCTGACGGAGTCGTTCGGGCAATGGAAGAACCTGAAGATCGTACTGATCGCCTTGTTTGGCTTGGCGGCAGGACAAGCCGTGGTGTTCTACACGAGCCAGTTTTATTCGCTGTTCTTCCTCACACAGACACTAAAGGTGGACGGCAGTACCGCGAATATCCTGATGGCGGTAGCGCTGATCATCGGCACGCCGTTCTTTGTGATATTCGGCACGTTGTCGGATCGGATCGGTCGCAAGCCGATCATCCTGGCCGGCTGCGCGATTGCCGCGCTGACGTACTTCCCGATGTTCAAGGCCCTGACGCATTACGCTAACCCGGCCCTGGAAGCGGCGCAATCGCGCGCGCCGATTGTGGTCAGCGCGGACCCGGCCGAATGCTCGTTCCAGTTCAATCCGGTGGGTACCTCGAAGTTCACGACGTCGTGCGATATTGCAAAAAGCTATCTGTCGCGGGCGGGCTTGAACTACGAGAATGCCGCTGCGGCGCCGGGCACGATCGCATCGATCAAGGTGGGCGATCAAGTGATTCCGTCGTTTGACGCACGCACCGGCGACGCGAAGGCTGCGAACGCCGCCTTCGAAGCGAAACTAAGCGCTACGTTACGAGGGGACGGCTATCCGGCAAAGGCGGATTCCGCGCAGATCAACAAACCGATGACCGTCATCATCCTGGCGATCATGGTGATCTACGTTGCCATGGTGTACGGACCGATTGCAGCCATGCTGGTGGAAATGTTCCCGACCCGGATCCGCTATACGTCGATGTCGTTGCCTTATCACATCGGTAACGGCTGGTTGGGGGGCTTCCTGCCTGCCACCTCGTTCGCGGTGGTGGCGGCGAACGGCAATATCTATGCGGGCCTGTGGTATCCGGTCATCGTCGCCGTCGCGACGTTCTTTATCGGCCTGATCTTCGTCAAAGAGACCAAGGACCGCGATATCGATGCGATTGAGTAATGGGAATGCGGCGGCGCCGAAGCTGGCGCCGCCACACGTATCAACCGTCTCCTTTTTGCACAAAATGCTTGACCACCAGGAAGATACTGTCTAAGATTCGGTCTCTCGGCGAATTAGCTCAGCCGGTTAGAGCGACGGAATCATAATCCGCAGGTCCGGGGTTCGAATCCCTGATTCGCCACCAGCATTACCAGGAAGCCGCAAATTCACAAGGATTTGCGGCTTTTTGCTTTGTGCGTCGATTGAGTCAGTTTGTGAGCCGCTCATGCACAAACTGCCCTATCTATACAAAAATCGCCTCGGCGTTTATTACCTGCGGCTGACCTCACACGGCCGCGAAGTCAAAAGATCTCTTCGCACAAAAGATTTCCACCAAGCTAACATCTTTAATCTGTCGTTCAATCTTGAACGTGCGATCAGCACCCCGCCCAAAATCACGGATTTCAACTTTGACCTGTCTGGATTGCGACAGTTCGGTGTTGTGCTGCCAGACGGCACGCAGATCAGGGACATCAAGGCAGCGGAGGACGTCAGCCTCATCAAGCAATTGCTGGCGATCGCCTGCTTGATGTTGGCCCCCTGTCGCCCCCTGACCTCCCGACACTGGCCCCGAACACCCTCACTACTGTTGCTCATCAACAAGCCGAGCAAGCCGCCGCGAAACGTCGCAGCAAACCACGGTCCAACGTCGTCGGTCTTTATCTCAAAGAAAAGGCCCTGGACAAGACAGAACGGACCCTTTCGGCGAAACGCTAAGCGTTTGGTGGACGCAAGTCGTCAGGATAACGCTCTTATCCATTTTCTCCTTTGCATCGCCTCCTCCATCATTCCAAGCGTCAATGCCCATCCGCCCATTTTTTCCCGAGCCTTCTTGCTGAAAAAGACCTTGCCTAAGGTCAAGAAGAAATCCTTCTTGCTCAGCTTGTCCGCCGGATAATAGTGGTGCAAATCAAACTCGGTCATGTCCACATCAAACCGCGTTGCCCAAGCATTCAAAAGGGCCTGGATCGCTTTCGGTTCCAAATCGAGATCGTGATAGAGATCCGTGTCGCGGCAGTATTCATTTTTTCCGGTCAAGGGTCGGCCCACGACCGGATCAATGAAACGAATCAACTCAGCCCACTCTTTTGACTCTAGATTCATTACAGTCGATCCTCGGGCTTCACCATGTGGTTGTAGGCCACCGTCGAGCGAAATAGGATAATTGCCACGTCGGAACTCAGAACAATCCAGCCCACCCCAGGAATCGCTCGCCCGACGAAGGCCCCCAGATTTTTGGTGAACTTGACTCGCAATAGAAACAGGCTTTTGAACGACGTGAACGTTGGCAAAATTTTGTGCTTGATCTCGAATGGCAACAATCGACGGGATACCACCGACGCGACTAACGTTCCTTTCACCGCTCCGGCGAACTTGCCCCGCGTGGGAATCACGGGTCGCCCTAGCAGAATCATCGAAAGGCTGGCGAGATCGTCTAGACCGGTTTGTTTGGCTGTTTCATCCAACACGACCAGAAAGAACAGTTCGGGGGCACTCAATCCCTGATGAAGTCCGAATCGATACCGATTACTCATGCCGACTGATTTCTTGAATAAGAAAAGAAGCATAACGCGTTGCCGCCAACGTCGCAAATTGTTTATCTGCCGCGATAGATAATCGCTCGCTCGAGTGATTTAAGAATCAATCAATAATTGGTTTGCTGACAATATTTATACAAAGCTTCCTAGTAACAGCTGAAGCAACATCTTTAACCATTAGTAATGCAACGCTGAATTGTTGGTAACGCTCCGCGCGCTCGCCTGCATGGCCACTCACCTTGTGGTTCGGAGTAAGACCGTATGGGGCCACGAAAAATCCCCCCGTGTTTTGTCTGCCTAAGACGCTAGGTGTCGTGCTGCCCCACACCGCGACCAGGTCGACATTAAACACAAAATGTGCCAAAAAATATGTCGACCACCACTAGATATAGGGATACCACATCCGAAAATAGAACGATTTCCCACGCCATGAATCGAAAGATAATCGAAGAAAAAGCTCGTGCCCTCCAGTTTGAAATCTGGCACCAGCGGGCCATCCTGTTCCCGTGGGGCGAACCTTCGTTGCAAAAAATGTTTCGGCCTGAAGTCGCCGCCCGTGTCCTGCAATTGGAGATCGATTACCAAGCAGACCTTGGAACGGTTGGGATCGGCAAGGCCGCCTTCACCATCGCAGGGATCCTGGACCGGACTCGCGGGGTCATTTCCATTTCGAATCGATTCAACGAACAAGCCATGCGGTTCACCGGAGCCCATGAGGTCGGCCATTTCATGCTCCACCCCGGAGAGCGTCTCCACCGCGATCGCCCGCTCACTCTGGGCGACATTGGCCATGGCCGTAGTCCGATCGAACGAGAAGCGGATTACTTTGCGGCGTGTTTTCTTGCACCGCGCAAATTGAATGAGCAAGAGTTTGAACTTCGTTTTGGCAACTGGCCTCTTCACCTGAACGATACGGTCGCTTACTACTTGATGGGCGAAAAAGTAGATGAATTGATGGGAGCCCCATCGGGCTCACTTGATTTTGCGACGGCAGTGAGTGCCGCACGACGATTCAATGGTCGACGCTTTGCGTCTTTGGCTGACTGTTTTGGCATTTCAATAAACGCGATGGCCATCCGTTTGCAGGAGCTTGGCCTCGTAGACAGCTAATACATCGTCGTTCAGTTCGACTCTCAAGGCCGATTACAAATGAATCGCCCCGGATTTGAACTGACCCCCGAAAGTTGGACATCAATCTGGGGGCGTGATGAGGAAGTTTGGTTTAGATTTTAAAATGAAAGTAGTCCGGGCGTACCTTGCTAGCAAAGGCGGCTACAAGCTGCTCG
>Ga0308167_1000169_pt1 | contig 150934 bp, 145 predicted proteins | sample PhyCR1_2_FD_202138 | JGI IMG/M metagenome (GOLD analysis project Ga0308167, IMG submission 202138) | Phyllosphere microbial communities from UC Gill Tract Community Farm, Albany, California, United States - DLSLRC.R1 | ecosystem: Host-associated > Plants > Phyllosphere > Unclassified | place...
AGTGCGGCCCCACGGCAGTACATCGAGGCACCCTTCGTCCCGAGCCAGATCGACGCCCCTGGTACCAGCGGTCGCCCCGAGTCCCGGCTCAACCCCAAGTACAACTTCGACAACTTCGTCATCGGCTCGTCGAACCGCTTCGCCCACGCGGCCGCGGTCGCTGTCGCCGAGGCGCCGGCCAAGGCCTACAACCCCCTCTTCATCTACGGGGACTCCGGCCTCGGCAAGACCCACCTCCTGCACGCGATCGGCCACTACGCCGAGAGCCTCTACCCGGGGATCCGGGTCCGGTACGTGTCCAGCGAGGAGTTCACGAACGACTTCATCAACTCGATCGCGAACAACCGGTCGAACCAGTTCCAGCAGCGCTACCGCGACATCGACATCCTGCTGATCGACGACATCCAGTTCCTGCAGGGCAAGGACTCCACGCAAGAGGCGTTCTTCCACACCTTCAACACGCTGCACGACCACAACAAGCAGGTCGTCATCACGTCGGACGTCGCACCGAAGCACCTGACCGGGTTCGAGGACCGGATGCGCTCCCGCTTCGAGTGGGGCCTCATCACCGACGTCCAGGCGCCGGACCTCGAGACCCGCATCGCGATCCTCCGCAAGAAGGCGCAGTCCGACCACCTGCAGGTGCCCGACGACATCCTCGAGTTCATCGCGTCGAAGGTGTCGAGCAACATCCGCGAACTCGAGGGCACCCTGATCCGCGTCACGGCGTTCGCGAGCCTCAACCGGACGGCCGTCGACATGGCCCTGGTGCAGACGGTCCTCAAGGACCTCATCACGCTCGACGACGACAACGTGATCGCGCCGACGGACATCATCAACCACACCGCGGAGTACTTCAAGCTCTCCGTCGACGACCTCTACGGGTCCTCCCGCTCGCAGGCGATCGCCACGGCACGGCAGATCGCGATGTACCTCTGCCGTGAGATGACGAGCCTGTCGCTGCCGAAGATCGGACAGCTCTTCGGCAACCGGGACCACACCACGGTCATGTACGCCAACAAGAAGATCGCGGAGCTCATGAAGGAGCGTCGCTCGATCTACAACCAGGTCACGGAGCTGACCAGCCGCATCAAGCAGGACCGCCGCTACCGCTGACGCACGTCGCGTTGCGTCGCGCTGCGCACATCTGGTACGGCCCTGGAGGCGCGGCTGACGACCGTCGGATCGGCCTGCTTCCGCGCGCATCCACCATCTGAGACGGTTCCATGCGCCGGACTTCACACAGTGTGGAAAGCCTGTGGATAACTGTGGAGGACACGCCGGTCGCTTGTTCACAGCAGAGGGGCCACCTGTGGAGACTGGGGATGGAAGTGGATAGATGAGATTCATTCATCCAGACGCCGCCCACACACCACTCACAACTCACACGTGTGTAGTTCCCTGTGGACAAGCGGTGTTAACAGGGTTATCCACAGTGTGCACAGGCGTTAACACCATTACTCCTGGTTAACGATTGATCTCAGCGGGCCAACCTTGTGGACGGCGGGATGACAAGAAATCCGGGCCGGGTCGGGCTGTGCCACAATGGGGCGGCCGGACAGTCCAACCGATCGACAGGGGTTCCAGCTGTGAAGTTCGAGGTCAACCGGGACGTCTTCTCCGAAGCCGTCTCCTTCGCGGTGAAGCTCCTCCCACAGCGCACGACCCTCCCGATCCTCTCGGGCGTCCTCATCCACGCCGACGGCGATCGACTCACGCTCTCGTCGTTCGACTACGAGGTCTCGGCGCAGACGTCCATCGCCGCGCAGATCGACGACCCCGGCACGGTGCTCGTCTCCGGCCGGCTCCTCAACGACATCGCGAGCCGCCTGCCGAACGCCCCGGTCACCTTCACCACCGAGGACTCGAAGATCTCGGTCACCTGCGGTTCGGCGCACTTCACGCTGCTGTCCATGCCGGTCGAGGAGTACCCGACGCTCCCCGAGATCGGCGAGCAGACCGGCGTCATCCCCGGCGACGCCTTCTCCGAAGCCGTGTCCCAGGTCGCCGTCGCCGCCAGCCGCGACGACGTCACCCCCGTGATCACCGGCGTCCAGCTCGAGGTCGGCGACAACGACCTGTCGCTCATCGCCACGGACCGCTACCGCGTCGCCGTCCGCACCATCGCGTGGGACTCCGGCCGCGTCGGGTCCGACCCGCTGCACGCGCTCGTCCCGGCCCGCACCCTGCAAGAGGTGGGCCGCACGTTCGGCTCGGCATCCACCGTCTCGGTGTCGATCAGCGGCTCGTCCGACCGCGAGCTCATCGCGTTCCACGCGGACGACAAGACCGTCACGTCGCTGCTCATCAAGGGCAACTACCCGCCGGTCCGCCGGCTCTTCCCCGAGACCGTCCAGGACCACGCGGTGATCAACACCGCGGAACTGGTCGAGGCGGTCCGACGGGTCTCCCTCGTCCTGGAGCGCGAAGCCGCCCTCCGGTTCTCCTTCACGGTCGACGGGCTCACGCTCGAAGCGATCGGTTCCGAACAAGCGCAGGCGTCAGAGTCGATCAGTGCGTTGCTGACCGGTGAGGAAACGGTGGTCTCGCTGAAGCCCGCCTTCCTCCTGGACGGGTTGAACGCGGTGCACTCCGAGTTCGTCCGGATCTCCTTCACCAAGACGGAGAACCCCAACAAGCCGGGCCCGGTGCTCATCACCGGGCAGACCTCGCAAGAGGCCCCGGCCGCGGACGGATACCGGTACCTGCTGCAGCCCAATCTCCTGCTGCGGTAAGCGCAACAGCCGAACACTGCGCTGACGCGCCACCCCTGCATCAGCGCGACGACGAACAGAAGAGGAAATCATGCACATCGGTCTTGTCGGCCTCGGTCGCATGGGCAACAACATGCGTGCCCGTCTCCGCAACGCAGGCATCGAGGTCACCGGCTACGACGCGAACCCCGCCGTCTCGGACGTCGCCGACCTCGGCGCACTCGCCGCGGCGCTCCCCGAGGGCAAGAAGCTCGTGTGGGTCATGGTCCCGCACGGCAAGATCACCGACGACGTGATCACCGACCTGTCGAACGTCCTGAGCGAGGGCGACCTCGTGATCGACGGCGGCAACTCGAAGTGGCTCGACGACGAGGTGCACGCCAAGCAGCTCGACGCGAAGGGCATCCGCTACATGGACGCCGGCGTCTCCGGTGGCGTCTGGGGCAAGGAGAACGGCTACGGCCTCATGGTGGGCGGCGCCCCCGAGGACGTCGAGTTCGCCATGCCGGTCTTCGACGCGCTCCGTCCCGAGGGCCCGCGCGAAGAGGGCTTCTCGCACGCCGGCGGCGTCGGCGCTGGTCACTACGCGAAGATGGTCCACAACGGCATCGAGTACGCGATCATGCAGGCCTACGGCGAGGGCTACGAGCTCCTCGAGGCGAAGGACATCGTCCACGACGTCCCGGCGGTCTTCGCCGGATGGCAGCGTGGCACGGTCGTCCGCTCCTGGCTGCTCGACCTCCTCGTCCTCGCGATCAACGAGGACCCGAAGCTCGACGAGCTCGAGGGCTACGTCGACGACTCGGGCGAGGGTCGCTGGACCCTCGAAGAGGCGATCGAGCTCGCGGTGCCGATGCCCGCGCTCTCCGCGGCGATGTTCGCCCGCTTCGTCTCGCGTCAGGGCAGCGAGTCCCCGACGATGAAGGCCGTCGCGGCGCTCCGCAACCAGTTCGGCGGCCACGCCGTCAAGAAGGCGTAGTCCAACCGGGGCAACCCGGCCACGGCCCGCGTGCACGTCGACCACCTGCAACTCACGGACTTCCGGAACTACCGGGAGGCCGAGGTCGACCTCGCACGCGGGCCGAACCTGTTCGTCGGCCGGAACGGACAGGGCAAGACCAACCTCGTCGAGGCGATCGGCTACCTCTCCACCCTGGGATCGCACCGGGTCCCGACGGACGCGGCACTCGTGCGGCAGGGCTGCGACGCGGCGATCGTCCGCGCTCGGCTCGCGCACGAGGACCGCAGCATCCTCGCCGAGGTCCAGATCAACCGCACCGGCTCGAACCGGGCGCAGGTGAACCGCTCGGCCATCAAGCCCCGCGAGCTCCCGCGCTACTGCACGAGCGTCCTCTTCGCTCCCGAGGACCTCGCGCTGGTCCGGGGCGAACCGGCCGGCCGGCGCCGGATGCTCGACGAGCTCCTCGGGCAGATCGCGCCGCGCATGCAGGGCGTCCTCGCCGACTACGACCGGACGCTGCGGCAGCGAAACACCCTGTTGAAGTCGGCCCGGGCGACCGGTGCGAAGGCGGGTTCGCTCGCGACGCTCGACGTCTGGGACGAGCGTCTCGTGGCGTTCGGCGCCGAGATCATCGCCGCCCGCGACCACCTCACCCGGCGGCTCGCCCCGTTCGTGGCCGAGGCCTACGCGACCGTCGCCGGCGAACGGCACGAGGCGTCGATCACCGGAGTCCTGAGCGTCCGCGGCGGCGACCCGGAGGACGCGGCCGCGACGGATCCCGTCCTCGGGACACCCGACGAGCCGGTCACCGTCACCGCGGCTGCCGATGCGTTCCGCGCGGCACTCGAACGGCGTCGACGCGACGAGCTCGACCGCGGCCTGACGCTCGTCGGTCCCCACCGCGACGACGTCCTCTTCCAGCTGAACGGGTTACCTGCCCGCGGCTACGCCAGTCACGGGGAATCGTGGTCGTTCGCGCTCGCCGTGCAGCTGGCCAGTGCGTCGATCCTCCGCGCCGAGTCGAGCCTGGGGGATCCGATCATCATCCTCGACGACGTGTTCGCCGAACTCGACGAGTCGCGCCGGGAACGCCTGGCCGGGGCGGTTGCCGACTACGAGCAGGTGCTCATCACCGCGGCGGTGTTCGGTGACGTGCCCGAGCAGCTGGCCGCGCACACGGTCCGGATCGAAGCGGGCACGATCGTGACCGACGAGGCGGAGCCGAGCCGCGCCTCCAGTCCGACCGAGAACCCGGGAGCCCACCCGGCGGAGGCCGACGTCTGATGCCGAAACCGTCGAGACCCACCGAGCCCTCGCGGGTCTACCGGCACCTCCGCGCCGTCTTCGGCGACCCCTCGAAGCGCGGCGTCGACGCGCGCCGGCGCCGCATGAAGGGACTCGACCCCGACTCCGTGCCCTACGGTCGCGGTCGCGAGCCCGCCGGACTCGGCGACGTCGTCGGCTCGCTCGCGCAGGAACTGGGCTGGACCGAGCCCCTCGCCCGGTCCGAGCTCTTCGTGGACTGGCCCGCCGTGGTGGGCGAGGAACTCGCGAAGCACTCCCGACCCATGACGATCGACGACGGTGCACTCGTCATCCGCTGCGACTCGACGGCCTGGGCGACCCAGCTCCGACTGATGCGCAGCACCGTCACGACGACCATCGCCGAGCGGCACCCCGAGGCGGGGGTGCAGTCGATCCGGGTTTCGGGCCCCGACGCCCCCACCTGGAAACGCGGTCCCAGGACGGTTCAGGGGCGCGGTCCCCGCGACACTTACGGGTAGGGCGACGAAATCGTCCGGGAGGACGAAAAAAGGCCGTCCACGGCCGGAATCCGCCCTCGGAGGAGGGGGTCCTGCGGTAGACTGAGAGGTGCAGTGCGCGGGTGTTCCGCGCGCAGGCAGGAGCACCTTCGAATGACATCCGGATCTGACGACGACCGACAGAACTCGTCCGGCGAGGCGACCCCGCAGAGCGATCCAGCGTACGGCGCAGACCAGATCCAGGTGCTCGAGGGACTCGAAGCCGTCCGGAAGCGTCCGGGCATGTACATCGGGTCGACGGGTCCCCGCGGTCTGCACCACCTCGTGCAGGAGATCGTCGACAACTCCGTCGACGAAGCACTCGCGGGCTACTGCGACACGATCAACGTCACCATCCGCGAAGACGGCGGCGTCCGTGTGGTCGACAACGGCCGTGGCATCCCCGTCGGGATCCACGCTGCCGAGGGCGTCTCGACCGTCCAGGTCGTGCTCACCGTCCTGCACGCCGGCGGCAAGTTCGGCGGCGGCGCGTACGCGGTGTCCGGTGGTCTGCACGGCGTCGGTTCGTCGGTCGTCAACGCGCTGAGCTCAGAGCTGGACGTCGAGGTCCGCCAGCAGGGCCACGTCTGGCGCCAGAGCTACACCGACGGCGTCCCGGTCGCGCCCCTGTCGAAGGACGAGGAAGACGACGGCCACGGCACCACGATCACCTTCTGGCCGAACGCCGACATCTTCGAGACCGTCGTCTTCGACTACGAGACCCTGCGCACGCGCTTCCAGCAGATGGCCTTCCTCAACAAGGGCCTGCGGATCACCCTGACCGACGAGCGCACCCCGGCCGAGGGTGAAGAGGCACGGCACGACTCCTTCCTCTACGAGCGCGGGCTCGCCGACTACGTCGAGTACCTCAACGCCCAGAAGAAGGCCGACCTGGTGCACCCGGACGTCATCGGCTTCGAGGCCGAGGACCCGGAGCGCAAGATCGCGCTCGAGGTCGCGATGCAGTGGAACACCTCCTACCAGGAGAGCGTCCACACCTTCGCGAACACGATCAACACGCACGAGGGCGGCACCCACGAAGAGGGCTTCCGCGCGGCGCTGACGTACCTGGTCAACAAGTACGCGCGCGAGGCGAAGATCATCAAGGAGAAGGACGACAACCTCACGGGTGACGACATCCGCGAAGGACTGACGGCCGTCATCTCCGTGAAGCTCGGCGAACCGCAGTTCGAGGGGCAGACGAAGACCAAGCTCGGCAACACCGAGGCGAAGGGCTTCGTCCAGCGCGTCGTCGGCACCGAGCTCACCCACTGGTTCGAGAGCAACCCGACGCAGGCCCGCGACGTCGTGCGCAAGGCGATCCAGGCCTCGCAGGCCCGTCTCGCCGCACGCAAGGCACGCGAGACCACCCGACGCAAGGGCCTCCTCGAGTCGGGCGGCATGCCCGGCAAGCTCAAGGACTGCCAGTCGAAGGACCCGACGGTCTCCGAGATCTTCATGGTCGAGGGTGACTCGGCCGGTGGTTCCGCCGTGCAGGGTCGCAACCCGATGACGCAGGCGATCCTGCCGCTCCGCGGCAAGATCCTCAACGTCGAGAAGGCCCGCCTCGACCGTGCCCTGGCCAACCAGGAGATCCAGTCGATGATCACGGCGTTCGGCGCCGGCATCGGCGAGGACTTCGACCCGGACAAGGCCCGGTACCACAAGATCGTGCTGATGGCCGATGCCGACGTCGACGGCCAGCACATCACGACCCTGCTCCTCACCCTGCTGTTCCGCTACATGCGGCCGCTCATCGAGCGCGGCTACGTGTACCTCGCGCAGCCGCCGCTCTACCGCCTGAAGTGGTCGAACTCGGCGCACGAGTACGTGTTCAGCGACCGGGAGCGCGACGCCCTGATGCAGGCCGGCCTCGCCGCCGGCAAGCGCATCCCGAAGGACAACGGGATCCAGCGCTACAAGGGTCTCGGCGAGATGGACTACAAGGAGCTGTGGGACACCACGATGAACCCGGACACCCGGACGCTCCTGCAGGTCACGCTCGAGGACGCCGCCGCGGTGGACAGCGTGTTCGCGACGCTGATGGGCGAGGACGTCGAGTCCCGTCGCCAGTTCATCCAGCAGAACGCGAAGGACGTCCGGTTCTTGGACATCTGATCCTGGCCTGGAGGCGCGGCGTGAGCCGCGCGGACCAGTCCTGACCACCTGTGGTCGCGCCCGGCGCGACTGACGGAACCACAGCCTCCAGGCTGTCCAGAAAGGGAACGAAGCCACATGGCTGACGACAACGAGAACGGCGCCGACGAGCAGCCCGAGATCGTCCACGGCGACAGCGGGGACATCGTCGTCTCCGGTGACCGCATCTCGCAGGTCGACCTGCAGCTCGAGATGCAGCGCTCGTACCTCGACTACGCGATGAGCGTCATCGTCGGTCGTGCCCTGCCCGAGGTCCGTGACGGACTGAAGCCGGTGCACCGCCGCGTGATCTACGCGATGTTCGACGGCGGCTACCGTCCCGACCGGGCCTTCTCGAAGTGCTCGCGCGTCGTCGGCGACGTCATGGGGCAGTTCCACCCGCACGGCGACAGCGCGATCTACGACGCCCTCGTCCGCCTGGTGCAGCCGTGGTCGCTCCGGTACCCGCTCGCGCTCGGCCAGGGCAACTTCGGGTCCCCGGGCAACGACGGTGCCGCTGCCCCGCGGTACACCGAGACCAAGATGGCACCGCTCGCCATGGAGATGGTCCGGGACATCGACGAGGACACCGTCGACTTCCAGGACAACTACGACGGTCGCACGCAGGAGCCCGCGATCCTGCCGGCACGCTTCCCGAACCTGCTGGTCAACGGGTCCGTCGGCATCGCGGTCGGCATGGCGACGAACATCCCGCCGCACAACCTGCGCGAGGTCGCTGCGGGCGCCAAGTGGGCGCTCGAGCACCCCGACGCCACGCGTGAAGAGCTCCTCGGCGCGCTCATGCAGCGGATCAAGGGCCCGGACTTCCCGACCGGGGCGCAGATCCTCGGCACGAAGGGCATCCAGGACGCCTACCGCACCGGTCGTGGCTCGATCACGATGCGTGCGGTCGTCAACGTCGAGGAGATCCAGGGTCGCACCTGCCTCGTCGTCACCGAGCTCCCGTACCAGGTGAACCCCGACAACCTCGCGATCCGCATCGCCGAGGGTGTGAAGGACGGCAAGCTCGCCGGCATCGCGGACATCCGCGACGAGACCTCGGGTCGTACCGGTCAGCGTCTCGTCATCGTGCTCAAGCGCGACGCCGTCGCCAAGGTCGTCCTCAACAACCTGTACAAGCACACGCAGCTGCAGGAGAACTTCGGCGCGAACATGCTCGCGATCGTCGACGGCGTGCCCCGCACCCTCGCGCTCGACGGGTTCATCTCGGCGTGGGTCGACCACCAGATCGACGTCATCGTCCGCCGCACCCAGTTCCGGCTGCGCGAGGCCGAGAAGCGCGCCCACATCCTCCGTGGTTACTTGGCCGCGCTCGACGCCCTCGACGAGGTCATCGCGCTCATCCGCCGGTCGCCCGACGTCGAAGAGGCCCGCACCGGCCTGATGGACCTGCTGTCCGTCGACGAGATCCAGGCGCGCGCGATCCTCGAGCTCCAGCTCCGTCGTCTCGCCGCCCTCGAGCGGCAGAAGATCCACGACGAGGCCGAGGAGCTCGAGCGCAAGATCGCCGACTTCCAGGACATCCTGGCGTCGGAGACCCGTCAGCGCACGATCATCGGCGACGAGCTCGAGGAGATCGTCGAGCGGTTCGGCGACGACCGCCGCAGCGAGATCCTGCTCGGCTTCGACGGCGACATGTCCATCGAGGACCTCATCCCCGAAGAGGAGATGGTCGTCACCATCACCCGCGGCGGGTACGTCAAGCGGACGCGCAGCGACAACTACCGGTCGCAGCACCGCGGCGGCCGTGGGGTCAAGGGTGCGCAGCTGCGCGCCGACGACATCGTCGAGCACTTCTTCGTGACGACGACGCACCACTGGCTCCTCTTCCTCACAGACAAGGGGCGGGTCTACCGCGCCAAGGCCTACGAGCTGCAGGAGGCCAGCCGCGACGCCAAGGGTCAGCACGTCGCGAACCTGCTCGCCATGCAGCCGGACGAGCAGATCCAGCAGGTGCTCGACATCCGCGACTACGAGGCGGCGCAGTACCTCGTGCTCGCCACGGCGCACGGTCTCGTGAAGAAGACCCCGCTCACCGAGTACGACACGAACCGCACCGGTGGCATCATCGCGATCAACCTGCGCGACGGCGACACCCTGGTGCAGGCACTCCTCGTCGACGAGCACGACGACCTCCTGCTCGTGTCGAAGCACGGCATGTCGCTGCGCTTCACCGCGACGAACGACACCCTGCGCCCGATGGGTCGATCGACCTCCGGCGTGAAGGGCATGTCCTTCCGCGACGACGACTCGCTGCTCGCAGCCCGGGTCGTCTCGGACGACGGCTACGTGTGGGTCATGACCGAGGGCGGCTACGCCAAGCGCACGTCGGTCGACCAGTACCGCGTGCAGGGCCGTGGCGGTCTCGGCATCAAGGTGGCCAAGCTGGCCGCTGACCGGGGCGACCTTGTGGGTGCTCTCATCGTGGGCGAGGACGACGAGGTGCTCGTCGTGCTGCAATCGGGCAAGGTGGTAAGGTCTGCCGTGGCCGAGGTGCCCGCCAAGGGTCGCGACACGATGGGTGTGGTCTTCGCGAGGTTCGCGGAGAACGACCGGATCATCGCGGTGGCCCGGAACACAGAGCGGAACCTGGACGACCAGGACGACGCCGAGATCGAGCCTGCGGGCCCGGTGGAGACGGTCAGCCCGGACGAAGCGGCCGCCGACCCCGCCGACACAGTGCCCACGGACACCGTGGCCGGAGAGGACCAGTCAAGCAATGAGTAGTGTCGCCGAGAAGCTCCAGAAGAAGGCGAAGCGGCCCGTCGGCACCCGTCAGGTGCGGCTGCGGCTCGTGTACGTCGACTTCTGGTCGATGGTGAAGCTCAGCTTCCTCATCGCCCTGGCCGGCTCGATCGTGATCGTCGTCGCCACCGCGCTGGTGTGGGTCATCCTGAACCAGACCGGTGTCTTCACCCAGATCGACGCCCTGCTGAAGGACGTCACCGGGCAGAACAACTACTCGATCATGGACCAGTTCTCGCTGGGCCAGGTGCTCGGGTTCTCCATCGTCGTGGGCATCCTCAACGTGGTCGTCGGCACCGTGCTCGGCGCCATCGTGAGTGTCCTCTACAACCTCAGTGTGCGGATCACCGGCGGCTTGCTCGTCGGCTTCACGAACAACTGACACTCCCGGGCCGGATGGGCCGACCGCCTCGATTTCGTTCTGCGAGATCCGTACGGTAGGCTTTCATCCGGTCTGAGGGGCTATAGCTCAGGCGGTTAGAGCGCTTCGCTGATAACGAAGAGGTCCAAGGTTCAAGTCCTTGTAGCCCCACCACTTCCTCCGACACTCCGTACGATGGGTGTCACGGGGCCTTAGCTCAGTTGGTAGAGCGCCTGCTTTGCAAGCAGGATGTCGGGAGTTCGATTCTCCCAGGCTCCACTCCCTCGGCGTGAGCGATGCTCCGCTCGTTCCTCGCTTCGCCTCGCTCGGTCGTCGTGTTCGTCTGCGCCTTCGGCGCGCCGCTCCGCGATCGGTTCCGTTGCGCGACGTTCTTGCGTCGTGGGACCGGTCGGTTTCGGGCTCGAGGTTTGCCGATTGTGGCATCTCGCGCCGGCTGAACGGCCGTTTCTGAGACCCCGGCGGACGTGAGTGGTGCGTCGTGCGACCGCGACACGGCTCCGGGTGGACCCCGGTGGACGTGCGTGGCGGGTCGTGCGACCTCGCCGCGTGGCGGGGTGGGCCGAACGCGACGGCGGACGGGAGGCGCGGGGCGGGCTTACCGCGTGCCTCCCGTCCATCGCCGGGCCGACGCCGGGCCGGTGAGTGGGCACGACATGCCGTGCGTCGGGCGCCGAGTGGGCACGAACCGCCGTTACGGCGCGGTGAGTGGGACGTATTCTGCCCGCTCGCCGCTCGCCGCTCGCCGCTCGCCGCTCGCCGCCTCCGGCCACGGCCGGCGAGCCGCGGGCCCACGGACGACGAAGGGCCCCGGCGCGTGCCGGGGCCCTTCGTGCGAACCGGGAGGTCAGGCGGCAGGCTTCTCCGCCGTGTCAGCGTCGTCGGCGACCCACAGGTCGTCATCCGCGCGGAGCGTCTGGTACGCGGCGTAAGCGGCGCCCGCCACGGCCACGACACCGACCACGATCAGCGCGACACCGCCGAAGCCGATGCCCTTCTTCTGGTGCGGCACGTACTTCTCCGCAGCCTTCTTGGCCTTCTTGCCCTTCTTCTGGGCGTTCTTCACGATCTTCTTGACGCGGGGGTCCTTCGCGAGGTCACCCACGCTGAGGACTGAGCCCGCCGTCGCGACGAGTCCGGGGACGACCTCGGACTGGAAGCGGTGCGAAGCACTCTGCGCTGCGCTCGCGGCAGCGTGCACCCCCGTGGCGACAGCCGGACGGATGCCGTTGTCGATCGCGTTCTGCACTCGCGGAGCGATGTCCTTGCGAGCGGTGTCCACGGCGTGGGACCGCGCCTCCGCAAGGATCGCGTTCGCGTGCTCGAGGACCTTGCGCTGCTCGCCGAGGAGCGAGGCGGTCTGGCCCTTGAGCTTCTTGATCTGCTTCCGGCGCTTGCGCGGGATCTCGATCGTCGTCATCTGGTACCTCCATCGGAACGGCGTGACCCCCATCCTGCCACCGCAGTGCCTGACAGGTCACGGAGCCTCACCTGTGTGATCCGTCTGACCGTCAGCAGTACATGCGAGAATCGGAACATGTCTCTGCACACCGCTGTCGCAACGATCCACACGAACAAGGGCGACATCCGCGTCAACCTGTTCGGCAACCACGCTCCGAAGACCGTCAAGAACTTCGTCGACCTCGCGACGGGCAAGCAGGAGTGGACCCACCCCGGCACCGGCAAGGTCTCGACCGACAAGCTGTACGACGGTGTCGTCTTCCACCGCATCATCAAGGACTTCATGATCCAGGGCGGCGACCCGCTCGGTCAGGGCATCGGCGGACCGGGCTACCGCTTCGACGACGAGATCCACCCGGAGCTCACCTTCCAGAACCCCTACATCTTCGCCATGGCGAACGCCGGCATCCAGGGCGGCCGCGGCACCAACGGCTCGCAGTTCTTCATCACCACGGTGGCGACGCCGTGGCTGCAGGGCAAGCACACCATCTTCGGCGAGGTCGCGGACGACGAGTCCCGCGCGGTCGTCGACGCGATCGAGGGTGTGGCGACCGACGGCCGTGACAAGCCGCTCGAGGACGTCGTCATCCAGAGCATCGACGTCGAGGACGTCTGAGCCACCACGTGACCGATCAGGCGTACAACCCGAACAACACCTGCTACCGGCATCCGGACCGGCAGAGCTTCGTGCTCTGCCAGCGCTGCGGGCGGACGATCTGCCCGGAGTGCCAGACGCCGGCGGCGGTCGGGGTGCACTGCCCTGAGTGCGTGCGTGAGCAGCGCGCGCAGTTCCAGGCGAACCGTCGGGCGTCCGGAGGCCCCAGCGGCCTGACGGTCGCCCGGCGGCGCTTCGCGATGCTCGACCAGAAGGCGACGGTCGTGATCGTCGCCGTCTCGGTCGCGATCTGGTTGCTCGACCAGGTCTCGGGCGGGTTCTTCACGAACCTGTTCGCCTACAACTCGCTGCTCCTGCCCTCGCAGCCGTGGCGAGCGGTCACGGTGCTCTTCGTGCACTCGGGCCTCTTCCACATCCTGTTCAACATGTGGGCGCTGTGGATCTTCGGCCGGATGCTCGAGAACATGCTCGGGGCGTGGCGGTTCCTGGCGCTCTACTTCATCACCGGGATCTTCGGGTCGATGCTCGTGACGTTCCTGGCCCCCGGCACGTGGGTGGTCGGAGCGTCCGGCGCGATCTTCGGGCTGTTTGCGGCCTTCTTCGTCCTGCAGCGCAGTCTCGGCAACAACGCCGTGCAGCTGCTGGTCATCATGGGACTCAACCTCGTCGTGGGGTTCCTGCCCGGCACGAACATCTCGTGGCAGGCGCACGTCGGCGGGATCATCGGCGGCTTCGTGGTCGGGTTCGTGTTCGCACGGACCCGCAACATCCGCCAGCGTCCGCTGCAGATCGCACTGCTCGTGGCCGCCGCGGTCGTGGGCATCGCCCTGACCGCCGTCGGGTACGCGGTGACGATCGGCTGACAGCCGCACAGCAGCACCACCGAACGCCCCGTCGCTCCCGGCGGGGCGTTCGTGCGTCCGCGAGGGCTTTTCCACACGTGCACGACCGAGTTGTCCACAGCTGTGGAGAACGCGGTGAGTTACACGCGTGTGATTATCCCCACTGTGGACTTCGCTGTGGATAACTCCGGGACGGGGGTGTGGATGGGTGTGTGGAGAGTGTGGAGAACTGTGGAGAACGCGCGCGGAGGTGGGGACAAGGGCCACGGCGGGGCGACTGCATTGTGGACAACCGCACGAACGACGACGCCCGCCGCACCAGCAGGTGCGACGGGCGTCGAGAGGTGTGTGGCCGGGGTGCTACCGCCAGCGCGTGGTCATCAGGAAGCCGACGAACATGATGCCGAAGCCGATCAGGATGTTCCACGAACCGAGGGACGGCACCGGCAGCGTCGTGTTCGAGATGTAGAAGACGATCACCCAGGCGAGGCCGATGAGCATGAAACCGAACATGACCGGCTTGAACCACACGGGGTTCGGCTGGTCCCCCGCGGTGTCGACCGAGTCGGCTCGGGTCGTCCGGGCGGGCTTGGTGCGGTCCTTGTCCTTGGCCATGGCCGGTATCCTACCGTGACCGCGGGTGTGGGAAGCCTCTCAGCCCGCCGCACACATCCCCCACGAGTACGGTGAACCGACCATGACCAAGATCCTCGTCGTCGACAACTACGACAGCTTCGTCTACACGCTGAACGGCTACGTGCAGCAGCTCGGGGCGGAGACCGACGTGGTCCGGAACGATGCCTTCCCCGCGTCCGAGATCGCCGACCGCATCGCCGAGTACGACGGTGTGCTCCTGTCTCCCGGCCCCGGGACGCCCGCGGACGCCGGCGTCTCCGTCGAGACCGTGCACGCCGCCATCGCCGCGGACAAGCCCCTGCTCGGTGTGTGCCTCGGCCACCAGGCCATCGCCGAGGCGCTCGGTGCGACGGTCACCCACGCCGAGGAACTCATGCACGGCAAGACCTCGCAGGTCGACCACGACGACAGCCCCCTCTTCGCGGGCGTCCCGCACCCGTTCACGGCGACGCGGTACCACTCGCTCGCGATCGTCGACGGCACGGTCCCCGACGAGCTCACGGTGACCGCCCGGACCGGTGGCGGCGTCATCATGGGCGTGCAGCACCGCGAGCACCCCGTGTACGGCGTGCAGTTCCACCCGGAGTCGGTCCTCACCGAGGGCGGCTACCGGATGGTCGGCAACTGGCTCGAGACGACCGGCCTCGCCGGTGCAGCGGAACGCGCTGCGGGCCTGAACCCGCTCATCGCGGCCCACCGGGCCTGACAGCGGCGCGCCACTGACGCGACCGCGCTGCGGGACGGTCGGGACGTGGCGGGGTCGAGCCGCGCCTCCGGGAAGGCAGGCCGACACGACGCCGGACAGGAGGCGCGGCGCAGCCCCGCCGCGGAGCATCCGTCAGGACGCGGTCAGGTCACTGACCGTCGTCGCCGCCGTCCTTGCCACCATCGGCGGGTGCATCCGTCGCCGGCGGCTGCGAGGGCTGCGCCGAGCCGGCGCAGTACGTGAGCGTCACGGTGCTGCCCTGCGCGATGTCGCCGGCGGGGGCGCTCTGCTGCGTCACGGTGCCACCGATGCACGAGTACGACGGCGCCGGCGTGACCTTCAGCCCCAGCTGGGCGAGGGTCGCGTTCGCCGTGGAGAACGGCTGCTGGGTGACGTTCGGCAACTCGACCTTGCCGTTCGACACCGTCAGGTTCACCACCGTGCCCTTGGTGTGCTGCGAGGAGGCGGCGGGGTCGGTGCTCATGACCGTGCCCTCGGGCACGTCGGGCGAGTAGTCGGAGTTGATCGCACCGACGGCGAAGCCCGCCTGCTCGAGGGTCTTCTGCGCTGCGTCCTGCGCCTGCCCCGCGAGGTCCGGGACGGCGACCTGTTCGGGGCCGAGCGAGACGATCACGCGGACGTTCTGCTTGCGCGCGACGTTCGTGCCGGAGCCGGGCTCGGTGCGGATGACCGATCCCCGGTCGACGTCGTCGGAGTTCTCCTCGACCTTGACGGGGACGAGGTCCTTCTTGCCGAGCGCGGAGGCCGCGGAGTCGTAGGTCGCACCGACGACGTTCGGCACGCTGACCGAGGACGTGACGGGAGGCTTGCCCGGACCGAGGTTCGCCACGAAGAACACGACCGCCACGATGACCGCCGCGGTCAGGATGATGCCGACCCAGATCCAGGCGACGGGCGGCCGGTTCTGGGTGCGCTGCGGGCGGTGCTCGGCGGTGTCGTCGTCGAGCTCGCGGAAGGCCACCGCGGGGTTCGAGGTCGTCCGGGGGTTCACACCGAACAGCACCGTCGAGGCGTCGTGGGCGGCCTGCTGCTGGAGCTTGCGGGTCGACGCGGGGACCTTGCCCGCCGCGGCCTGCTGCAGTTCCGTCCGGAACTCCGCCGCGTTCTGGTAGCGGCGCGTGCGGTCCTTCACCAGGGCGTGCAGTGTGACCGCGTCGAGCGCCGGCGAGACCTCGGGCGTGAGGGACGACGGCGCGACGGGCTGTTCGCTGACGTGCTGGTACGCGACGGCGACGGGGGTGTCACCGAGGAACGGCGGGCGGCCGGTGAGCAGCTCGAAGAACACGACACCGGTGGAGTAGACGTCGGTACGGGCGTCGACGGTCTCGCCGCGGGCCTGTTCCGGGGAGAAGTACGACGCGGTGCCGAGGATCGAGGTCGTCTGGGCGACCGTCGCGGAGGTGTCGGTGATGGCGCGGGCGATGCCGAAGTCCATGACCTTGACCTGGCCGGAGTGCGTCACCATGACGTTCGCGGGCTTGATGTCGCGGTGCACGACGCCGGCACGGTGCGAGTACTCGAGCGCGGTGAGGATGCCCTCGGTGATGCGCACGGCTTCGTCCGGGGCGACCGGTCCCTCGCCGATGATGTCGGAGAGCGGACGGCCCTCGACGTACTCCATGACGATGAAGGGCACCTGCACCTCGGCACCGGAGGTCTCGGTGACCGTCTCTTCGCCGGCGTCGTAGACGCGGACGATGGTGGGGTGGGCCATGCGGGCGGCCGCCTGGGCTTCCTGCCGGAAGCGCGTGCGGAACGCCGGGTCGTTGGCGAGGCTGGGCTTCAGCAGCTTCACCGCCACCTTGCGTCCGAGCCGGGTGTCGTTGCCCAGATGCACAGTGGCCATGCCGCCCCGACCGATGACGTCACCGATCTCGTAGCGGTTGGCGAGGAGGGTGATCCCCGCGGTCACACCTTCTGGCACGTACTCCTCCGAATGTCCGTCCGGGCAAGTGTACGGCAGGCTTCGCTGGTGAGACGCTGGTGACGGGGGGCTCGACCGAACCGTTACGCAACGGTGTCGCGAGCCCCCGTCCGGGGGTCGGTCAGTTGCCGTCCTGCGGGCCAGCGCTCGGGTTGTTGCCGTCGGTCGGGTCGGTCGTCGGCTCGTCCGTGGCCTGCCAGGCGTCGCTCGACGCGGCCTCGGACGCCGCCGACGCCGCGAGGTTGCCGCACGTCACGGTGTAGCTCAGCGAGGCCGAGGTGTCGATCTTGTCGATCTGCACGGTGACCGATCGGTGGTCGGCGTCGAGCGTGCCCGAGGTCTGGCTCGAGGCATCCTTGCCGCCGGTGATCGTGTACGCGTACGACGACACGGTGTACCCGGTCGGGCACGTCGCCGCCGCCCAGCTGAAGGTCACCACGCCGTCGGCGGACACCGCACCCGGGGACGCCGAGTTCGGCTGGTTGACCGTCGGCTGCGCCGTGTACTGCTGCAGCACGACGAGCGAGCCGGGCGCCAGGCTGCCGGTGGGGCTGATCGACTGGACGGTGTTCGCCTGCTCGGGCTTCGGGGCGGGGTCGCCGTCCTCGACGCGGGAGGTGAGGTTCAGCGCCTCGAGCTTGGCCTGCGCGTCGGCGACCGACAGCCCGACGAAGTCCGCCGAGTTCACGGTCACGCGCGTCTCGGTCGGAGACGGCGTCGGGGTGTTGGACGGCTTCGGCGTCGCGCTGCGCGTCGTCGCGGACTTGGTCGGCTCCGGCTGACCGTTGCTGTTCAGGGCGAACGCGCCGACGACACCGGCGATGATGAGCACCGCGACGATGCCCACGACCCACCAGATCCAGGCGCGCTTCTTCTTCGGTTCCTCGTCCTCGCCGTCGACCGGCGAGCCCGGGGTGCCCGGACCGCCCGCGACCGCACCGGCCTGGGTGCCGATGAGCGCCGTCGCGGCGTCGTTCCCCGGCGTCTGCGGCGGGTTGAACGCCACCGTGCCGCCGGCGGCGATGGCCGGGACGGCGACGGTGGCGGCCGCGACGTCCCCACGGCGGAGCGCCTGCGCCGCACGGGCCAGGTTCGCCGCCGTCGCCGGACGGTCGGCCGGCTTCTTGGCGATGCACGACATCACAAGGGCGGACACCGGCTCCGGGATGTCCCCGGGGAGCGCCGGCGGCTGCTCGTTGATGTGCGCCATGGCGATCGCGACCTGCGACTCGCCCGTGAACGGGCGACGGCCCGCCAGGCACTCGTACGCGACGATGCCGAGCGAGTAGATGTCGGTCGACGGCGACGCCGGGTGCCCGCTCGCCTGCTCCGGCGAGAGGTACTGGACGGTGCCCATGACCTGTCCGGTCGCGGTGAGCGGCACCTGGTCGGCGATGCGCGCGATGCCGAAGTCGGTGATCTTGACGCGGCCGTCCGGCGTGATGAGCAGGTTGCCCGGCTTGATGTCGCGGTGCACGAGCCCGACGGCGTGCGCGGCCTGCAGGGCGTTCGCGGTCTGCGCGACGATGTCGAGGACCTTGTCGACCGGCAGCGTGTGCTCCCGCTCGATCATGGTCGAGAGCGCCTCGCCGGGGACGAGCTCCATCACGAGGTAGGCGCTGCCGTCCTCCTCGCCGTAGTCGAAGACGTTGGCGATGCCCTCGTGGTTGACGAGCGCAGCGTGGCGGGCCTCGGCGCGGAAGCGCTCGAGGAAGCCCGGGTCGCCGAGGTACTCGTCCTTGAGGATCTTGAGTGCGACGGTCCGGCCGATGACGAGGTCGGTGGCCTGCCACACCTCTCCCATGCCGCCGATGGCGACGCGGGACGAGAGTTGGTACCGCCCACCGAAGGTGAGTCCGCTGGTGGGTCTCATTTGTTCAGCACCGCCTCCATGACTTTCTTCGCGACCGGGGCCGCGACCGTGTTGCCGACTCCGGACTGCCCGAGTCCGCCGCCGTTCCCGACGACGACCGCGACGGCCACCTCCGGGTCCTTCGCCGGGGCGAAGCCCGTGAACCAGAGTGTGTAGGGATCGCCCGTGCCGCCTTCGGCCGTGCCCGTCTTCCCTGCGACGTCGACACCGTCGATCTTGGCATTGGTGCCGGTCCCCGAGCTGACGACGCTCTGCATGGCCTCGGTGAGGTCACTCGATTCGGAGGCCGAGAGCGGGTCGCTGTACTGCTTCGGGGAGAAGGACTCGACGGTCTTCAGGTCGCTCGTCGTGATCGAGTCGACGAGCGAGGGCTGCATGACCTTGCCGCCGTTCGCGATGCCGGCGGAGACCATGGCCATCTGCAGCGGGGACACCCGGACGCTGGCCTGGCCGAACGAGCTCAGCATGAGCTGCGCGGTGTCGTCGCTGACGTCGGGGTACTGGCTGGCCGTGGCGCGCATCGGGACCTCGATCGCGTCGCCGAAGCCGTACTTGTCCGCCATGCTCTTGATCGCGTCGTAGCCGAGCTTCTGGCCGAGCTCCGCGAAGGGGATGTTGCACGAGTACTGGATCGCCGTGCGCAGCTTGACCTTGTCGCCGCCGCCGCACGAGCCGCCCTCGGCGTTGTTGATGTACGTGCTCGTGCCGGGCAGCTGCAGCCGCGACGGGTTCGGGAACTCGGAGTCGAGGTTGTACTTGCCGCCCTCGAGCGCCGCGGACGCCACGACGAGCTTGAAGACCGACCCGGGCGTGTACAGGTCGCCGCCGATGGCCCGGTTCTGCAGGGGCTTCGCGGCGTTCGACTCGAGCGCCTTGTACTGGTCGATGACGTTCTGCGTGTCGTGCGACGTCAGCGTGTTCGGGTCGTAGCTCTGCTTCGACACCATCGCGAGGATCTTGCCGGTCTTCGGCTGGATCGCGACGACGGCGCCGGTGTTGTCGCCCAGTGCGTCGTACGCGGCTTTCTGGACGTCGGGGTCGATCGTCAGGTTGACGTTGTCGCCCTGGACGTCCTGGCCGGTCAGGATCGCGTTGAGGTTCTGGAAGAACGAGGCGTCCGAGTTGCCGGAGAGCACGGTGTTCTCGGCGCCCTCGATGCCGGAGTTGCCCTGGCCGATCGTGAAGTACCCGGTGACGGCCGAGTACAGGTCGCCGTTCGTGTACTTCCGCTGGTACTGGTACTGGTCGTCCACCGGGGTCGACTCGGCGATGGGACTGCCGTTGACGAGGATCGCGCCGCGCTTCGTGGAGTAGCTGGCGAGGATCGTCCGGGAGTTCCGCGAGTCGGCGCGGAGGGAGTCGGCCGAGAAGAACTGGATGGAGGTCGTCGACACGAAGAGTGCGACGAACATGAGCACGATGACGGTCGAGACACCGCGGAGCTGTCGGTTCACCGGCTGCGCTCCTTCCTGGTCGTCCCGCGACCACGAGCAGCCGGGATCGCACCCTGCTGCACGCGCTGTTCGGCGGGGATTGCATCGGTCAGGCGCAGCAGCATCGCGGCGATGATCCAGTTGGCGACGAGGGACGAACCACCGGCCGCCATGAACGGCGTCGTGAGGCCGGTGACCGGGATGACCCGGGTGATGCCGCCGACGACGACGAACACCTGCAGCGCGATGATGAAGCCGAAGCCCACGCCGAGCAGCTTGCCGAAGTCGTCCTGCGCCATGAACCCGACGCGGAGGCCGCGGGACGCCAGGATGATGAACAGGGCGAGGATCGCGAAGACGCCGATCAGGCCGAGTTCCTCACCCAGCGACGCGATGATGTAGTCCGCGTTGGCGACCGGGGTGATGTACGGACGCCCCTGGCCGAGACCGGTGCCCGTGATCCCGCCGTTCGCGAAGCCGAACAGGCCCTGCACGAGCTGGTAGCTGCCCTGGGTCTGCCGGGTGAAGATCTCCTGGTTGAACGGGTCGAGCCACTGCTCGAACCGGCCGTGCACGTAGACGAGCACGGACTGGGCGACGAGCGCGCCGCCGACGAACAGCACCAGCCCGATGAGGACCCAGCTCAGCCGCGCCGTCGCGACGTAGATCATCACGAGGAACAGGCCGAAGTAGAGCAGTGCGGTGCCGAGGTCGCGCTGGAACACCAGGACGCCCATGGCCGCGGCCCACATCACGAGGATCGGACCGAGGTCGCGCGCCCGCGGGAACGTCATGCCGAGGAACTTCCGGCCGACGATCGACAGTGAGTCCCGTGCGGTGACGAGGTAGCCGGCGAAGAACAGCGCCATCGTGATCTTGGCGAGCTCGCCCGGCTGGAAAGTGAACGAGCCGAGCTTGATCCAGACCCGCGCGCCGTTCACGTTGAGTCCGATGCCCGGCAGCATCGGCAGCAGCAGCAGCGCGATCGTCAGGAACATGAAGATGTAGCGGTACCGCTGCAGGAACCGGTGGTTCCGGACGACCGAAACCGTGATGATCGCCAGGACCATCGCGAGCATCGTCCAGACGATCTGCTTCACGCCGATCGCGCCCCAGCCGGTCAGGCCGTTGTGGACGTCGATGCGGTAGATCTCGGCGATCCCGATGCCGTTCAGCACGAGTGCGACCGGCAGGATGAACGGGTCGGCGTTCTTCGCGACGATGCGCAGCACGACGTGCATCACGAGCGCGAGCCCGAGGATGCCGGCGCCGACCCAGAGCACCGAGGTGTCGAACAGCTTGCCCTTCGTGCCGAGCTGCACGAGGACCATCGCGCCGGCGCAGATGCCGCACGCGATGACGAGCAGCACGAACTCGAGGTTGCGGGCGCGGGCGGGCTCCCGCAGCTTGATCGTGATCGCCTGCGTGAAGGACTGGGCGGTGGCGCTGCTCATCGCTTCGCCCCTGGTGACGGCGACGGCGACCTCGTCGGGGACGAGGAGGGCGTCGGGGACGGTGATCCGCCGTCTCCGCCGGTGCCCGCCTGGTCCTGACCGGTCTCGGCGGCCTTCCGCAGCCGGTCGACGATGTCACGGGCGTCGTCGAGCGACTGCGCGTTGATCGTCGAGCGCACGTTCTCGCGGGTGTACTCCGGCAGCCCGGACACCGAGATGTCGGTGTCCTCGTAGACGTCGGACAGCGCGATCGGCCCGATCGACTGCTGCACGCCCTTGTAGATCGCGACGGTGCCGCGGTCGGTCCCGACGTAGTAGTGGTCCTGGATGATCCGCCAGCCGAGGAAGACGGCGCCCACGAGTGCGGCGACGGCCACGACGAGCGCGATGGTCCACGAGACGCGACGGCGGATCCGGCGACGGCGGTCCTCGGCGATGAGCTCGGCGAAGAACTGGTCGGACTCGGGCTCGAAGTGCGAGTCCTCGGGGGCGGTCGTGACCTTGAGCGGGTGGAGCAGGATCGTGGGGAGGCGGATCGGCTTGCGGCCGGTCGACGCCTCGAACGTGAGCGGTGCCGCCGCGGAGCCGACCGTGGTGGCCGCGTCGTCGTCGTCGTCGGGCTCGGTGTCGGTGACGTCCATCACGACGACCGTCACGTTGTCGGGCGCGCCGTGGTCGAGCGTCTCCTTCACGAGGCGCTGCGTGACCTGGTTCGCGTCCATGTTCGACGCGAGCGCGTGCCGGATGCGCTCTTCGGCCAGGTACGACGAGAGTCCGTCGGAGCAGAGCAGCCAGCGGTCGCCCGGCTGGATGTCCATGATGGCGGTGTCGACCTCCGGCGCGGCGTCGACGTCGCCGAGCACCCGCATGAGGACGGAGCGTCGCGGGTGCACCGCGGCCTCTTCAGGCGTGATCCGGCCGCTGTCCACGAGCCGCTGCACGAAGGTGTGGTCGGACGTGATCTGCTGGAGCTCGCCGTCGCGGTGCCGGTAGATGCGCGAGTCGCCGATGTGCGCGATGGCGATCTGTTCGCCGACCCGGATCATCGCGGACACCGTGGTGCCCATGCCGGTGAGCTCCTGGTGCTCGAACACCGTCTCGGTGATGAGCTGGTTCGCCGCGATCAGCGCCGACTGCAGTGCGAACTCGGCGTCGTGCGCCGACGGGAACTCGCGGTCGACCTCCCGGATGCGGCGGATCGCGATCGCCGAGGCGACGTCACCGCCCGCGTGCCCGCCCATGCCGTCGGCCACCGCGAACAGGTGCTGTCCGGCGTAGCCGGAGTCCTGGTTGTTCGCGCGGATGCGTCCGACGTGGGACACAGCGGCGCTCAGCGTGCGAGCGGTCATCCCGGGTTACCGCCGCAGCTCGAACGTCGTCGTCCCGATCGTGATCGGCGTCCGCTCCGCGATGATCACGGGAACGGTCACCTTCTGACCGTTGACGAACGTGCCGTTCGTGGACTCGAGGTCGGTGAGGAGCCAGCCGTCGGCCCGGAGGTCGAGGCGGGCGTGGTTGGTGGACGTGTAGTCGTCGCGGATGACGACGTTGGACTCGCTCGACCGGCCGATCGTGATCGGGCCGCCACCGAGCGGCATCTCCATGCCCTCGCGCGAGCCCTCGGTGATCACGAGGCGGGTCGCAGCCGGCGTGGCGGACTGCTGCGCCCCCGTCGCTTGACCGATGAGGTCCGTGAAGGCACCGGCCGAGGCGGCGGCGGGGGCCGCTGCTGCCGGCACGGCGGGGGTCGTCGGACCCGACGCACCGGCCTTCGGATCGGTGGGGATCGTGCGCACGCGTTGGCCGAACAGATCGCTCCGCAGGGCGAAGACGATCACGAACACGAACAGCCAGAGCACCGCGAGGAACGCGAAGCGCAGGACGAGCAGGGTCAGCCCTGTGGTCACCTGGTACCTCCGTCGTTCTCGGGTATCACCCGGAACACCATACGGGTACGACCGATCTCGATCGTGGAATCCGGCTCCACGATGGCCTGCTGGAAGCGCTCACCGTTCAGTTTCGAGCCGTTCGTCGACCCGAGGTCGTTGGCCTGGGCGTGCTTGCCGTCCCAGATGACCTCGACGTGCTTGCGGCTCGTGCCGGTGTCGGCGACGGTGATGTCGGCGTCCGTCCCGCGACCGATCACGGTGCGACCACGCTGCAGCTTGTGCCGCTGCGAACCGATGTCGAGCACCGCGACCCAGGCGACGTCGCGCTGCACCGTCGTCGAGTCGATCTGCAGGATCCCGGTGGAGAGGGTGCCGTCCTGCTGCAGGCGGATCGTGACCGGTCCGGAGAAGGAGTAGTTCTGCGCGACCGCGTGCTGCTGCACCATCTGCGAGAGCTCGTCGACGAGCGGCCGACCGATGTCGTTCATGCGCGTGTAGTCCGGCGGCGCGAGTCGCACCGTGAACTCGTTCGGCACGAGGATGCGTTCGCGGGAGACGACGGCTGCCTTGGTGTCGAGCTCGCGGCGGAGGGCGCTCGAGATCTCGACGGGCTGCACGCCGGAGCGGAAGGTCTTCGCGAACGCGCCGTTCACGGCGCGCTCCAGCCCTCGCTCGAAGCTGTCCAACAGGCCCATGGGTCTCCAGTGTTCTCGGTCGTCGACCTCTGCATGGTAGTGGTTGGCGTCTGGCAGCGTCTGTGCGTGGTAGTGTTCTCGGGCTGGCGCGAGTGGCGGAATTGGTAGACGCGCACGGTTCAGGTCCGTGTGCTGGAAACGGCGTGGGGGTTCAAGTCCCCCCTCGCGCACCAGACAACGCAAGAGGCCCCCGGAGAGATCCGGGGGCCTCTTCGCGTTCCGCAGCGGCGTCAGTTCCGAGGGCGGTCGGGATCCGTCGGCCTGGAGGCGCGGCTCGGCTCGGCACCGTCGGCGCGCCGGAAGAACGGGCGTGCGCTGGGCAGGAAGAGCAGCACCGCGGCGACGACCGAGACCAGGATCAGCGCGGTGGACAGGCCCCCGTCGGTGATGCTCAGGACGGCACGGAGCGCGGCGATCGCCACGAGCACGATCCGGGCCACCGCGGAGCCACGGAGCACCAGGATCGTCGCAGCGGCGACGGCGGCCCAGACGACGAACGACAGCACGAGTGCGAGGACGCCGCCGACCCCGGTCAGTCCCGACCCGGACGCCGAGACGACGACGGTGGAGACGACGCCGACGACCAGCCAGACGGCCCAGAGGACGACCGCCGTCCGGACGACCGGAGGCGGGGTCGGTCGTGAACGTCGCAGGTCGTCCGTCGTCGTCATGTGCTCCCCGTCCCCGCCGCTCCCTGGTGCGGCGTGACGATCGTACCGGCGGCCTGCCCGCGCCGGCGGGACGCTAGCGTGACGACGTGGACGACGCGCGCACGACCGACCCCCGACCCGGTACCACCATCCCGGACGCCCGCGGTCGCACCGGGCTCGACGCCGTCGGCCGCGACCTCGACCGCAACCCGGACGTGGTCGTCCGTGACGTCGAGGTCGTCTCGGACGGTTGGCACGTGCTCCGCCGGACGACGCTCGACGTCCGGCGCCGTGACGGTCGTTGGGACCGGCAGCAGCGCGAGACCTACGACCGCGGCAACGGTGCTGCCGTGCTGCCCCACGACCCCGAGCGCGACACCGTGCTGCTCACCCGGCAGTTCCGCTGGCCCGCCTACGTCAACGGCCACCCGGACGGGATGCTCGTCGAGGCGGCGGCGGGCCTCCTCGACGAGGACGACCCGGAGGTGGCCGTGCGGCGCGAGGCGGCGGAGGAGCTCGGCATCCGGCTTGGCACCCTCACGAAGGTGTTCGACGCGTTCATGAGCCCCGGGTCCGTGACCGAGCGCGTGCACGGGTACGTCGGTGCCTACACGCCCGCCGACCTCGTGCACGCCGGCGGCGGGCTGGAGGACGAGGGTGAGGACATCGAGGTGCTCGAGCTCCCGTTGGACGAAGCCCTGGCGATGGTCGCGGACGGGCGCATCGCCGACGGCAAGACGATCATGCTCCTGCAGTGGGTGGCCCTGCAGCGCTGAGGGCAGCGGCGTCCAGTCCGACGGCGTGGGCGATCGTCGTGCGGACGAGACCCTCGCGCGTCGGCCGGTCGAGGTAGTCCACGAGGGCGTACCCGTTCGTGGCGTCCACGAGCGCGAACAGCAGCCGACCGACCGCGTCCGGGTCGTCGGTGTGCATGACCCCGTCACGGACGCCGTCGCGGACCACTCCGGTCGCGAGCGCCTGCCAGTCGTCCATGACGTCGCGCGCGGCGGTGGCGAGCGCACCGTTGGTCCGGCCGAGGCTCCACGCGTCGGCCCAGAGCGCGGCGACGTCGTCCCGGGTGGGGTCGGCGATGCAGGCCAGCAGGGTCCCCAGGCGCGCGGTCGGGTCGGACCGTTCGTGCACGATCCGGCGGACCTCGGCCACCTCGGCGCTCGCGACGGTGCGGAAGGTGTCGCCGACGAGGTCCTCCATCACCGGACGGTAGTGCGCCACGAGCGAGGGTGCCACGCCGATCGCAGCGGCCACACCCCGCAGGGTCACGGCGGCGAGGCCCTCGGCGCGGGCGACGGCGACGGCCGCGTCGGCGATCTGGGCCTCCCGCTCGGCCGGGCTCAGGCGCCGGCGGGTCGGAGTGGTCGGCACGACGCCAGCCTAGGCGCGCCTCACGCGCCCTCGACGACGAACGCCGCCCAGAGGTCGGCGCGGGTGGGGAACGCCGACAGGTCCCGTTCGAGCAGCCGTCCGGCGTGCTCGACCCGCGCGCGGGCGGTGTGCCGGTGGATGCCGAGTGCCTGGGCGGTGCGGTCGTACTCGCAGTTCTGCTCGAGCCAGGTCCGTACGGTGCGGGTCAGCTCGGTGCCAGCCGTCCGGTCGTGGTCGAGCAGGGGTGCGAGGAACGCGCGGGCGACGGCACCGGCGTCGACGTCCACGTGGGCGAGGTGGGCGAGCACCCCCTCGCGGGCGAGGTCGCCGAACTCGGTGGTGCCGGGTCGCCCCTCGCGCCGACGGTCGAGTGCCTGCACCGCCTCGGTCCGCGCACGGCCGAAGTACCGGTACGAGGCGCCGTCGGAGAGCCCGGCGTGCAGGTCGAAGCGGTCCACGAGTTCCTCGACGATCGCGGTGTCCTCCGCGCCGACGCAGAGGAACAGCTCGTCGTCCGCCGCGAAGAAGAGCCGGCCGGGGCGGTCCTGCACCCACAGCTCGAGCCAGTCGACCACGGTGTCGAGGTCCTGGTCGGGGACGTCGACGGCGGCGATCCGGACGGGTTCGGCCGGCAGCGGTCCCCACACCTCGCGCGAGGTCGTGTCCACGACGGCGGGGTCGCCCACCGACAGCATGGTGAGGAGCCCGGTGCGGAGGAGCCCGCGCGCACGGGCGAGTTCGCGGTTCTGCTGCAGTGCGAGTCCGGCCAGGGCGATCACGGCGGTGACGACCTCGCGGCCGGCCCGGTCGAGCGCGCCGCCGTTCGCGATGGCGAGCACGCCGCTGAGGTGGCCGCCGCTGCCGAGGGTCTGCAGCGAGAACCCGGTGCGGTGCTCGGTCGTCACGGGCAGGCTCGCCCGCTGGCCGGCTCGGAGGAGCCGGAGCGCCTCGGTCCGGAGCACCTCGAGGTCCTCGGCGGGGACACCGTCGGCCGGGTGACCGCGGTCGAGTCGCCCGGAGACGTCGAAGAGGCCGACCCACCCGTCGAGCTGCCGGGACAGCTCGGCGATGGTCGCCCCGAGGCCGTCGGGGCGCATGGCCGCGAGCGAGATGGCCCGCTGCGCGGCGAGGGCCCAGGCGTTGCGGGCGTTGGCGTCACGGGCGACGGCGTCCGCGTTCGCCTGCGCGACGGCGATGAAGGAGGTCTCGTACGGGACCTCGAAGAGCGCGAGTCCCTGTTCCGTGCAGGCGTCGACGAGCTGCGGCGGGGTGCCGGTGCGCACGACCTCGTCCCCGAAGCCGAGCGCGACGACGCCCCGGCGCAGCAGTCGGGCGACGTAGGCGTCCGCGACCGCCGCCGTGACCTCGGAGTCGTCGCCGAACTGCGTGCCGGTGGTGAGCAGCCCCTGCCCGTCGGCGAGGAACGGCGTCGGGTCCTCGAGGTCGGAGCTGTGCAACCAAGACAGCGGCGCATCGAGGGCTGCGTCGGTGGCCGTCAGGAGCCGGAGCCGCAGGTCGGCGCGGTGGAGCAGGGAGCGCAGGGTCGCGGGCATGGGTGCACCCTATCCGCTGCGTCGATCGAGGTGGCCGCCGGTGTACACGGCGGACAGCGGCACCGCGGGGGAGTGGCTCCTACGATCGCGACATGTCCTCCACCGTCGCACCCTCGACCAGCGCCGCCGCGGGCGGCCCCTCGCTGCCCCAGGAACGGCGGCTCGTCACGGAGGTGCCGGGCCCCCGCTCCCGAGCGCTCTTCGAACGCAAGGCCGCCGCGGTGGCGTCCGGCGTCGGGGTCGCGGTGCCGATCGCCGTCGTCGCGGCCGGTGGGGGCGTGGTCGTCGACGCGGACGGCAACTCGTTCGTCGACCTCGGCTCCGGGATCGCCGTGACGAGCGTCGGCAACGCGCACCCGGGCGTGGTCGACGCCGTGCAGCAGCAGGTCCAGGCGTTCACGCACACCTGCTTCACCATCGCCGCCTACGACGGGTACGTCGAGGTCGCCGAGGCGCTCAACCGGCTCACCCCCGGCGACCACGAGAAGCGGAGCGCGCTCTTCAACTCCGGCGCCGAGGCGGTCGAGAACGCGGTGAAGATCGCCCGCAAGCACACCGGTCGGCAGGCGATCGTGGTGTTCGACCACGCCTACCACGGGCGGACGAACCTCACGATGGCGCTCACCGCGAAGAACCAGCCGTACAAGAACGGCTTCGGTCCCTTCGCGCCCGAGGTCTACCGCGTCCCGATGTCGTACCCGTTCCGCGACGGCGGACTGTCCGGTGCCGAGGCGGCGAAGCGCGCGATCAGCCAGATCGAGAAGCAGGTCGGCGCGGAGAACACCGCCGCGGTGCTCGTCGAGCCGATCCAGGGCGAGGGCGGCTTCGTCGTCCCGGCACCCGGGTTCCTCGCCGCGCTCTCGGAGTGGACCACCGCCAACGACGTCGTGTTCATCGCCGACGAGGTGCAGACCGGGTTCGCCCGCACCGGCGCCATGTTCGCGAGCGAGCACGAGGGCATCGTCCCCGACATCGTCACCACCGCCAAGGGCATGGCCGGCGGGATGCCGCTCTCCGCCGTCACCGGGCGCGCCGAGATCATGGACTCCGCCCACGTCGGCGGACTCGGCGGCACGTACGGCGGCAACCCCGTCGCGTGCGCCGCAGCACTCGCCGCGATCCACGCCTTCGAGCACGACGGCCTGGTCGAGCGCGCTGCCGAGATCGGTGAGGTGCTGCTCGGACGACTCCGCGCCGCACAGGCGACCGACCCCCGCATCGGCGACGTCCGTGGCCGCGGCGCCATGATCGCGATCGAACTCGTCGACCCGGCGACCGGGGAACCCGACGCCGCGCTCACCGGACGGGTCGTACGGTACGCGTACGAGCACGGCGTGATCGCCCTCACCGCGGGGACGTACGGCAACGTCCTCCGCTTCCTCCCCCCGCTCGCGATCGACGACGACCTGCTCCACGAGGGGCTCGACATCGTCCTGGAAGGACTCGCAGCAGCATGACCGACACCCAGCAGACCAGCCAGCAGACCACCCAGCAGACCACCCAGCGCACCGACGCCGAACGCGAGCTGCTCGCGAAGGTCCCCACGGGCCTCCTGGTCGACGGCACCTGGCGACCGGCGGCCGACGGCGGCACGTTCGGCGTCGTCGACCCCGCCACCGGCGAGACGCTCCTCGAGATCGCCGACGCAACCCCCGAAGACGGTGTCGCGGCCCTCGACGCCGCCGAAGCGGCGAAGCACGGCTGGGCGACGACCCCGCCGCGCGAGCGAGCCGAGGTCCTGCGCCGCGCCTTCGACCTGCTCCAGGAGCGCCGCGCCGACTTCGCCCTCCTCATGACGCTGGAGATGGGGAAGCCGCTCGCCGAGGCGAACGGCGAGGTCACCTACGGCGGTGAGTTCCTCCGCTGGTTCTCCGAGGAGGCCGTCCGCATCGGCGGCTCCTACGGCACCAACCCCGAGGGCACCGGCCGTGCGATCGTCAGCCACAAGCCCGTCGGCCCGGCGTTCCTCATCACCCCGTGGAACTTCCCCCTCGCGATGGCCACCCGCAAGATCGCCCCCGCGCTCGCCGCCGGGTGCACGGTCGTCGTGAAGCCCGCCGAGCTCACCCCGCTCACCACCCTGCTGTTCGCCTATCTGCTGGTCGAGGCGGGCGTGCCGGCCGGGGTCGTCAACGTCGTGCCGACCACGCACGCCGGTGCGCTTTCCGAGCCGATCATCGCCGACCCGCGACTCCGGAAGCTCTCGTTCACGGGATCGACGCCGGTGGGCCGGACCCTCCTCGCCCAGGCGGCGCAGAACGTGCTGCGGACGAGCATGGAGCTCGGCGGCAACGCCCCGTTCCTCGTGTTCGCCGACGCGGACCTCGACCTCGCCGTCGAGGGGGCGCTCGCCGCGAAGTTCCGGAACACCGGGCAGGCGTGCACCGCGGCCAACCGGTTCCTCGTGCACGAGGACGTCGTCGAGGAGTTCGCCAGCCGGCTCACCGACCGCGTCGCGGCCATGTCGGTCGGCCGCGGGACCGAGGACGGCGTCGCCATCGGCCCGCTCATCGACCAGCGCGCCGTCGACAAGGCGCACCGGCTCGTCACCGACGCCCTCGACCGCGGTGCGACCCTCCGGACCGGCGGCCACCCCGTCGACGGCCCCGGCACGTTCTACGCGCCCACCGTGATCACCGACGTGCAGCCCGGCAGCGACCTGCTCCGCGACGAGATCTTCGGACCCGTCCTGGCGATCCGGACGTTCTCGACCGAGGACGAGGCCGTCGCGGCGGCGAACGACACCGAGTACGGGCTCGTCGGCTACGCGTTCACCGAGGACCCCGCGCGCGGACAGCGCCTCACGGAACGGCTCGAGACGGGCATGCTGGGGCTCAACACCGGTGTCGTCTCGAACGCGTCGGCACCGTTCGGCGGGGTCAAGCAGTCCGGCCTCGGACGCGAGGGCGGCGGCGAGGGCATCGCCGAGTACCTCGAGACCATGTACACGCTGACGCCCGACCCGTTCGGGCGCACGAAGGGAGCGCAGCGATGACCATCGAGAAGGACGTCGTCGTCATCGGCGCCGGGGTCACCGGCCTCATCGCCGCGAACCGCCTCGTCGCCGAGGGGAAGAGCGTGGCCGTGCTCGAGGCCCGCGACCGCGTCGGTGGCCGCACGTGGACGAACGACATCGAGGGCGTCACCCTCGAGATCGGCGGCCAGTGGGTCTCCCCGGACCAGACCGCCCTGCTCGAGACCCTCGACGAACTCGGACTCGAGACGTACGACCGCTACCGCGAGGGCTCCAGCGTCTACATCGACGAGCGCGGCACCCGCACCGAGTACACCGGCGACATCTTCCCGCTGCCGGAGGCCACCGCCGCCGAGATCGAGCGGCTCGTCGCCGTCGTCGACGAGTACGTGGCGACGGTCGACCCGGCACGCCCCTGGGAAGCACCCCACGCAGCCGCGCTCGACGAGACCTCGTTCCGCGCCTGGCTGCACACGCTGAGCGACGACCGGGTCGCGACCGACAACGTCGAGCTCTTCATCGCCGGCGCCATGCTGACCAAGCCCGCGCACGCCTTCTCGGCGCTGCAGGCCCTGCTCATGGCCGCCTCGGCCGGGAGCTTCTCGAACCTCGTCGACGCCGACTTCATCCTCGACAAGCGCGTCGTCGGCGGGATGCAGCAGGTGTCCGAGCGGCTCGCCGCACGGCTCGGTGCGGACGTCCACCTGAACGCCCCGGTGCGCACCCTGCGCTGGGACGACGAGGGCGTCACAGCGCTCGCCGACGGCGGCATCGAGGTCCGTGCCCGCCAGGCACTCGTGGCCGTCCCGCCGCCCCTGTACTCCCGCATCTCGTACGAGCCGCCGCTGCCGCGTCGCCAGCACCAGCTGCACCAGCACCTGTCGATGGGGTTCGTCATCAAGGTGCACGCCGTCTACGACCGGCCGTTCTGGCGCGGCGCCGGGCTGTCCGGCACCGCGTTCAGCCCGTACGAACTCGTGCACGAGGCGTACGACAACACCTCGTACGGGCAGGAGCAGGGCACGCTCGTCGGGTTCGTGTCCGACCAGCACGCCGATGACGTCTTCGCCCTCTCCGCCGAGGAGCGCAAGGCCCGGGTGCTCGACTCGCTCGCGCACTACTACGGCGACGAGGCACGGCGACCGGTCGTCTACTACGAGAGCGACTGGGGCACCGAGGAGTGGACCCGTGGCGCCTACGCGGCGAGCTTCGACCTGGGCGGCCTCGTCCGGTACGGCGCCGACCAGCGCGCTGCCGTCGGCCCGATCCGGTTCGCGTCGAGCGACCTCGCCGGGCACGGGTACCAGCACGTGGACGGGGCGGTGCGGATGGGCCGCGAAGCGGCGGCCGAGATCCTCGCCTCGTTGCCGCAGCCGGCGGTGCAGTAGACCCACGCCGAGACGGACGGGAGGCGCGGTGCGGGCTGGCACCGCGCCTCCCGTCCGTCATCGGTGTGGGTTCGGCCGGTACGGTCGTCCCATGGGAGACCCGCACGACGAGGCCGTGGTGATCCGCCCGGCGACGACCGCCGACGCCGAGGGGATCGCGCGCGTGCACACCACATCGTGGCGCGAGACCTACGGCCGGTTCGTGGACGACCCGGACACCGACCCGTGGTTCGACCTCGGCCGGCGGCTCGACATGTGGCGCGCGAACCTCGCCCAGGGGACGTTCGCGACCATGGTGGCCGACGGCGCTGACGGGATCGTCGGCTTCGCCGCGGTGGAGGCGACGCCCGAGCCCGACGCCGTCCGACCCGAGGAACTCACGATGCTGTACGTGCTCGGGCGCGCCCACGGCGACGGCAGCGGTCAAGCGCTCCTCGACGCGGTCCTCGGTGACCGTCCGGCATCGCTGTGGGTCGCCGAGGACAACCCGCGTGCGCACGCCTTCTACCGACGGAACGGATTCGCTCCGGACGGCGCAACGTCGAGCTTCGGCCCGATCGGCTCCACCGTGCGGCTCGTCCGCTGATCGACGCCCGTCCTGGACGGACACCGGACGCAGCGCGCGTACGGTCCGGGACATGAGCGACACCAGCGGAACCAGCGACCCCACCGACGCCGAGCGGCAGTACACCGAGGACCTGCCGGACGGCTCGCCCTCGGGCGACGCCACGAAGGACCCGGAGCAGGACAGCGACCACGACTCGGGCGGCGAGCCGGCGGACCCGCAGTAGTCCGCCCTGGTCGTCCCGCGCGGCGTCGGCGGCCCCTGCGATGATCGTGGCATGGACGAGACGACCGCTGCGGCGATCAGTGCGGTGGCCGCGACGGTGAGTGTCCCGGTGGCGGTCGCGTCCGCCGTCGTCGCATGGCGGGCGGGTCGGGCGGCCAAGCGCGCGGCGGATCAGCAGAACCAGCTCGGGCACGCCGCGTGGGTCGGCTCCTGGCAACCGACCGTCGACATGGTGCTCGACGCGGTCACGTACCGGTGGGCGACCGACACCGAGGTCTGGGAGCCCGGCGCCGCGACGGACCCCGGCCTCGTTCCGGGCGAGGGCGTCTCGCCGCGACGAGCACGTGACGAGCGCCTGCACGTCGAGGTGGTGGTATCGGGACGCCTCGTCAACCACTCATCGCGTGAGGTGCTGGCGACCGCACACGCACTTCGTCGTCGGCGGGTGCGGTTCCCGTTGCGGAACCAGGGGGTGTTCCTGGTGGACGGTGTCGACCGCCACCAGGCCGTGGTCGCTGCGAACTCGACCATCGCCTTCCGGTGGATCGACCGGCTCCCGGTGGACGATTGGCTGCGGCACCTCGCGGCCTCGGACCGGTGGCCGGCCTTCGACGTGCCGATCGGGCTCCGGCGTCGTGGGCGGACGGATTCGCTGCAGTCCGGAGGCTTCCGCGTGGTGTTGGACAGTCGGGCCGCCGAGCGGGTCTCCGAAGTCTGGACGGCGATCCTCGAGCGCCCAGCGGTCCGGCCGTGCGGTCGGGACGACCGGGACGAGCTGCTGTGGGCTCCGGCCGAGTCTGCTTCCGCCCCCATCGACGACGACGTCATCCGGTACCGGTGCGCTGCCGACAGCACGCTGGCACAGCTCCGGCCGCCGCGGCTGCGTCTCGTGCCGGGTCGACTCTGACCCCGGGTGCTGTCCAGCTGATCCCGCCCGGTCAGGCGCCGACGAGCCGTTCGGCAGCCGCCCGCGCCGCCGCTGCCCAGGGCCGCGACGGGTCAGCCTGCGCGCTCGCCATCGCGCCGTCGTAGAGCAGGCAGAGCTGCAGCGCCGTGCCGTCCGGATCGGCTGCGCCGGCCTCTGCGAGCAGTGACGTGAAGAGTCCCCGGACCCACGTGCGGTGCTCGAGCGTCACCTCGTGCGTGGGGTGCCCGGCGCCGTACTCCGCCTCGACGTTGATGAACGGGCAGCCCCGGTAGCCCGGGGCGGCGAACCACTCCCCGAGCAGGTCGAACACCGCCAGGACGCGGTCGCGCGGCGTGCTCCCGCGCACAGGCAGCTCGTCGGCGACGTGCTCCTGCCACGACCGGCTCCGTCCTTGCAGGTAGCCGAGCACGAGGTCGTCCTTCGTCCGGAAGTGCGTGTAGAGGCTCGCCTTCGAGATGTCCGCCTCGGCAGCGACCTGGTCCACCCCGACCGCGTGGATCCCCTGCTCGTAGAAGAGCCGGTCGGCCGTGGCGACCGCGCGCTCGTACGCGGGACGGCGGCGGGTTCGGGGGGTCGATGTGTCGGACATGGTTTGACTTTACTGCACTGATCTGTACAGTTACCAGCAATTCAACCAAACCGATCTGTTCAGTTAGGACATCGACCATGACCACCACCGCCCTCGTCACCGGGTCCACCAGCGGCATCGGCCGCGCCACCGCCGAACGCCTCGCCGCGGAGGGGATGCACGTCGTCGTCTCCGGCCGGAACGCCGAGCGAGGTGACGAGGTCGTACGGGGGATCCGCGCGGCCGGTGGCGCGGCCGACTTCGTCCGGGCGGACCTGCGTGACGCCGCCAGCGCGAAGGCGCTCGCCGAGGCGGCACTCGCGATCGGGGGCGGCCGGGTCGACGTGCTCGTCAACAGCGCGGGCATCTTCCCCTTCGGCGCGACGGCTGACACCACCTCGGAGGGTTTCGACGAAGTCTACGACGTCAACGTGAAGGCGCCGTACTTCCTGGTCGCTGCTCTCGCTCCGGGCATGGCGGAGCGCGGTGCGGGCGCGATCGTGAACGTCACGACGATGGTCGCCGAGTTCGGTGCGGCCGGCATGGGGCTGTACGGCTCGACGAAGGCGGCGCTCGTCCTGCTGACGAAGTCGTGGGCGGCGGAGTTCGGCCCCGCCGGGGTCCGCGTCAACGCCGTGAGCCCCGGCCCGACCCGCACCGAGGGCACCGCGGCCATGGGGGAGAGCCTCGACCAGCTCGCCGCTGCCGGTCCGGCCGGCCGGCCGGGCACGGCCAGGGAGATCGCCGAGGCGATCGTCTTCCTCGCCACCGACTCGGCCTCGTTCGTGCACGGCGCGGTCGTGCCGGTGGACGGTGGTCGGATCGCGGTCTGACGCGACCCGCTGACGGACAGGAGGCGCGGTGTCAGCTCGCACCGCGCCTCCAGTCCTCCTGCGCTTCGTCCAGTTGCCACGAAGGACCGGGAGCAGGACAGCGTCGGTCCGCGCCCTCGTCAGTCGGCGGCGCGGATGGGCTCGCCGGTGTCCGGGTCCCAACCGACCACCCGCGGCTGCGCGACCCGGGCAGCAGGGCGCTGGCGTGGCGGGAAGTACCCGCGAGCAGCGAGCAGGTACGGCAGGAACGCGGCGACGGCACCCAGTACGCCGTTCGCGGTGGTGAGTCCGTACGGCGGCAGGAGGGCGCCGATGGCTCCGACCACACCGAGCACCGCCATCCAGAACCGCGCGCGTCCGGAGCCGCGGCCGACGCGCAGTGCACCGAACACGAACCAGCCGAGGATCGCCAGGCCGATGGCGACCGGCACGAGGGCCCAGGGGCCACCGGACGACACCGTTCCGGGCAGGTCCACGAGTCGTGTGACCAGGTCGCACGCGAACAGCACGAGCCACAGCACGACGGCAGCGGTCACGAGGACGGGGCGGGAGCGCGGGACACCGGTGGTCACGTGGCGATCCTAGGACCGGAGTTGCGCTGCGCACCACGCTCGGCGACGGGGTACGTCGGCGAGCCGGGGACACAGTCGCCGACCGGTAGAACGACGACATGACCACTTCTTCCCGCACCCCGCTCGGCGTGACACTCGTCGACGGCGGCGCGAACGTCGCTCTCTTCTCCAGCACCGCCGAGCGCGTCGAGTTCTGCCGGTTCGACGAGGACGGCACCGAACACCGCACCGAGCTCACGAACCGCACCGGCTACACCTTCCACGACGTCGTCCCGGACGTGACCGTGGGGACCCGCTACGGCTTCCGCGTCCACGGCGCATGGGACCCGGCGAAGGGCCTCCGCCACAACCCGGCGAAGCTGCTGCTCGACCCGTACGCCACTGCCGTCGACGGCACGTACCAGTGGGGCCAGGCACTGTTCGGCCACGACATGCAGGACCCTGAGCGGATCGACGAGACCGACTCGGCCGCTGCGATGCCGAAGTCCGTCGTCGCCGACCGCGACTTCGACTGGGGCGACGACGCGCGACCCCGCACGGCCCTCGCCGACACGGTCGTGTACGAGGTCCACGTCAAGGGCTTCACGAAGCAGCACCCGGACGTGCCCGAGGAGATCCGCGGCACGTACGCCGGACTCGCGCACCCGGCGGCGATCAAGCACCTCACCGACCTCGGGGTGACCGCCGTCGAGCTCCTGCCGACGCACCAGTTCGTGCAGGACTCGACCCTCGCCGACAAGGGCCTCCGCAACTACTGGGGCTACAACAGCATCGGGTTCTTCGCCCCCCACGACGAGTACTCCTCGTCCGGCACCGCCGGCCAGCAGGTCGCCGAGTTCAAGGCGATGGTGCAGGCCCTGCACGCCGCCGGCCTCGAGGTCATCATGGACGTCGTCTACAACCACACGGCCGAGGGCAACCACATGGGCCCGACGCTCTCGTTCAAGGGCATCGACAACGAGTCGTACTACCGCCTGGTCGAGGGCGACGAGGCGAACTACTTCGACACGACCGGCACGGGCAACAGCCTCAACGTGTCGCACCCCGCGGCGCTCGGCCTCGTCATGGACTCGCTCCGGTACTGGGTCGAGGAGATGCACGTCGACGGCTTCCGCTTCGATCTCGCGACGACGCTGACCCGTCAGGGCGGCGAGGCGGAGAAGCACTCGGCGTTCCTCGACATCATCCACCAGGACCCGGTGCTCCGCGAGGTGAAGATGATCGCCGAGCCGTGGGACACCGCCGGCTACCAGGTCGGCGGCTTCCCGGCGGACTGGTCGGAGTGGAACGGCAAGTACCGCGACGACCTGCGCGCGTTCTGGCGCGGCGATGCGGGCACCCTCGGTGACGCCGTGCAGCGGGTGCTCGGCAGCCCGGACGTCTACGAGGGGTCACGGCGCTCGCCGCTGTGCTCGGTCGACTTCGTCACCGCCCACGACGGTTTCACCCTGGCGGACCTGACGATGTACGCCGAGAAGCACAACGAGGCGAACGGCGAGGACAACAATGACGGCGAGAGCGACAACACCTCGTTCAACGGCGGCGTCGAGGGTCCGACCGAGGACGGCGTGGTGAACGACTACCGGAACCGGCAGCGCCGCAACTTCCTCGGCACGCTGCTGCTGTCGGCGGGCGTGCCGATGATCCTCGGCGGCGACGAGATCGCCCGGTCGCAGGGCGGCAACAACAACGCCTACTGCCAGGACGACGAGATCTCGTGGTTCGACTGGGCCGCGGCCGACCGGGACCTGCTGGCCTTCACGACCGAGGCGATCGCATTCCGCCGCGACCACGTGTCCCTGCGTCCCGAGTGGTACCGAACGGCCCCGGGCGACTCGGCGTCCACGGTGGACGTGCTCCGTGCCGACGCGAAGGGGTTCGACGACGCCGACTGGGCGGACGGCGGCAACCGGGCGGTCATGCTCGTCCTGCAGCAGGGCGACGACACGGTGGCGGTGCTGCTCAACGCGTCGGAGACCACCGTCGAGTTCACCCTGCCGGAGAAGCCGGGTGGCGGGCGCTGGTCCCTCGGGCTGTCGAGCGACCCGGACCAGGCCGTCGGCGACGACGCGTCGACCGTGCTGGTGCGCGACGCGTCGTTCACGGCGCTGGTCTAGACCATCTGACGGACGGGAGGCGCGGTGCCAGCGGGTACCGCGCCTCCCGTCCGTCCGTGGGCCGGGTCCAGGGCGTCAGCCGCCGATGCGGATCAGCTTCTTGTTGACGAACTCGTCGGCCCCGAGGGGGCCGAGCTCGCGGCCGAAGCCGCTCGCCTTGACGCCGCCGAACGGGAGCTCCGGGCTGTCCGCGCCGACGATGTTCACGTAGACCATCCCGGCCTCGATGCGGTCGGCGACGCGCAACGCCTGCTCGGCGTCGGTCGTGAAGAGGTACGAGCCGAGGCCGTACGGGGTGTCGTTCGCGATCGTGATCGCGGCATCCTCGTCCTCGACCCGGTAGACGGCGGCGACGGGGCCGAAGAACTCCTCGCGGTACGCGTCGTTGTCGGGCGTGACGCCGGTCAGGATCGTCGGGGTGAAGGCGTTCCCCTGACGCTGGCCACCGGTGACGACGGTGGCGCCCTGGGCGGTCGCGGCCGCGAGCTGCTCCTGCAGCCGGTCGGCAGCGGCGGGGGAGGACAGCGGACCGAGTTCGGCACCGGGCGTGGTCGGGTCGGTGGGCGAGACCGCGGCCATCGCGTCGGTGAACTTCGCCAGGAAGTCGTCGTACAGGTGGTCGGCGACGAGGAAGCGCTTCGCGGCGTTGCAGACCTGGCCGTTGCCCTCGAGGCGGGTGGCGACGGCTGATCCGACCACGGCGTCGAGGTCGTCGGTCGACAGCAGGACGAACGGGTCCGAGCCGCCGAGCTCGAGGACGACCTTGGTGAGGTTGCGGCCGGCGATCTCGGCGACGGCGGCACCGGCGCGTGCGGAGCCGGTGAGGGAGACGCCCTGGACGCGGGGGTCGGCGATGACGTCGGCCGCCTGGTCGTTCGTGGCGAAGACGTTCGTGTACGCGCCCTCGGGGAAGCCTGCGTCGTGGAAGACCTGCTCGATCGCGAGTGCGGACTCCGGGCACTGCGGGGCGTGCTTGAGGAGGACGGTGTTGCCGATGACGAGGTTCGGACCGGCGAACCGGGCGATCTGGTACGCGGGGAAGTTCCACGGCATGATGCCGAGCAGGACGCCGATCGAGGACTTCCGGATGAACGCGCTGCCCTCGCTGCCGTCCGCCAGGGTGATCGGCTGGTCGGCGAGGAACTCCTCGGCGTGGTCCGCGTAGTAGTCGTAGATGTCGGCGCAGAAGTCGACCTCGCCCACGGCCTGGTCGATCGGCTTCGCCATCTCGCGGACGATCGTCGCGGCGAGGTCGTCCCGACGCTCCCGGTACAGCTCGGCGACGCGGTGCAGCAGCGCGGCGCGGTCGGCGACGGTGCTCGTGCGCGACCACTGGGCGTGCGTGCGGTCGGCGGTGTCGATCGCCGCGCGGAGCTCGTCGTCGGTGATCGTCGGGAACGTGGCGAGGGTCTGGCCGGTGGCCGGGTCGGTGACCGCGTAGACGGTGGCCGTGTCGTTCATCGTGTCTCCTGTGTGGTTCAGACCTGGTCGGTCAGCTGCTTGTTGACGCCGGTGACGGGCTGGTTCTCGTCGAAGCCCTTCGGCTGGATCCGGAACCCCTTCGTGATCACCAGCAGGTACACGAAGCCGATCGCGGCCCAGACGCCGCCGGCGATGAGGGCGTCGGCGTGCAGCTGAGACCAGAGAACACCGGTCAGCAGCATCGCGACCCCGGGGAGGACGATGAAGGCGAACCGGTCGCGTGCGGTGCGCCGGCGGCCCTCGCGCCAGGCGAAGTGCACGATGACCGTGAGGTTGACGAACGTGAACGCGATGAGGGCGCCGAAGTTGATGTACGCCGAGATGGTGTCGAGCGAGAACGTCATCGCGAGGAGCGTGACCGCCCCGACGATGACGACGTTCGGGATGGGCGTGCGGGTCCTCGGGCTCACGTAGCCGAAGACCTTCTTCGGCAAGACGTTGTTGCGGCCCATCACGAGCAGCATGCGGGCGACGCTGGCGTGCGAGGCCAAGCCCGAGGCGAGCGCGGCGACGAACCCGGCGGCGACGAGGATCGCCTGGAACACCCTGCCGCCGACGAGCAGCCCGATCTGGGGCAGCGGGTCGTCGGTGAACTCGCCGAACGGGGCGTTGGTCGGGAAGCGGAGCTGGGCGAAGTACGCCGAGACGAGGAAGATGAGCCCGCCGATGAGGACGGTCAGCAGGATCGCCTTCGGCATGATGCGGATGCTCTTCGCCTCCTCCGTGTACATCGTCACCGCGTCGAACCCGATGAACGAGAAGCACACGACGGTCGCCCCGGTGAGGAGCGCCGACATCGTCACGCCGTCGTGCACGAAGGGCTCGGCGCTGACCACCGTGCCGGCACCGGCACCGTCGACGAGTTCGATCACGGCGAAGACGACGAACGCGATCATCGCGAGGATCGCCCCGATGAGCAGGACCATGTTGAGGTTCGACGTCCCGCGCATCGACAGGCAGATCACCGTCGTGACGAACACCGTGTAGACGACCACCGTCACCCACGCGGGCAGTGCCGGGAAGACCTGCTCGAGGTACAGGCGGATGATGAGCGCGTTCACCATCGGGAGCAGCAGGTAGTCGAGCAGGGACGCCCAGCCGACCATGAAGCCGGCGTTCGGGTGGATCGACTCCCGCACGTACGTGTAGGCCGAACCCGCGGCCGGGTAGACGCGGACCATCTTCCCGTAGCTGATCGCCGTCAGGAGCATGATCACGAGGGCGATGAGGTACGCACTCGGCACGGCGCCGTTCGTCTCGCCGGAGACGATGCCGAAGGTGTCGAACACCACGGTCGGCGTCATGTACCCGAGGCCGAGTCCGACGATCGCCCACAGCCCGAGACTCCGCTTCAGGGACCCACCGCGCGCGGTGCCGGGCGGAGCGGTGACGATGGTCGGTGACGCCATGGGGAGTTCCTCCTGCTCGCAGCCGGAGCTGCGGGGGCCGGGGTCCGCGCGGCGGTGCGCGGACCTGATCGGGTGGACCGATCCGCTGACGATACCGACGCCGCGGGCAGCGTCGGACCCGCCACGGAGTACACGATGCGAGGCAGGGATGTACGCGGTGTCGCTTGCCGACCGGAGCCTGGGACAGGCCGGGAAGATGCTCAGCCACGGTGCCGGAACCGCGGGCGCACTCCCGGCACGGCTCCCTACGATCGGCTCGGCACGACCGGCACCGGGCCGGACGCCGACGGACGAGGACGACCGATGACACGGACACGAGGGCTGATCGCCGCCGGGCTGGTGGTCGGCCTCGCGCTCGGTGCGGCCGGTGGGTGGGGCATCGCCCACGCGACCGGTGCGGGTGGGACGGGCTCCGCCGCTGCCGGGCGGGCCGTCGTCGCGGAGCCGAGCCGCGCCTCCACGGCCCGCGCGACGACCGTGCCGAGCGTCCGCCCCTCCGCGCACGCCCCGATCGCGACCGCACCCGGCGGGATCCCCGCTGCCGAGGCACCCGGGTCCACTCCCGCGCCGGCGAGTGTCGACCTGGCGAGGACGTGGACCGCACCGGCCGACCTGCCGACGCAGGGGCGGCTGCTCCGGGTGACCATCCCGGCCACGCGATCGCACTTCGTCGCACGCCAGGCCCTGCTGTACCTGCCCCCGGCCGCGCTCACCGCCGACCCGCCGGCGCTGCCCGTCGACGTGCTCCTGTCCGGCCAGTCCCGCGGTGCCGGTCCCGAGGACGTGCAGACCGGCGGGGCGATCGAGCAGACGATGGACGCGCTCGCGACCGTCGACGGCGGCCTCGCGCCGATCGTCGTCGTGCCCGACCAGCTCGGCCCGCGGTCGGCGAACCCGATGTGCGTCGACGGGGCGCTCGGCAACAGCCGGACCTACCTCACCGAGGACGTCCCGGCGTGGGTGACGAGCCACCTGCGGGTGCAGACCGCGGCCTCCGCGTGGACCATCGGCGGGTTCTCGCAGGGTGGGACGTGCGCGATCCAGCTCGGGGCGGGAGACCCCTCGCGGTTCGGCAACCTCATCGACGTCTCCGGCGAGGACGGGCCCACGCTCGGCAGCGAGAGGAAGACCGTCGACGAGGGCTTCGGGGGGAACCGCGCGGCGTGGGCGGCTGCGCAGCCGGCGGCACTGCTGCGTGCCGGTGCGCCGTTCCGGGACTCGAACGCGTTCTTCGCGGCCGGGGCCCTCGACACCACCTACGGGCCCGTGATGCCCGTGATGGCCGGGCGGGCGCGGGCAGCGGGGATGCACGTCGCCACGTGGGTGGTGCCGGGTGGGCGGCACAGCTGGGTGACGGCGCGGGCGGCGCTCGCCGCGGGGCTCGACTGGTTGCAGCCGCGGGTGGGGCTCGGGGCGCCGGCGGCCTGACGTCTACCGAGCCGCAGGCTCCTGCTGCGTGATGCAGTGCAGCCCACCGCCCCGCGCGAACACCTCGCGCGCATCGATCGTCCGCACCTCGCGCCCCGGGTACACGTCCGCGAGGATCCCCCTCGCCCGCTCGTCCGCCGCCGGCTCCCCGAACCCGCACGCGATCACCGCGCCGTTCACCACCACGTGGTTCACGTAGTTCCAGTCGACGGGTCCGTCGGCGTCGGCGAGCGTCGCGGGTGCGGGCAGCTCGACGATGGTGGCGTCCGTGGCCTCCTCGATCGCCCGTCGGACGACCGGCATCACGAGGTGGTCCGGGTGGCCGGGGTCCGGCTGGGCGTGCAGCAGCACGGTGTCCATCGCGGCGCCGGCGAAGGTCGCCACCATGTCGACGTGCCCCCGGGTGCCGAAGCCGTCGTAGTCGCGGGTGAGGCCCCGGGGCAGCCAGACCACGTCGGTCGCGCCGATCGTCCGCGCCAGCTCCTGCTCCACCCGCGCGCGGTCGGCGTAGGGGTTCCGGCGGGGATCGAGCTGGACCGTCTCGGTGACGAGGACGCGTCCGGTCCCGTCGACGTGGATCGCCCCGCCCTCGTTCACGAGCAGTGACGGGATCCGTTCCACGCCGGCGGCCGCGGCGACGGTGGCGGCGACCTCGGCGTCGCGCGTCCACGTCGACCACGGGTTCGCGCCCCAGCCGTTGAAGACCCAGTCCACCGCGCCACGGGCCCCGGTCACGTCGTCGACCACGAACGTCGGACCGATGTCGCGCATCCAGAAGTCGTCGAGGGGCGCCTCGAGCACGTCCACGGCGCCGGACAGGAGGCGTCGGGCGTCGTCGCGCGCGACCGGGTCGACGACCACGGTGACGGCCTGGTACTCGCTGATCGTGTTCGCGGTCGCCGCCCAGACGGCACGCGCCGCCTCGGCGCTCGCCGGGTCGTCGCCGAGCGTCAGCCCGGGCCGCGGGAACGCCATCCAGGTGCGTTCCTGCGGGGCGGTCTCGGGAGGCATGGCCCACGTCATGCGCGCACCTCGCGTCCGGTGGGGGTCGCCGCCACGGCGATGGCCGCGTCGATCGCGTCGCGTGCGCCGTACGCGTGGCGTTCCTCGTCGACGGGGGCGACGAGCGTGCCGTACAGGTCCGGACGGCGCGTGACGTAGAAGGGGAAGAGCCGGAGCCACTCCGTGCGGGCGTCGAGGTCGAGGTCCGCGACGAGCACGACACTCGCGTCCCGCGGTGCCTCGACGAGGACGCGGCCGAACGGGTCGGAGATGAACGACGAGCCGTAGAAGGTGATGTCGCCCTCGTCGCCCCAGCGGTTCGGGACCACCATGAACTGCCCCGAGGTGATGCCGTTCGCCACGATGACCTGCCGCCAGATCGGGGCGGTGTCGAACGCGGGGAACGACGGCTCGGACCCGATCGCCGTCGGGTACGCGAGGACCTCGCTGCCGGCGAGACCGTACGACCGCGCGACCTCGGGGAACCACTCGTCCCAGCAGGTCGGCAGGCCCACACGGGCGCCGAGTCCGGCCGGCTCGTACACCGGGAAGGCGTCGGCGTCGGTGCCCGGGCGGAAGTAGGTGTCCTCGTAGTAGCCGGCGCTGATCGGGATGTGCGTCTTGCGCGTCCGACCGACCAGCGTGCCGTCCGGCGCGACGAGGACGGCCGTGTTGTAGCCGCGCGGGTCCTCGGGCCGGTCGTCGGCGGCCGGACGCTCGTACAGCGAGGCGTGCACGAACACCCCGTGCTCCGCCGCCTGGGCGCGAGCGAACGCGACCGTCGGGCCGTCCTCGAGCGACTCGGCCGACTCCTTCGGTGCGCCGGTCGCGGGGGTGTCGCCCGGGTAGCGCGAGAGCGTCAGTTCAGGAAGGAACACCGCGGTGGCACCGTTCGCCGCTGCCGTCGCGATGCCGTCCGCGAGCTGCGCACGGTGGGCCGCGGGATCCTCGAGCCACCGGGACTGCACGAGGCCGACGCGCACCCGGCGTCGGGGTCGGCCGGTGTCCTCGTGCAGGGGAGACCGCTGCGGTGTGCCGGTGATGACGTCCATGACGCCATTGTTGATCGCATGATCAACGAGCGCAACCCCCTCGAGGTGTTGTGTGGACGCATGAGTGAACCCATCGTCACGCCGCTCGGCTTCTCGCACGTCCGGTTGACGGTCACCGACATCCGACGCAGCAAGGCGTTCTACGAGCAGTTGTTCGGGATGCCGCCCGGGAGCGACTTCAGCGACCAGATCGACGACCCGACGATCCACGACGACCCGTGGCGGACCTACGGCGGGTGTTCCTTCACGTTCGGCGGGCAGACGCTGGGCCTGCGGCCGGTCGCGCCGGCGGGGGACCGGTTCGACGCCGACCGGGTCGGCCTCGACCACGTGTCGTTCCGGGTGGCATCGGTCGACGAGCTGCACGCCGCGGTGGGCCGGCTCGACGCGGCGGGGATCGAGCACGGTGAGGTGACCGACCTGCCGCCGTTCGGGCTCGTGATCCTGTCCGTGCAGGACCCGGACGACGTCAACCTGGAGTTCGCGGCGCCCCGGGCGTGAGTCGGTGTCGCCCGAGGGGCTGTCCGGTCGGCGCGCGCGTCCCCCGGGCGTCGAGGTGACACCCGTGCCCCGGGCGTTGGCTGATCCGGTCAGACAACAGGAGGACACATGAGCAAGACCTGGTTCATCACCGGCGCGTCCAAGGGCTTCGGCCGCGAGTGGACGGAAGCGGCACTCGAGCGTGGGGACTCCGTCGCCGGGACCGCCCGCAACCCCGACGACGTGCACGACCTCGTCGACCAGTACCCGGACACGTTCCTCGCACTGCAGCTCGACGTCACCGACCGTGCGGCCGACATCGCCGCGGTCCAGCGTGCCGCCGAGCACTTCGGCTCCCTCGACGTCGTCGTCAACAACGCCGGCTACGGCCACTTCGGCATGGTCGAGGAGCTCACCGAGGACGAGGTGCGCGCGCAGCTCGAGACGAACCTGTTCGGTGCGCTCTGGGTCACCCAGGCGGCGCTGCCGATCATGCGCGAGCAGAGGTCCGGACACATCATCCAGGTGTCGAGCATCGGCGGGATCAGTGCGTTCCCGACGGTCGGGGCGTACCACGCGTCGAAGTGGGCGCTCGAGGGGATCTCGCAGTCGCTGTCCCAGGAGGTCGCGGGCTTCGGCATCCACGTCACCCTCGTCGAGCCCGGTGGGTTCTCGACGGACTGGTCCGGTCCGTCCTCGAAGCACAGCGAGGAGATCGCCGCCTACGCCGACGTGCGCGAGGCAGCGTCCAAGCGCCCGTCCGCTGCCGACCCGGGCAAGCCGGAGGCCACCCGGTCGGCGATCCTCAAGGTCGTCGACGCGGACGAGCCGCCGCTGCGGGTGTTCTTCGGCAAGGCGCCGCTCGGCATCGCGGAGCGTGACTACGAGTCGCGGTTGGCGACCTGGCGCGAGTGGCAGCCGGTGGCCGAGGAGGCGCACGGCGCCTGACGACCTCCGAGGTCAGGCGCGACCGACCGCCGAAGCGACCACGGCGAGCAGCCGGAGTCGCTCGGCGGTCTCGCTGCCGGGTTCGGCGGTGTACACGAGCAGGTTCTGCGAGCTGTCGGGGTCCTGCAGCACCTGGCACTGCAGGGTGAGCAGCCCGACCTCGGGGTGGCGGTAGGTCTTCACGTCACGCGGGCGGATGCCGACCTCGTGGCGCGCCCAGACCTCGCGGAACTCCTCGCTCGTCGCGAGCAGCCGTTCGGCCAGGTGTGCGGCCCGGGAGTCGGGACCGCGGCGAGCGATGACGGTGCGGAGACCCGAGGCGTACATCCGGGACAGGAAGGGGTGGTCCTCGACCGGGTGGACGTCCCGGGACGCCGGGTCGGCGAACCACCGGTACCCGATGCTCCGGTCGTCGCCGCGTCGGCCGCTGGCGTCGCCGGTGAGTGCAGCGGCGAGGGACGTCTGCTGCAGCGTCTCGCCCAGCTCGGTGACGATCTCGGCCGGGCTGTCGGCGAGTCGGTCGAAGATGCGCATCATGCCGGGGCTGACGTGGTCGCCGCCGGACGCCGCGGTCGGGGGCTCGTGTCCGGCGAGGCGGAAGAGGTGGTCGCGCTCCGCGATCGTGAGGCGCAGGCCCTGCGCGATCGACGCGAGCATCTGGTCGGACGGCTGCGGTCCGCGCTCCCGTTCCAGCCGCGCGTAGTAGTCGACGGACATGTTGCTCAGCAGCGCCGCCTCCTCGCGCCGCAGCCCGCTCGTTCGACGGCGCTGGCCCCGGGGCAGGCCGACGTCCTCGGGCTGCAGGGCCGTCCGACGGCTGCGGAGGAAGTCCGCGAGGGACGCTCGGTCGATCATGCGCCCATCCTCTCCCGGGGCGTCGACCGCAGCCACGGATCGTCAGGCCGTGGTTGCGTGTGCACGACGCGGCGACGATCGTCTCGGGTGCCGGATCGGGTGCTCACCACGACGGAAGAGGCGGACCATGGCACGGAACGAACGACTCACCCTCCCGGACCTCGGCGGGCGCCGGGTCCTGGTGACCGGAGCGAGCGACGGCATCGGACTGGAGATCGCCGCGCGCTTCGCCGGCGCCGGGGCGGAGGTGGTCGTGCCGGTGCGCAACCGCGACAAGGGAGCGGCGGCCGTCGCCCGGATCACCGCGCAGCACCCGGATGCATCCGTGCTGCTCGAGGACCTGGACCTGTCCTCGCTGGAGTCCGTGTCGACGCTCGGGGAGCGGATGCGGTCCGAGGGCACGCCGATCGACGTGTTCGTGGGGAACGCCGGCGTGATGAACCCGCCGGAGCGGCAGACGACCCGGGACGGCTTCGAGCTGCAGTTCGGCACGAACCACCTCGGGCACGTCGCACTCGTCGGCGCCCTGCTCCCCCTGCTCCGTGCCGCGAACGGTCGGGTCGTGATGCAGTCCAGCGTGGCGGCGCAGCGTGCCTCGATCCGGTGGGACGACCTGCAGTCCGAGCGGGACTACGACGTCGCGCGGGCGTACGGGCAGTCGAAGCTCGCGTGCGCGCTCTTCGCCCTCGAGCTCGGTCGGAGGAGCCGGGCCGGTGGGTGGGGGATCACGAGTGCGGTCAGCCACCCCGGCGTCGCACCCACGAGCCTGCTCGCCGCACGACCGGAGATCGGACGCTCGGGCGACACCGTGGCCGTCCGGCTGATCCGCTGGCTGTCGGCGCGCGGGCTCCTCGTCGGGACACCGGCCTCGGCGGCGGAGCCGGCCCTGCTCGCGGCGACCGACGCGGACCTCGACGGCGGTTTCGTCGGTCCGACCGGACCCGGGCAGCTCGGCGGACCGGCCGGCCGTCGGAAGCCGTGGGCGCCGTTGCTCCGTGACGAGGACGCCGCTCGGCTCTGGGACGTGTCGGAGTCGCTCGTCGGGAGTTCGGTCAGCTGATGATGTTCACCGCGCGAGAGATCACGAGCGCCAGCAGGATGAACCCGCCGATCGACTGGTAGGCCATGATCATCTTCGCCCGGATGGTCATCGGCATCGTGTCCGTCGGGCTGAACGCCATCATGTTCGTCAGCGCGACGTAGAGGTAGTCGAGGTACACCGGCCGCCAGGCCGCTGTCTTCGGGTCGGTCTCCTGCGGGAACTGGAAGTCGGCGCGGTCGGTCACCCACAGCCCCGGCTGCCGTCGGGCGACGGGGCCGCCCCGGTCGAGCTCCCAGTACACGAGCCCGAACGCGATGATGCTGCTCACCCAGACCTGCAGGGCGGTCAGGAGCACCGCGCCGCCGTCGGGGTGCCCGTGCAGCAGCTCGTCGATCGTGCGGACGACGGTCAGCTGGTTCGCGACCGTCAGCAGGACCGCGAGTCCCGTGGACAGCCACCGCGACCAGGTGGTCTCACGGGTCAGCCGCCGGGGGTTGAACACGATGAGCGGGGTGAGGAGCAGCACCCCGAGGAGCGGGACCACCCAGGACGGGAAGAACAGGACCTCGTCGGGCAGGAACAGGCTCAGCGCGAGGTTCACCAGCACGGCGACGGCGACCGGCCCGCGGTGCTCGTGCCGGGGTGTGGTCCGCGTCGTCGTCACGGCTCCGAGTGTGGCACTCGAACACCGTCCCGGGCCCGTGGCGATGGGCCGCGTCACCGCCGGAGCGTGGCCCGAGCAAGGATGAAGCCCACCGCTGGGACAACAGCGATGGGCTTCGATTTGCTCTCCGAGTGGAGAACGAGGGACACGATGCGTCCCGAGCTTGAACTCGGAACCAGTGTAACCCGATCACCGTCGGGTCGCACGTCCCTCGGCCCCTGCTCTTCGTGTCCGCCGGCGCTGACACGGAAGGTGGTTCGGATGTCCTCCGACGACGAACCGCGTCGACGCCGTCAGGTGCCGTGGTTGGGGATCGCGACGTTGCTCGTGACCCTGGCCCGGTTCCTGCACGACGTGTGGCGCAAGGGTTGAGCCCAGGGTGCCCCGCGCTCTCGCCGGCGCGGGGCACCCGTCGGGACCCGCTCAGCCGACGCGCGCCGGCACCCGGTCGTCCTCGACCTCCGCTCGGATCACCGCGAGCGCGAACCCGCGCCGGCCGCGGGTCGCCCACACCGCGATGACCGACGTCACCGCGAGCACGAACGCGAGGAACGCGGAGAACGGGACGTCCAGGGCGAGCAGTGCCGCCCACCCGCCGGAGCCGAGCGCCCAGCGCACCACGCGCCTCCCGGTCCCCGGTGTCGGGGCCGGACGGAGCCGGACGACGTGCTCGCCGAGGGTCCGGCCCGTCGCGAGCACGACCACGAGCTGTGCGAACGGGGCGACCAGGGCACCGGCGGTGATGAGCGTGCCGAGCACCGGGTCCTGGTCGTCCCGCCCGGCGATCGCCCACACCAGGGCGGTCCCGACGCTCAGCGTGCCGGACAGGAGCCAGATCGCCAGCACGTCCGCGAGCATGCCGGAGAACCGTCGTGCCGCGGTGACCGGGCGAGGGGCGTCCGCGTCGGTGGTCCGCCCCGACCCGGCGAGCAGCCCCACGAGCGGGGCGAGGAGCGTGCCGACCACGGCGCCGGTCGTGTTCGCGAGCAGGTCGTCGACGTCGAAGAGGCGGTACGAGCACGGGTAGAGGAACCAGTCGCCGGTGAGCTGCGTCGTCTCGATGAGCAGGGACACCACGAACCCGGCGCCGAGCCCGACGAGCAGGCCGGCGAACACGCGCCTCCGGGCGACCGCGTGCCGGGCGAGTGCACCGAGGGGCACGAAGAGCAGCACGTTGAACAGGACCTGCGCCGACGCCGGGTTGGACAGCAGTGACCGGGGTCCGGAGATCCCGCCCTCCTTCGCGACGTCCCCGAGGAACGCGAACGGCGTCAGCTGCGGCGAGGCCGCGTTCCGGCACATCGTCGCGACGTCGTCGGGCAGGGGCAGCAACGTGTAGGTGACGAGCGCGAGGGCGTAGACGAGCGTGCCGAACGCGACGAGCGAGCGTCGGAAGCCGAGCTGCCCGTGACGGCGGTACTCCCACGCCGTCCACGGCACGAGCGCCCCGACGGCGAGGACGACCCCGACGACGAACGCGATCACGCCTGGCAGCACGGTTCCCATGCGGTCGACGGTACTGATCGCGTGGGCGCACGGAGCCGATGTCAACCGCTCGGAGGACCCGGGATCGATCCGTCGTCGCACGGGGTCGCGTCGCCCGGGGGACGATCCGCGGGCGCTCGCTGCGCAGGCTGGTGGCATGTCCGATCGCAACCGTCCCACCGTCCGTCTCCTCGCCGCCGCCGTGGTCGCCGGCTCCGTCGCGGTGCTCGCGACCGGGTGCAGCTTCGTCCAGCAGCAGACGGGCGATGCCTGGTCCGTGACCTACGAGGTCCGCGTCGACCAGCCGAGCGGGGCCGCCCTCACCGACGTGCGGGTCGAGGGTGCCGAGCGACGGGGCGAAGCGCCCGAGGTGCACCGGCTCGACGCGCAGGAGACCGGTTCCTCGGACGGCGACGGGTCGCGCTGGGAGCACGACGCGATCGTCCTCGCCGAACAGCGGGCGTCGGTGCGGGCGACGCCGGGCGCCGGGGCCACGGCGACGTGTCGGATCCTGCTCGACGGGAAGCGCGAGATCGCGAGCGAGACGTCGGCGCGGCCGGGCGACGCGGTGCGGTGCTCGGCGGACACCCCGGCCTTCGACTGACGAAGCATCACGCCCGACCGGGCGGCGGGTCGGCCCCGGGCAGCGGCCCCGCCAACGACCCGGCCGACACCTCGTGCCCGAGCAACCGCCCCGCCGCCCGCAGCCCGGAGAGCAGCGCCCCGTGCACCGTCGCGGGGTCGTCGCCCCACGTGGCCTCACCGGCGAGCTGGACCCGCCCCGACGGGGTGCCGAGCAGGTCGTGGTCGTCCGGTGACGCCCCCACGTGCAGGTACGAGTACGACCCGCGCGCGAAGGGGTCCGCCGCCCACCGGGTGATCCGCACGCCGTCCGCCGATGGGACCGAGGGCCCGAACATCCGTCGCAGCGCCTCGACCGCCTCGTCGACGACCACGGCATCGGGCAACGACTCGATCCGCCGTGCGCCCGCACCGCCGACGAGCGCCGCGAGCACCGGTTCACCGGTCACGCGGGACATGTCGTACCAGGAGTGCCAGTCGACTCCGGCCGGCCCCTGCTGGCGGACCACCCACGACTCGCCCCAGAACCGGGACGGGAACCGCAGGAACACCTTGTCGTAGACGCCCATCCCGAGTCGGCCCATCGCGTCGAGCACCGCGGGCTCGAGTGGTGGCTCGAACGTGATCGCGCCGGCCTGCAGCACGCCGAGGGGCGCCGTGACGACGACCTCCGCAGCGGACACGGTCGTCCCGTCGGCGAGCCCGACGACCACGCCCGAGGACGACGAGCGCACGGCGGCGACGACGGAGGACAGCCGCACGTCGAGCCCGGCCGCCAGGGCGTGCGCGTACTGGGCGTAGCCGCCGGGGAACACCACCTCGTCGCCGGCGACGTGCTCCTCGTCGAGCCCGTGCGCGTCGAGCACGGTGACCGGGGCACCGCAGAGGTCCTCGGAGCGGTGCGCCGTGTACTCGCGGATCCGCGCGGCCCGGTCGCCCTGCCACTGCAGGGACCGCAGCGCGGTGTCGACGGCGGACGCGTAGGTCGCCGGCGGCGGGGCATCGGCGACCACCGCGGCGAGGGCGCCGTCGACGGTGTGCAGGTCCGCGACGAACGACGCGGCCTCGGGCGCGGTCAACCGCCGTCCGGACGGGGCGTGCCAGCCGATCGGCCGCCCGTCGAACTGGAAGCTGCCGACGGTGAACTCGACGGTCTCGATCCCGAACGCGGACGCCAGGGACCAGAGCGGGTTGCCCTCGATGCCGTGGATCCACGAGGCTCCGAGGTCGACCGGCACCCCGATCTCGTCGTCGGTCCAGGTGCGGCCACCGATGCGGTCGCGGGCCTCGAGCACGACGACGCGCTGCCCGCCCTGCACGAGCGCTCGAGCAGCGGCGAGCCCGGCGACCCCGGCCCCCACGACGACGACGTCGGCATCGAGTGCAGCCATCAGTGTCCTCCGGTCAGCGGTGCCATCAGGCGGGCGGCGAGGCTCGGCCGCCCGGTCAGTGCTTCCTCGCGGTCGGCCAGGTCGGTGGCCACGAGTCCGGCGTTCGCCCCGAGGAACCGCAGCGGCTCCGGCTCCCAGTCCGGCGACCGGTGGTTCACCCACGGCAGCGCGGTCAGCGGCGAGGACACACCCCGCACGAGGTCGGCGAGCGTCCGTCCGGCGAGGTTCGTCGTGGACAGGCCGTCGCCGACGTAGCCGCCGGCGGTCCCGACGTGGCCGTCCCACGTGACCGAGGCGCACCAGTCACGGGGCACCCCGAGGGGTCCGCCCCACGTGTGGGTGACCGGGGCGTCGGCGACGGCGGGGAACAGCTCGACCAAGGACCGCCGCAGGTGCTCGAACACGCGCGGTACCCGGTCGTAGCCGGGGGTGATCGCGGACCCCCAGTGGTAGCGGGCTCCGCGTCCGCCGAACGCCAGTCGGTCGTCCGCCGTGCGCTGCCCGTACACGAGCAGGTGCCGGTAGTCCGAGAACGTCTGCCCGTGCTCGAGCCCGACACGGTCCCACACCGCGGCCGGCAGGGGAGCGGTCGCGATCATGAGCGAGTACAGCGGCAGGATGCGCCGCTTCGTCTGCTCGAGCTGCGAGCCGTAGCCCTCGACCGCGATGACCACGGCACCGGCCGTGACGGTCCCGCGCGACGTGACCACGTGCCCTGGACCCCACGAGACGGCGGGCGTGTGCTCCGCGATCCGGACGCCCCGCGCCTCCAGGGCCGCCGCCAGGCCGCGCACCAGCGCTGCGGGCTGGACCCGCGCGCAGTCCGGCGTCCACGCGACACCGGCCGATCCGGCGGCATCGCCGGGGCGTGCGTCGCGGTACGTCATGTCGTCGCCCCACGCGGCCGAGGCGGCGACCTCGTCGCGGGCCGCGCGTTCCTGCACGGCGGAGCGCGCGTAGAGGACGGTGCCGCCCTTGACGTAGTCGCAGTCGACTCCGGCCTCGGACGCTGCGCGCCCGACCTCGTCGACGGTGTCGCGCATCGCCCGACGCAGGGCGAGGGCCGCGTCGCGGCCGTGCTCGCGGGCGATCGTCTCGGCGGACCGCGGGAACAGTGCGGAGCACCAGCCGCCGTTGCGTCCGGACGCGCCGAAGCCAGCGATCTCGCGTTCCACGACGACGACCTGGAGGCGCGGGTCGGCCTGGTGCAGGTACCACGCGGTCCAGAGACCCGTCAGTCCACCGCCGACGATGCAGACGTCCGCGGTGGTGTCGCCGTCGAGCGGCCGCCGGGGCGTCAGGTCGTCGCGGCCACTCGTGACGAGCGCGTCGAGCCAGAACGAGACGCCCCGGTAGCCGGTCACGGTCAGATCTTCGTCCAGGCCTCGGACAGGACGCTCCGCAGGATCGAGGTCATCTCGCGGAACTCCGGCTGCCCGATGGTGAGCGGCGGTGCGAGCTGCACGACGGGGTCGCCGCGGTCGTCGGCACGGCAGTACAGCCCGGCGTCGAACAGCGCCTTCGACAGGAACCCGCGGAGCAGGCGCTCCGACTCCGCGTCGTCGAAGGTCGTCTTGGTGGCCTTGTCCTTCACGAGCTCGATGCCGTAGAAGTACCCGTCACCACGGACGTCCCCGACGATGGGCAGGTCGCGCAGCGTGTCGAGCTCGGCCTTGAAGAGCGGGGCGTTCTGCTGGACGTTCTGCAGGAGCCCCTCTTCCTCGAAGATGTCGAGGTTCTCCATCGCGACGGCGGCGGAGACCGGGTGCCCGCCGAACGTGTAGCCGTGGTAGAAGGTCGTGTCGCCCGTGGAGAACGGCTCGAAGAGCTTGTCGCTGATGATCGTCGCGCCGATGGGGGAGTAGCCCGAGGTCATCGCCTTCGCGCACGTGATCATGTCCGGCACGAAGCCGTAGGTGTCGCACGCGAACATGGTGCCGATCCGGCCGAACGCGCAGATCACCTCGTCGGAGACCAGCAGCACGTCGTACTCGTCGCAGATCTCGCGGACCCGCTGGAAGTACCCGGGCGGCGGGGTGAAGCAGCCGCCGGAGTTCTGCACCGGTTCGAGGAAGACCGCGGCGACGGTGTCCGGTCCCTCGAACTCGATCATCTCGCGGATGCGCTCGGCCGCCCAGAAGCCGAACTCCTCCTCGCTCTCGCCGGCGAAGCCCATCTCGGCGGCGCGGTAGTAGTTCGTGTTCGGCACGCGGAAGCCACCCGGCGCGAGCGGCTCGAACATCTGCTTCATCGCCGGGATGCCCGTGATCGCGAGTGCTCCCTGCGGGGTGCCGTGGTACGCGACCGCGCGGGAGATCACCTTGTGCTTCATCGGCTTGCCGCGGAGCTTCCAGTAGTACTTCGCGAGCTTGAACGCGGTCTCGACGGCCTCGCCGCCGCCGGTCGAGAAGAACACCTTGTTGAGGTCGCCGGGGGCGTGGTCGGCCAACCGGTCCGCGAGCTCGATCGCCGCGGGGTGCGCGTACGACCAGATCGGGAAGAACGACAGCGTCTCGGCCTGCTTGGCGGCCATCTCGGCCAGGCGCTTCCGGCCGTGGCCCGCGGCGACGACGAACAGGCCGGAGAGCCCGTCGATGTACTCCTTGCCGTGGCTGTCGTAGACGTGGTGCCCCTCGCCGCGGACCATGATCGGCACGTCGGCACCGGCCTGGTTCGCGCCGTGCCGGGCGAAGTGCATCCACAGGTGGTCGCGCGACTTCTGCTGCAGCGCGGCGTCGTCCACCGGTGCGAACGGGTCGTACGAGCCGAGACGGGTGGTGGGTCGTTCGGAGATGGTCATCGCGTTCCCCAGTCGTAGAGCTGTTTGCGGAGTTGCAGGTAGACGAAGGTCTCGGTACCGGCGACGCCCGGGATCGCCCGGATGGTGCCGTTCAGGAGTTCGATCAGATCGTCGTCGTCCTCGCAGACGACCTCGACCATGAGGTCGAAGCTCCCGGCGGTCATGACGAGGTAGTCGACCGCCGGGAGCCGTTCGAGTTCGTCGGCGACGGTTCGGGTGTCGCCGCTGACCCGGATGCCGATCATCGCCTGGCGGTGGAACCCGAGTTGCAGGGGGTCCGTCACCGCGACGATCTGCATGACGCCGGTCTCGGTCAGCTTCTGGACGCGCTGCCGGACCGCCGCTTCGCTGAGACCGACCGCCTTGCCGATCTCGCCGTACGGACGGCGCCCGTCCGCCTGGAGTTGTTCGATGATCCGCTTCGAGGTGTCGTCGATCGGTCCCGGACGTCGTGGTGCTGCCGCCATGCCGGACAGCATTGCAGCGCCATCGCCCAGAAAGCAAGGGAATCCGTTGTGAACACCGTGTTTCACGACGATTTCCGTTGTTACAAGTCTTCCGAACCGGCTTTTTCCGTGCCAGTATCGCCGCCATGCGGGAGACCACGAAGACGAGCGAGGTCCGGAACTTCATCGGGGGCGCGTCCGTCGAGGTCCGTGCCGACGCGGCCTTCGACCTGATCGACCCGACCGACGAGCACGTCTACGGCACGTCGCCGGTGTCCAGCGCCGCCGACGTCGACGCGGCCTTCCGTGCGGCGAGCACCGCGTTCGGGACGTGGGGCCGCACCACACCGGCGGAACGACAGCTCGCGCTCTTCCGGATCGCCGACGCGATGGAGCAGCGGGCGGAGGAGTTCGCCGACCTCGAGTCGCTCGACACCGGGAAGCCCCGCGCCACCCTCGTCGAGGACGAGATCCTGCTCTCCGTCGACCAGATCCGCTTCTTCGCCGGTGCCGCCCGGAACCTCGAGGGGCGGAGCGCCGGCGAGTACATGACCGACCACACGTCGTTCGTCCGGCGCGAGCCGATCGGTGTCGTCGCCCAGGTCACCCCGTGGAACTACCCGCTCAACATGGCGGTGTGGAAGTTCGCGCCGGCGCTCGCCGCAGGGAACACGACCGTGCTCAAGCCGAGCGACACCACCCCGCTGTCGACCCTGCTGCTCGCCGAGGTCGCCGCCGAGTTCCTGCCGCCCGGTGTCCTCAACGTCGTCGTGGGGGACCGGACGACCGGTGCCGCGATGATCGACCACCCCACGCCGCAGCTCGTGTCGATCACCGGCTCCGTCCGCGCCGGCATCGAGGTCGCCCGCGCCGCCGCCGGTGACCTCAAGCGGACCCACCTCGAACTCGGCGGCAAGGCCCCGGTGATCGTGTTCGACGACGCCGACGTCCCCGCCGCCGTGGCCGGCATCGTCGCCGCCGGCTTCTTCAACGCCGGGCAGGACTGCACCGCCGCCACCCGCCTGCTCGTGCAGGACGGCATCCACGACGAGTTCGTGGCGGCGCTCGCCGAGGCGGCACGGACCGACGCGCAGACCGGCCCGGACGCGCCGACCCCGTACTTCGGCCCGGTGAACAACGCGGCCCAGCTCGCCCAGGTCCGGTCGTTCATCGACACCCTCCCCGACCACGCGTCCATCGAGCTCGGCGGCCACCGCCTGGGCGACCGCGGCTTCCACCACGAGGCGACGATCGTCTCCGGGCTCCGGCAGGACGACCGCGCCGTGCAGCAGGAGATCTTCGGCCCGGTGCAGACCGTCCAGCGTTTCTCGACCGAGCAGCAGGCCCTCGCGTGGGCGAACGGCGTCGAGTACGGCCTGGCGAGCTCGGTGTGGACGACGGACCACGCGCGGGCGATGCGCTTCGCCCGCGACCTCGACTTCGGGTGCGTGTGGATCAACACCCACATCCCGATCGTCGCCGAGATGCCGCACGGCGGCTTCAAGCACTCCGGCTACGGCAAGGACCTGTCCCAGTACGGGTTCGACGACTACACCCGCATCAAGCACGTCATGTCCTACATCGGCTGAGCCCGAACCCGACCCCGAGCAGCACGAGCAGCAGGAGGCACCATGGCAATGACCGGCACCTTCGCCGAATCGGGAGCCGATCTCCGGCTCGACCGGATCACCAAGTCCTTCCCCGGCCACACCGCGGTCGACGCCCTCGACCTCACCGTCCCGGCCGGCTCGTTCTTCGCGCTGCTCGGGCCGTCCGGCTGCGGCAAGACGACGACGCTCCGGCTCGTCGCCGGCCTCGAGGAGCCCACGAGCGGCACGATCACGATCGGCGGACGGGACGTCACCGACACGAAGCCGTACCAGCGGCCGGTCAACACGGTGTTCCAGAACTACGCGCTGTTCCCGCACATGAGCGTGCTCGAGAACGTGGCGTTCGGGCTGAAGCGCCGGCGCATCCCGGACCCGATGACGAAGGCGACCGAGGCGTTGCGGCTCGTCGAGCTCGAGGGTTCCGCGTCGAAGCGTCCGGCGCAGCTGTCCGGCGGCATGCAGCAGCGCGTCGCCCTCGCCCGCGCGATCGTGAACCGCCCGGCCCTGCTCCTGCTCGACGAGCCCCTCGGCGCCCTCGACCTCAAGCTGCGGCACCAGATGCAGCTCGAGCTGAAGACGATCCAGGCCGAGGTCGGTCTCACCTTCCTGCACGTCACGCACGACCAGGAGGAGGCGATGACGATGGCCGACACGGTCGCCGTCATGAACGGCGGCCGCATCGAGCAGATGGGCAGCCCGCAGGACCTGTACGAGCTGCCCCGCACGGCGTTCGTCGCGAACTTCCTCGGGCAGTCGAACCTGCTCGAGGGCGAGGTCCGCGGCACCGACGGCGGCCTCCTCGTCGTCGCGACCGCGGCCGGCACGATCGCCGTCCCGACCGACCGGGCCGTCGCGACGACCGGACACGTGGTGGTCGGCGTCCGTCCCGAGAAGCTCAAGATCCGCACCGCCGAGCCGGCACCCGAGGCCGGTCGCAACATCCTCGGCCCCGGCCGTGTGGTCGACGTGTCCTTCTCCGGCGTCAGCACCCAGTACCTCGTGGACGTGCCGGGCGCGGGCCGCGTCTCCGTCTTCGCGCAGAACTCCAAGGGCGGACCGCGCATCGCCACCGGTACCGAGGTGTGGCTCACGTGGGGCGTCGACCACGGTTTCGGCCTGGAGGCGCACCCCGCGTCCGACGCGACCGTCACCGCCGGAGCCGACCCGCGCCTCCAGTCCGCACCCGCCACCGCGGGGGTCGTCGCGTGAGTTCGCGGCCGGACCTGGTGCGCGGACTGACGTCCGCACGCGTCAGCCGTCGCGGGTTCCTCGCGGGCGGCGGGGCCGCCGCGGTCGCCGCCCTGCTCGCCGGCTGCAGCATCAAGGGGTCGGCGGCGTCGCTCGCCGAGCACCCGGTGGACTGGGAGCGGTTCTGGAAGGACCAGCAGGCGACGAAGCAGCTCAACTTCGCGAACTGGCCGCTCTACATCGACTCCGACCACGGCAAGTCCGAATCCATCCAGCTGTTCGAGCGGGCCACCGGGATCTCGGTCGACTACCAGGCCGTGATCCAGGACAACGCCACGTTCTACGCGACGGTGTCCCCGATCCTCCGCGCGCAGGGGGCCACCGGCTACGACCTCGTCGTGATGACGAACGGCTTCGAGCTGACGCAGATGATCAAGAACGGGTTCGTGTGCGAGCTCGACCACTCGCGGCTGCCGAACTTCGCGGCGAACGCGGGCGACTCCGTGAAGGACCCGACCTACGACCCCGGGAACAAGCACTCGGTCGTGTGGCAGACCGGGTTCACCGGGATCGCCTACAACCCGAAGTACATCGACCGCGAGATCACGTCGTTCCAGGACCTGCTCGACCCGGCGTTCCGGGGCCGCGTCGGGCTGATGAGCGACAACACCGAGCTCGGGTCCCTCGGGCTGCTCGCGAACGGCATCGCCCCGGAGACCTCGACCCCCGCGGACTGGCGGACGGCCCAGGACTGGCTGCGGAAGCTCCGCCCGAGCGTCACCGGGTTCTACGACCAGAGCTACATCAACAAGCTCGAGAACGGTGACACCTGGATCACCCAGGCGTGGTCCGGCGACGTGTTCCAGGCGCAGCAGTCCGGGTTCGAGCACTTGAAGTTCGTCACGCCGGAGGAAGGCCAGATGATGTGGCACGACAACCTCATGATCCCCCGGCAGGCGGCGAACCCGGTGTCGGCCCTGGAGTGGATGGACTTCTACTACACGCCGAAGATCGCCGGCATCGTCGAGGACTACGTCAACTACGTCTGCCCGGTGCCCGCCGCGGAGGACTACGTCCGTGACGAGCTGGACGACCCCACCGTGGCGGACAGCCCGCTGGTGTTCCCGTCGTCCGAGGTGCTCGACAAGTCGCACGAGTTCCGGGTGTTCGAGAACTACGACGAGTACTCCGAGTGGAACGGCATCTTCAACGCGGTGGTGCAGTCGTGAGCGCCGTCGGGACGGCCGGGACCGCCGGTCTCGGGGCCGGACCGGGACCCGCGCCCGTGCGGCACGGTCGTCGCCTGCGGGTGCCGTTCCTGCTCGCCGTCGTCGGCACCGCGTACCTGGCCGTGTTCTTCGTCATCCCGCTCGTGTCGGGACTCATCGTCTCGCTCATGTCGGGCAACCCGGACGACGGCTACACGTTCACGTGGAACTGGGGGATCTACGGCTCGCTGTTCATCGACCCGCAGGTGCCGTACCTGACGTTCCTCGGCCGGTCGCTCTGGTACGGCGCGGCCGCTACCGTCGTGACGATCATCGTCGGGTACCCGGTGGCGTACTTCATCGCGTTCCGGGTGTCGCCACGGTGGAAGAACCCGCTCCTCATGCTCGTGTTCGTGAGCTTCCTCGTGTCGTTCGTCATCCGCACCGACATGTGGGCGTTCGTACTCGCCTCGCAGGGGCCGGTCGTCACGGCGCTGCAGGCGATCGGCCTGGCCGGCAAGGACTTCCACATCCTCGGGACCGGTGGCGCGGTGATCTTCGGCGACGCCTACAACGACCTGGCGTTCATGGTGCTGCCGATCTACGCCGCGCTCGAACGCATCGACCCCCGACTCGGCGAGGCGGCGAACGACCTGTACGCCGGCAAGGTCCGGGCGTTCTGGCACACCACGCTGCCGCTGTCCCGCTCGGGCATCTTCGCCGGTGTCCTGCTCGTCTTCATCGACAGCGTGGGCGACCCGGTGAACTCGGCGCTCCTGGGCGGCACGAACACGTACACGATCGGGCAGGCGATCCAGGACGCCTACTCCGGCAACCAGCAGTACAACGTCGCCGCGGCGCTCTCGACCGTGCTCATGGTCGTGCTCGGCATCATCCTGTTCATCTACGCCCGCGTCTCCGGCACCGACGACCTCGAGGACCTCGTATGACCGCCGTCGCACCGCCCCGCGCCACCGCTCCCGCCGCACCCGCCACCGGGACGGCCGCGCGCCGACCCGGCCGGCACGGGGTGAACCGCCGCGGGCCGTGGCTCGCGATCGTGTACTGGGTCACCATCGCGATCACCCTCGTGCCGATCGTCTACATGATCGTGTACTCGTTCAACGACGCCCCGACGAACCGGCTGTCGTTCGCGTGGAACGGGTTCACGACCTACTGGTACGCGAACCTCGTGAACGTCTCCGGCCTCGGACAGGCGTTCGTCACCTCGGTCGTCATCGCTTTCCTCGCCGCGATCATCTCGGTCGCGATCGGCCTGCCGCTGGCCCTGGCGCTCGAGCGCTACCGGTTCCCCGGGCGCGGTGCCGTGAACGCCGTCGTGTTCGCGGACATCGCGGCGCCGTCGATCGTCGTCGGGTCCGCGTCGCTGTCGTTCTTCCTGTCGGTCGGTCTCGGCACCGGGTTCCTGACGATCCTGCTCACGCACGTGGCGTTCGACGTCGCCTACGTCGTCGTGGTGCTCCGGGCGCGGATCGCGGGGACGTCACGGGCGCTCGAGGAGGCCGCGGGGGACCTCGGCGCGACGCCGCTGCAGGCGTTCCGGCTCGTGACCCTGCCGTTGCTCGCGCCGGGCATGCTGGCCGCGGGGTTGCTCGCGCTGGCGATGTCGATCGACGACTACGTGATCACCTCGTTCGTCGCCGGGCCCTCGGTCACGTTCCCGCTGTTCGTGTACGGCGCCGCCAAGGCCGGGATGCCGCCGCAGGTGCTGTGCTTCGGCACGCTCGTGTTCGCGGTGGGGCTGCTCGTGGCGCTGCTGAACGGGGCGCTGAACCGGCGGTTGGCGCGCACCCGCGGTTGACCGGCCTCGTAGGCTCGGGGGATGGACGTCATCGAGGTCGACGAGCGCGACAGCACGTGGGAGGACCCGCGCCCGCGCTTCCGCGTGTACGTCCAGCGCCCCGACGGCGACGTGTTCGCGACGGAGACGACCGATCTGCTCGAGGCCGACGTCCTGCAGGCCGTCGACTGGGCCCAGCGCCGTGCCGCCGAGCACGAGGGCGCGCTCTGGTCGCTCGCGCTCGTCTCCGACGACCGGCGCGGGTTGCGTGGGCTCACCTGGCTCGTGGGATCGGACGCGAACGACCCACCGGAGGACGACCTCGACGTCGACCGCCGTGCGCGCATGCGTGCGCGCCGGGCGGATCCGGTCGTGGTGCCGATCGAGGACCGGGCACCCGCCGACGACTGACCGTCACCGATGACGGACGGGAGGCGCGGTGCGAGCCCGCACCGCGCCTCCCGCCCCTCGGCTCGCGCGTCAGGCGACGGCGGTCGCGGCCTGCTCGCGGTCGGCCGATGCGTCGTCGCGGATCAGCCGGTCGGCGGTGCGCAGCGACAGCGCCATGATCGTCAGCGCCGGGTTCGCGATGAGGGAGCTCGGGAACACCGAGTTGTCCACGACCCACAGGTTCGGCACGTCCCACGACCGGCCGGCGGCGTCCACGACCGAGTTTCCCGCGTCGGTGCCCATCCGCGCCGTGCCGACGGTGTGCGCCGTGCGGTCGAGGACCCGGACGTCCGTGCCGCCCGCTGCCTCGACGATCGCGGTCATCGTGCGGACCGCGTGGCGGGTGATGGCCTCCTCGTTCGACCCGGGCGAGAACGTGACGCGGGCCTTCGGCACCCCGTTCGCGTCGACCTCGTCGGCGAGCACGAGCCGGTTGTCGTCGTACGGCAGGCACTCGGCGTTGATGCCGACGCCGGCCATGCGCGGGTAGTCCTGCAGCGCCCGGACCAGCGCGGCACCGCGGAGCCCGCCGCCCCGCACGAGCGAGGTGGCGAGCGTCAGCGGCTGCACACCGAGGCTCTGGATCAGGTAGCCGCCCGCGAAGTCCGCGTCGGTGGGGCGGACGAAGTCCTCGGTGATGATCGACGACGGGTACCCGCGGTAGGACCGCATCGACTCGTCGAAGGTCGCCCAGACCTGGGTGGCCCCGTGCGCGGTGAAGTTCCGGCCGACCTGGCCGCTGCTGTTCGCGATCCCGGTGTGCAGCAGCAGGCGCGGGGTCTCGATGCCACCCGCGGCGAGGACGAGCGTGCGGCAGCGCTGCCGGTGGTCGCGGCCGTCCTGGCGGTAGACGACGGCCTCGACCCGGCCCCGGGCGTCGAGCTCGATGCCGTGCACGAACGCCTCGGCGCGGATCTCCGCACCGAACGCGACGGCGGCGGGCAGGTAGGTGGTGTCCATCGACACCTTCGCCCCGTTCCGGCAGCCCTGGTGGCAGGAACCGCAGGACACGCAGGCCTGGCGGAGCCCGTGATGCTCCTGGTGCCGGTCCTCGGTGGTGAGGCCGACGGGAGCGTCCGTGGCGGTGATGCCCACGGCGGCGGCACCCCGGATCATCATGTCCGACGAGGCGTTCCGCGGCGGCGGGCCCATGCGGTAGCGGCGCTCCGGGTCCCACGGGTAGTGCGCGGGTCCGGCGACGCCGACGTCGTGCTCGGCCTGCTCGATCCAGCGGGTGAGCTCGGCGTGGTCGATCGGCCAGTCCTCGCCCTGCCCGGAGTCGGTGCGGAGCCGGATGTCGTGCTGGTTCGGCCGCGGTGTGAACGCGCCCCAGTGCAGGGTCGAGCCGCCGACGCCGGTGCCGCTGTTGTTCGGGCCGAAGGCGGTCGGGGTGCTGCCGCCGCTGATCCGCTCGTCCATCCAGTTGATGTCCCCGGGCGCCTCGACCTCGTCGGGCGTGTACTGCTCCGGGTCGGTGTTCGCGCCGGCCTCGAGCGCGACGACGCTGAGGCCGCGGCGGGCGAGGGTCGCGAGCAGCGGTGCGCCGCCCGCGCCGGTCCCGACGACGACGACGTCGACGACCTCGTCCTCGCTGTGGTGGCGCTGGTGGTCGAGTCTCATCGTCCGGCTCCCGTCGGTTCCCATGCTTCGCGCTCGCCGGCTCCGAGGAGCAGGAAGCCCTGTTTGCGCAGCCCGTCGCCGCCGTTGGCGAAGCCGTCGTAGTCCACCGCGGCCATCGTCGCGGGGTGCGCCATCCACTGCTTGGCGAGGTCGACGCTGGCGTCCTCGAGCCAGGCTCGCAGCTGCGAACCGTCGAGCGGGCCCGTCGTCGGCGTGTACTCGCCCGCGGTGACCGCGTCGAGCACCCCGGCGAGGTGCTCGTCGCCCTGCGCGGCTTCGCTGCGGAGTGCGTCGAGTCCGGCACGGTAGGCCTCGACGTCGGTGGGGAGACCGTCCGGGCGCCAGCCGTCGCCGAGTTCGTCGGCGAGCTGGTCGTCGACGCGGAGCGCGAGGTCGAGGTGGCGGTCGCCCGGCTGCGGGACGACGACGCGGGCCACGGCGCGCAACGTGTCGAGCTGCTCGCGGGTGAGGGCACGCGGTTCGCGGTCCGGGGCGTCGGGGAGCGCTCGGACGGCGAGGATGCCGCGGGTCCGTGCGCTCACGCGGGGTGAGGCGATGACGCGGGCGGTCTCGGCGGGGACGAGCGGACCGTGGTCGACCCGACGGTGCCAGAAGTCGCGGATACGGTCGGCGACGGCGTCGGGCTGCTCCCACGGCAGCAGGTGCGCGGCGTCCGGCACCGCGTCGAACTCGCCCGCGGTCCAGTGCGGCAGGTTCAGCGTCCGCTGGGCCTCGGGGCCGAGGTCGCCGTCCTCGGCGCCGGCCAGCACCAGGGCGGGGACCGGGTTCGGCGGGAAGACGGTCGACCAGTCCTCCCGGCTGCCGCGGACGAGCCAGTCGGTCCAGGCCTGCGGGACGGCGCGCTCGACGTCGTGCACGGCGATCGCGTGCGGCTCCGGGTCGAGGCGGGACGCGGTGTTGGCGTCGACGAACGCATCCGCCTCGTCCGGGCCGATCTCGCCGTCCGACGCCCAGTCGAGCATGGTCTGCCGGCGCTCCTCGTCCATCGGCTCGGGGGAGAGCGGCGACGCGGCGAGCAGCACCACGGCGCGCAGGCCGAACAGGCCGTTGCTGCCGTCGACGGTGCGCGAGGCGACGACGGACGCCACCTTCCCGCCCATCGAGTGCCCGATCAGCGCCCAGTCGGTGGCACCGCTCCGGCCGATCGCACGTTCGACGAGCACGACCATCTCCTCGACGGTGGTGCCGGTCGCGGCCGTGCTGGTGCCGAACCCGGGAAGGTCGATGCCGACCAGGTCGAGCGTCCCGGCGAGGCGGGACCGCAGCCCGACGAACTCCTCGGAACTCGATCCGAGGGCGTGCAGGCAGAACACGGTGGTGGGCATCCTTCGTTCCTACGTGCCGCGGCGCCGGCGCTCCCAGCGGGGTGTACCCCGTGCGGCATTGTTTCGAGCATGCGACGATCTGCCGTCGGGCGGGGCCTTCCACAAGGTGCGGCGATAGGTTCGGCCCATGAGTGCAGAGCTGACGCTCGGCGCCGAGGAAGAACTGCACCTCATCGACCTCGATTCCGGACGACTTTCCGCGAAGGCCCCGCGCCTTCTGCCCAAACTGCCCGCCGACCGGTTCGGCGCTGAACTCCAGCGCACGACCATCGAGACGAACACCCCCGTGGTGCGCACCCTCGACGACCTGAGACGGGTGATCGTCGACCTGCGCAGCGAACTGAGCGCCGCGATCGCCCCCGCCGGGGTCACGATCGCCGCTGCCGGCACCGCGCCGCGGTCGGAGTACGCCGACTTCGAGCTGACCTCCGGTGGGCGGTACGGCCGCATGCAGGAGCAGTACCGGATGCTCGTCGACGAACAGCTCATCTGCGGCCTGCAGGTGCACGTCGGTGTGAGCGACCGCGACCTGGCGGTGCAGATCGCCCAGCGGGTGGCCCCGGTGCTGCCGGTGCTGCTGGCGCTCAGTGCGTCGAGTCCGTTCTGGAACGGGCAGGACACCGGCTACTCGTCGTTCCGCAGCATCATCTGGCAGCGCTGGCCCTCGGCGGGCAGCTTCGGGCGTGTCAAGGACGCCGCCGAGTACGACGCGATGCTCGACGACCTCATCGCGTCCGGGGTGATCGCCGACAAGAAGATGGCGTACTTCGACGTGCGGCCGTCCTCGCACGCCCCGACGCTCGAGCTCCGGGTGTGCGACGCGACGCCGATCGTGGACGACGCCGTGCTCATCGCCGGGTTGTTCCGCGCCGCCGTCCGCAAGGCGGAGAAGGCGGTCGAGTCCGGAGCCGAGTGGCGACCGCGCAGCGAGCCCCTGCACCGGGCGGCGATGTGGCAGGCCGCCCGTGGTGGCCTGACCGGCGAACTGCTCGGGCTCGGGCAGCACCCGGAGCGGCTGCCCGCCGAGACCGCCGTCCGCCAGCTCGTCTCACGGCTCCGTCCGGAGCTCGAGGAGCTCGGCGACTGGGGCACGGTGGCGGAGCTCGTCGAGGACACCCTCGCCCGCGGGAACTCCACGGACCGGCAGCGCACCGCGTACGCCGAGCGCGGCGAGCTCGACGACGTCGTGGCCTCGGTCGTCGAGGACACCGCCGGGACGCCCTCCGGCCGCACCGAGCACCCGACCGTGACGCTGCCGTCGTACCGCGTCCGCGCCGGTGACGAGGCCGTCGGTCCGGGAGCCCGGCCCCGCCCCGCGTTCCGCGACCTCGCGGTGTTCTTCCGCGGGTGGGACGCCGAGACCACCATCGAACGCTGCGCCGCCCGCGACACCTGGACCCGCGAGCACGAGGTCGGCTTCGTGGTCGACGGCGGCGTCCAGGCGTTCGGCTGCGACCTCGTCCCGCGGACCGTCAGCGCCTACGAGTGGAGCCAGCTCGCCGCCGGCCTCGGGCAGCGCGCCCGCGCGATCGAGCTGTTCCTCCGCGACGCCTACGGGCCCCGGCGGATCGTGGCGGACGGCGCGATGGACGAGCGCCAGTTCGTCGGGGCCAACGGGTGGGATCCGGCGGCCGCCCGGCTGCCGCAGGACGCCGTGCGTGCGCCCGTGATGGGGTTCGACCTGGTCCGGAACGAGTTCGGCGGGTGGCGCGTGCTCGAGGACAACGTCCGGTCGCCCTCCGGCGTCGCGTACGGCATCGCGCTCCGCGAGCTGATGGACGAGGTGGTGCCGGACGCCCCACGGCCGGAGCACCTGCTCGACCCGCACGGTGTGGTCGACCGCCTCCGCGACACGCTCCGCACGAACGCGACCGCCGTGACCGGCGAACCGGACCCGGTGATCGCGCTGATCAGCGACGGCCCCGCCGCCGGCGCGTGGTTCGAGCACCGCAGGCTGGCCGACGGGGCCGGGTTGCGCCTCCTGGCCGGCTCGGACCTGGACGTCCGCGACGGACACGTCGTCGAGGCGCGGACGGGTGACGTGCTGCACGGGCTGTACCTGCGCATCGACCGCGACGTCAGCGCGCTCGCGGCGGAGCACGCACCGGACCTCGGTGCGCGCATCCTCGACGTCGCCGAGGCCGGCGGTGTGCACCTGGCCAACGCGCCGGGCAACGCGCTCGTCGACGACAAGGCGATGTACGTCACCGTGCCGGACCTCATCTGGTACTACCTCGACGAGAAGCCGCTGCTCGACTCGGTCCCGACGTACCGGACCAGCATCGAGGGCGAGCGGCTCTCCGTACTCGACCGCGTCGGCGAGCTCGTGACGAAGCCCGTCGACGGCGAGGGCGGTCGGGACGTCCTGATCGGTCCGAGCGCGAGCGCTCCCGAGGTCGCCGAGCGGCGCCGGGCGATCGCCGCGGACCCCGACCGCTGGGTCGGGCAGGAGGTCGTGCAGCTGTCGTCGCACCCGACCATCGGCCCGGCCGGCCTCGACCCCCGGCACGTCGACCTGCGTGCCTTCGTCTACGTCACGGGCACGGGGCCGGACGACACCCACCTCGCCGACGTCGCGCTCACGCGGGTGGCGCCGGAGGGGAGCATGGTCGTGAACTCCTCGCGCGGCGGCGGCGCCAAGGACACCTGGATCACCGGAACGGCAGGGGACAGCTGATGTGCGGACTCGCGGGAGAACTCCGGTTCGACGGGACGGCGCCGGACGTCGCGGCCGTGGCGCGGATGACGGGCTGCCTCGTGCACCGCGGCCCCGACGGCGACGGGCTGTGGGCGCGCGGACCGGTCGCGCTCGGGCACCGACGGCTGTCGATCGTCGACCTGTCCACCGCGGGCGCGCAGCCGATGGTGCACCCCCGTGCCGGACTGACCATCGCCTACAACGGCATGGTCTACAACTACCGACAGCTCCGACACGAGCTGCGCGGCCGTGGCCACGAGTTCTTCTCGACCTCGGACACCGAGGTCATCCTCGCCGCCTACGCCGAGTGGGGCACCTGGTTCGTCGACCACCTGGTCGGGATGTTCGCGATCGCCATCTGGGAGCACGCCAGCGGCCGGCTCGTCCTCGCCCGCGATCGGCTCGGCATCAAGCCGCTCTACGTCGCCGAGGTCCCCGGCGGGGTGCGGTTCGCGAGCTCACTGCCCGCGGTCCTGGCCGGTGGTGGCGTCGACACGAGCATCGACCCGGTCGCCTTCGCGTCGTACATGACCTTCCACTCGATCGTCCCGGCGCCCCGCACGATCCTGTCCGGCGTCGGCAAGCTGCCGCCCGCGACCGTCCGGGTCATCGAGCGCGACGGGACCTCCCGTGACGAGACGTACTGGGAGCCCCGCTTCGAGCGCGACCCGGACAAGGCCGACTGGACCGACCAGGACTGGCAGGAGGCCTTCACCGGGAAGCTCCGCACCGCGGTCGAGCGCCGCATGGTCGCCGACGTGCCGGTCGGCGTGCTGCTCTCGGGCGGGATCGACTCCTCGCTGGTCGTGGCACTGCTCGCCGAGGCTGGGCAACAGGACCTCGCCACGTTCAGCATCGGCTTCGAGTCGGCCGGTGGCGAGTCCGGCGACGAGTTCGAGTACTCCGACGAGGTCGCGCGCCACTTCGGCACCGACCACCACCGCATCCGCATCCCGTCGTCGCGCCTGCTCGACGGCATCGACGGCGCGATCAGTGCGATGAGCGAGCCGATGGTCAGTCACGACTGCGTCGCCTTCTACCTGCTCTCCGAAGAGGTGTCGCAGCACGTCAAGGTCGTGCAGTCCGGGCAGGGTGCGGACGAGGTGCTCGGCGGCTACAGCTGGTACCCGCCGCTCGCGTCCGTCCCGCGGGACGAGGCCGCCGAGGTCTACCGCTCGGTGTTCATGGACCGCCGGTGGCCGGCACTCCAACCCCTGCTCGGGGAACGCTGGCGGAGCGACGACGACACGCCCTCGGCGTTCGTGGACGCCGCGTTCGCCGTGCCGGGAGCGGAGACCAGCGTCGACGCCGCGCTCCGCAGCGACACGATGACGATGCTCGTCGACGACCCGGTGAAGCGCGTCGACAACATGACGATGGCGTGGGGACTCGAGGCGCGCGTGCCGTTCCTCGACCACGAGTTCGTCGAGTTCGCCGGCGCGATCCCACCCGAGCTCAAGCTCGCGGACGGCGGCAAGGGCGTCATGAAGCGCGCGGCCCGCGGCATCGTCCCCGACGCCGTCATCGACCGGACGAAGGGGTACTTCCCGGTGCCGGCGATCCGGCAGCTCGAGGGTCCGTACCTCGAGCGCGTCCGGCAGGCGCTGCACGCCCCGGAGGCGCGGGAGCGCGGGCTCTTCGATCCGGGTACGGTCGAGCGGATGCTCCAGGACCCGAACAGCACGCGGACCGAGATCGGCGCGAACGCGCTCTGGCAGCTCGGCCTGATCGAGATGTGGCTGCAGCAGCAGGGGGTGCGGTGAGCGGGCCCGCCGTGCGGCCAGGAGGCGCGACCCACCTCGAGCCGTCGGCACGCGCCCGGCAGGCGGCCGACCTGGGCGAGCGCCTCGTCGCGGCCTGGGGATCGTGGGGGCCCACCATGACGCGGAACGCCCGCCGCGTCGCGTTCGTCAGCGACCGGCACGGCACCCCCGAGGTCCTCGTGCAGGACGTCGTCGTCGGCGACGAGGCACCGGAGCCCGTGCGGATCCGGCTGTCCGACGACCCCGTGATCCGGGTGACGTGGTCCTCCGACGGGGAGTGGCTCGCCGTGGCCATCGCGACCGACGGCGGCGTGAAGCAGCAGGTCTGGGTGGTCCGACCCGACGGCACCGACGCCGCGCAGATCGCCGGGTCGCGGTACCAGCACGCCGAACTCGGTCCGTGGAGCCGCAGCGGCCACCGGGTCGTCATCACCCTGCCGTCCACCGAGGCCGACCAGCCCGCGCGCTCGTACCTCGTCGACCCCGTCTCCGGCGACCGCGACGACCTCGCGGTGGGGGAGCTCATCCACATCCTCGACCTCAGCGTCGAGGAGCGCCTCGTCGTGCTCCGGGACGGGCAGCGCGGCCACGAGTTCGTCGTGGTCGTCGACCGGCTCACCGACGAGAGCCACGCGCTGCTCGCCGACTCGCCGGACGGCTCGGCGGAGATCGCCTTCCTCCGACCGGCACCCGCGAGCGAGACCAGTCCGCTCGTCGCCTACGTCGCCACCGAGGCCGGGCTGCCCCGCCGCGGGCTCGTCGCCCAGCCGGTCGGCCCGCACGGCTGGCGCGGCGCACCCCGGCGGATCACCGAGCGCGACGACGCCGAACTGGAGTACCTCGACGCCGACGACGCGGGCCGGACCCTGCTGCTCGTCTGGAACGTCGACGGCCGGAGCGAACTCGACCTCATCAACACGCACGACGCCTCGCGGACGCCCGTGCCGGACCTGCCCGGGTACGTCGTCACCGACCCGGTCCTCAGCCGCGACGGGCGCAGCGTGCTCCTCGCCGTGGAGGGACCCCTGCGGCCGCGGGAGCTCTGGCGCCTCGACACGAACGCGCTGACGTGGAGCCGGGTCACCGGCGTCCCCGGGCTGCCGGAAGTGCCGCTGGTCGAGCCGACGCTCGAGCGCTTCGCGGCGCGCGACGGACTGGAGATCACCGGCTGGCTGTACCGGGCGGTGGAGCCGGCCACGTCGTCGACCGGCGGTGGTCCCGACGTCGGTGCCGCGCCTCCCGAGCCGCGCGCAGCGCTCGTCCACCTGCACGGCGGACCGGAGTCGCAGGAGCGACCCACCTTCTCACCGCAGCACCAGGCGCTCGCCGCCGCGGGCATCACGGTGTTCGCACCGAACATCCGCGGGTCCAGCGGGTACGGACGCGACTTCGTGCACGCCGACGACCTCGGGCTGCGCTGGAACGCGCTCGCCGACGTCGTGGACTGCGCGCGGTTCCTCGTGTCGAACGGGTACGCGGACCGCTCCCGCGTCGCCGTCGAGGGCCGCTCGTACGGCGGGTACGCGACGCTCGCGTCCCTGGCGTTCACGCCGGACGTCTTCGCGGCCGGGGTCGCCGTGTGCGGGATGAGCGACTTCGCGACCTTCTACCGGGACACCGAGCCGTGGATCGCCTCGGCGGCCGCGACGAAGTACGGCCACCCCGTGGACGACGCCGCGCTGCTCGACTCGCTGTCGCCGATGCGGGCGATCGACGACGTCACCGCGCCGCTGCTCGTCGTGCACGGCGAGCTCGACACCAACGTGCCGATCGGTGAGGCGCACCAGGTGGTCGAGGCGCTCACGGCCAGGTCGCACGACGTGGAGTACCTCGAGCTCGCGGGCGAGGGGCACGAGTACCGCCGGGCCACGTCGCGCGCGGAGCTCGTGCGGCGGATGGTGGCGTTCGTGGCGGCGCGGTTGGCGTAGCGCCTGTCGCTGCTCGCTGCTCGCTGGCCGCTGGCCGCTGGCCCCCGGGCGCCGTGTCACGCGGTGCAACGATGTGCGGTCGGTGTCCCCGGCGTCGCAGGATGGACCCATGACGACCGATGCCCCGACGACCGACCTGACCCGACCCGGAGCGGTCGTCCTGACCACCGCGACGGACGTCGAGGCAGTCGTCGACCACGCCCGCAACACCTACGCCGCCGCCGCCGTCGCGGACACGGCCGGCTGGGAGGACGGGGACCGGCGTCGCCTCGAGGACCTCGGCTTCCGCGGCGGCGACCCCCGCGGCGCGGCGGTGCGGACGCTCGACCTCACGATCGCCGACGACGGCACCCCGACCCGGCTGCTCGACAACCCCGCGCTCGCGTCCCTCAACGGCGAGCACGCCCGGTTCGCCGAGCGTCGCGGCGACATCGCGCGGTACCTGCCCGACGTGTCGGTCTGGACCGGGATCCCGGAGCGACCGACGGCCGCGGACTGGGACGACGTACGCGCGCTGCTCGGACCCGGTGCGGTGTTCGGCGTCGGTGCGTCCGCCGTCCTTCCCGAGGGCTGGCACGCCGTCGAGGGTTCCGGAGGCGTGCAGCTCACGGGCGAGGACATCGAGGGCGCTCCGGACCCCGAGGCCGTCGAGCTCACCCCGGACGACGTCCCCGAGATCCTCGAGCTCATCGCCCGCACGAAGCCCGGGCCGTTCCTGCCCCGCACGATCGAGCTCGGCCGGTACGTCGGCGTCCGGCGCGAGGGCCGCCTCATCGCGATGGCCGGGGAGCGCCTGCACCCGCCGGGGTGGACCGAGATCAGCGCGGTGTGCACGGACGCCGACTTCCGCGGGCAGGGGCTCGGACGGCGCCTCGTGCTCGACGTCGCGCACGGCATCCGGGCGCGGGGCGAGACGCCGCTCATGCACGCCGCCGCCGGCAACACCGGGGCGATCGGGCTGTACCAGCACCTCGGGTTCCGGTTGCGGGAGCGGGGTGCGCCGCGGTTCGTGCAGGTGCCCTGAGCACAGTCTCCGCGCGTGCGCACGGCCAGTTCGGGGGGTTGACCGCGCCGTCCGGGGGTCCGCACACTGACTGCGCCCGGCAGGGGGCTGCCGGTACAGGGGACCAGGAGGGTCGACAACGTGCGGATGTCCACCGTGACCGCAGGGGCGGTCGTGCTCGGGATCGCGCTCGCCGCGGTCGTCACCACGTCGGTCGGCGTCCCGCACGCCGATGCCGCACCGTCCTGCCGCGGGGACCGGATCACCGTCGCCGCGCTGTCGTCGGGGTGTGCCGTCTCGTCCGGCACGGTCGTGCTGCCGGACGGTCGGCAGTTCCGGGTGCCGCCGGTCGGGACGACGGTCTCCGCGATGCCGGTCGGCGCCGCGGGCAGGGCCGACGACGGGGACGTGTCGGTGACGAACACCGGCCGCTCGGGCGTCGCGGTCCTCGTGCACGACCAGTGGTCCGGGGCGCCGGCAGCCATCCGCCAGGAGCGTGCCGCCCTCGCGCACCGGACGCTCCCGGGCGGCTCCGGACTCCGGGCCACGGGCGGAGCGGCATCGTCGACGGCGGCCACGGGCAAGTCGTCCAGCTGCTCCGCGACGGCGTACACGAGGCTCGGCTTCCGCTGGGCCAACACCGTCGAGTGGAGTTACAACCCGAACAACCAGAAGGTGTCCGGCGCAGCAGCCATCGGCGCCGGTGCCGACGCCTGGACCGGGACCACGTCGGCGTGCGGTCGGACGGTGAAGTCGACGGCGGACGACACGCCCCTCGGCAGCCGCAAACGCGCGATGGGCGTCACCGCGACCGGTGGCTGCGGCGCGTCCGACGGCTCGAACATGGTCGGGTGGGGATCGCTGCGCTCCGGGACCCTCGCGGTGACCTGCGTCTGGTCGCGATCGGGCGTCGCGGTCGAGGCCGACCAGCGGTACTCGACGTCGGTCGACTGGTCCGCCGCGTCGACCTGCTCGGGGAAGCGCTTCGACCTGCGCGGGGTCGCCACGCACGAATGGGGGCACGCGTACGGCCTCGGGCACACCGCGGCGACGAGCGGCCTCGTGATGAAGCCCGCGTCGACGACGTGCGAGACCGGCCAGCGGACCCTCGGCCTCGGCGACCTGATCGGCATCGACGCGCTCTACTGATCCGGACCGGGGCGAGGCGCCCGTGATCCTGGATTCTCTAGGATCGATGCATGTCGACCACGATGCCGGGCTTCGGGACCGAGCGCATCACCCAGCTCGGGCTGCGCGACCGCGTCTACGACCGGGTGCTCGAGGTCCTGATGGGGCACGACGTCGAACCGGGCATGCGCCTGTCGATCGACGGACTGGCCCGCTCCCTCGGCGTCTCGCCGACCCCGGTGCGCGAGGCGCTCGTGCAGCTCGAACGCACCGGGCTCGTCACGCGTGAGGCCAACAAGGGGTACCGGGTGTCCCCGCCGCTCGCCGGCGACCAGCTCGAGGCCCTCTTCGACGCCCGACTCATCGTGGAGTCGGGGGCCGTCGAACTGGCTGCGCGCGGCGACGTCCCCGCCCTGCGGTCACGGTTGGCGACGGCGCTCGCCGAGCAGGCGGCCGTGGCCGAGGAGATCGCCGCGATCGGTGCGGGTGCGGCGCCCGAGGAGCTGATGGCGCGGTTCTTCCGGGCCGACTGGCAGTTCCACCAGGTCGTCTTCGACGCGACGCGGAACCCGTTCCTCGAGGAGATGTCCGAGATCATCACGACCCGCGTCCACCGGATGCGGCAGATCGTCGAGGGTGGTGGCGACGACACCGACCGTGCCGTGCAGGAGCACCGCGCCGTCCTCGACGCACTGGCCGAGGACCCCGCATCGGCGGTCGCGGCGATGCGGCACCACATCGACGCCGTGCGGCTGCGGTCGCGAGCGGACGCGTCGCACACCGCCTGATCCGGCCCGGGCGGACGCCCGTCCCGAGGTTCGGGTCAACGGGACGGGCGTCCTGATCCTCCGTGCCCGCCCTCCTTCGGAGCCCCCCGGACGAGGGGTTTGGTCCGATCGGTTGCGAATCTCCGACGACGGAGTATCTTTCCTATAGGAAAGAGGTTCGACGATGAACCCCGACATGCGAAGGAGCATCCCGTGAGCACACCGCAGGACTGGGTCGACCAAGACTGGGACTCCAGCAGCTGGACGGCCGACACCTGGCCGATCGCGACGTGTCTGCACGGGTTCCCGCAGGTGACGCGGGACGGCGTTGCCTTCCACGACGCGGACCCGGCCGTGTGGGACGACGTGTTCGCGCAGATCGAGGCCGTCGGGTTCTCGCTCGCCGAACTCGCCGACAGCCACATCCGGCCCGCCGACCTCGAACGGTCCCGCCGCGACGAGCTGTTCGCGATCGCGAAGGCTCACGGTGTCGGCATCCCGTCGGTGCACCTGCAGCGCAAGAGCGTCGTCCAGCCCGGGCACGAGGAGGACAACCTCGCCTACGCCCACCGCACGATCGACGCGGCGGCCGAGTGGGGCATGCAGGTGTTCTCGACGGGGCTCCACCAGCCGTTCAACGAGGCCCAGCGGAAGGCGCTCTGGTTCTGGACCGCGCAGGGCCCGAAGGACCCGGACGACGCGGAGGTCCGTGCCGCTGCCGTGTCCCGTCTGCGTGAGCTCGGCGAGCACGCCGCGAGCGTCGGACTCCCGATGGCGCTGGAGCTGTACGAGGACACGTACCTCGGGACCGCGGACAGCGCCGTCCGACTCGTCGAGGAGATCGGCCTCGACAACGTCGGGCTGAACGCCGACGTCGCGAACCTCATCCGCCTGCACCGTCCGGTCGAGGACTGGAAGGAGCTGTTCGCGAAGACCCTGCCGTACACGAACTACCTCCACGTGAAGAACTACACGCGGGACGAGGCCGGCGACGGCAGCTGGGCGACGAGCGCGCCGAGCACCATGGAGGCCGGACTCATCAACTACCGCCAGGTCCTGCGCGACGCGGTCGCCGACGGCTTCCGCGGGATCGTCATGACCGAGCAGTACGGCGGGGACAGCCTCGGCGTCTGCGCCACCAACCAGCAGTACATCCGTTCCGTCCTCGCCACCTCGGTGGTCGGGGCGACGAAGCAAGGAGTCACCCGATGAGCACCCTCGACATCGCCGTCGTCGGATCCGGCTACATGGGCGGCGGGATCGCCCAGGTCCTCGCCCTCGCCGGTCACACCGTCCGGATCGCCGACGTCTCGGCGGAGATCGCCGCGTCCAACCGCGCCCGGCTCATCACCGAGACGGAGCAGTTCGTCGCGGACGGGCTGTTCCCCGCTGATGCCGTGTCGCGGGTGGAGGCCCACCTCAGCGCCGCCGCCTCGATCGAGGAAGCGGTCGCCTCGGCCGACTTCATCGAGGAGGCCGTCCCCGAGAAGCTCGAGATCAAGCACGCGACGCTCCGGCGCATCAGCGAGGCCGCCCGCGCGGACGCCGTCATCGGCTCGAACACGTCGACGATCCTCATCGAGTCGCTGGCCGAGGCCGTCGTGGGTCCGGAGCGGTTCCTCGGCGTGCACTTCTCGAACCCGGCGCCGTTCATCCCCGGCGTCGAGCTCATCCCGCACCCGACGACGAACGAGCACGCGATCACGGTCGGCGAGGCCGTCGTCGCGGCCACGGGCAAGCAGTCCGCGCGGGTGAAGGACTCGACCGGGTTCGTGCTGAACCGCCTGCAGTACGCTCTGTTCGAGGAAGCCACGAAGATCGCCGACGAGGGCATCGCGACCCCCGACGACATCGACACCATCGTGCGGACCACGTTCGGCTTCCGCCTGCCGTTCTTCGGCCCGTTCGCGATCGCCGACATGGCCGGACTCGACGTGTACGCGTTCTGCTTCGAGTCGCTGCAGACCCGCTGGCCCGAGCGGTTCGCGACCCCGCCGTCCCTGCAGCAGCACGTCGACGCGGGCGAGCTCGGCACGAAGTCGGGCGCCGGGTACCTCGAGGTGCCCGCCGACCGCACGCCGGAACTCGTCGCCTACCGCAACAAGGCCTACGTCGCGATGCAGAAGCTCCTCGACGAGCTCGGCCCGGCCCCGATCCACTGAGGCGGAACACCATGGACAACGAACAGCAGCACCGCACCGCCGTCCTGACCGGGGCCGCATCGCCCCGGGGGATCGGCCGTGCCACCGCCCACCACCTCGCCGAGGCCGGGTGGGACGTCGGCATCATCGACCTCGACCAGGACGCCAGCGCGGCGGTCGCCACCGAGATCCGCGAGCAGCACGGCGTCCGGGCCGTCGGCGTGGGCGCGAACGTCGCCGACGAGACCGCCGTCCGGGCCGCCTTCGACACGATCGAGGCCGAGCTCGACCCGATCGTCGCCCTGGTCAACCTCGCCGGGGTGTCCTCGGCGCACGCGTACCTCGACCTCCCGGAGGGGGAGTGGCACCGCGTGCTGTCGATCAACCTCGACGGCGTGCACTTCGCGAGCCTGCGGGCGGCGGAGTCGATGGTGCGGAACGGCTACGGCCGCATCGTGAACCTGTCGTCGGTCTCCGCCCAGCGCGGCGGCGGCACCTTCAGCAAGACCCCGTACACGGTCGCGAAGGCCGGCGTGATCGGTCTGACCCGCGGCCTCGCCCGCGAGCTCGGGCCGCAGGGCGTCACCGTCAACGCGATCGCCCCCGGGCCGATCGACACCGACATCATGGGCGGCACCCTGACCGAGGAGCGCAAGACCGCGATGGCCGCCGACGGCGTGCTGCCGCGGATCGGCACCCCGAGGGACATCGCCGCCGCGATCGCCTACCTCATCAGCGAGGACGCCGGGTTCGTCACGGGCCAGACGCTGAACGTCGACGGCGGCCTGTACATGCACTGACGGGTCCACCGTCCCCTCCCAACCCACCGCACCGTCCCCTCCCAACCCACCGCACCGTGCTCGCAAAGGAGCGAACCCGTGTCACTTCCCCCTGCCCCCGCGCTCGGGTCCACGCACGACCCGGCCTTGAAGTCGGCGATCGGCAAGGCGACGAAGCACCTCATGCCGATGCTCGTCATCCTGTACTTCGTCGCGTTCCTCGACCGCACCAACGTCGGGTTCGCCGAGGAGGCCCTGAGCGTCGACCGCGGCATCTCCGACGCCGCCTTCGCGCTCGGCGCCGGCATCTTCTTCATCGGCTACGCGATCTTCGAGATCCCGTCCAACCTGCTGCTCAAGCGCCTGGGTGCACGCTTCTGGCTCGCCCGCATCGCGATCACGTGGGGCATCGTCGCCGCGCTGTTCTCGTTCACGACGAACGACACGATGTTCATCATCCTGCGGTTCATCCTCGGCGTGACCGAGGCCGGGCTCTTCCCCGGCGTGATCATGTACCTGTCCGAGTGGTTCCCGAACAAGGTCCGCGTGCGGATGTTCGCGATCTTCTACCTGGCGCAGCCGTTCTCGCAGATGATCGGCGCACCGCTGTCCGGCGGACTGATCAGCTTCGGCGACCAGGCCACCCCGTTCCACGGCTGGCAGGTGATGTTCGCGGGTGAGGGACTGCTCGCGGTCCTGGCCGGCATCGCGGCCCTGGTGTTCCTGACGAACAGTCCGCAGCAGGCGAAGTGGCTCGAGCCGGGGGAGAAGGACTCGCTCACGGCAGCGATGGCCCGCGAGGACACCGCCCGCAGCGAGGACGGCCCGACGGGCATCTGGAAGGCGCTGGCCAGCGGCCGCGTCTGGTACTTCACGATCATCTACTTCTGCCTGCAGGTCGCCGTGTACGGCACGACGTTCTACCTGCCGCAGCAGGTCTCGTCGCTGCTCGGCCAGGACGTCGGCTGGCAGGTCGGGCTGGTCGCGGCGATCCCGTGGCTCGTCGGGCTCGTCGCCTGCTACCTCGTCGGCTCGCGGGCGGACACCGTCGGGCGTCGTCGACGCTGGGGCACCTGGTTCTACATCACCACCGGCCTGTCGATCCTCGGGTCCGCCTGGGCCGGCGCGAACGGGCAGCCGATCCTCGGCATCCTGTTCATCACGCTGGCGGTCGCGAGCTTCCTCGCGGTGGGACCGATCACGTGGGCGTACCCGACGGCCTTCCTGACCGGGGCCGCAGCCGCCGCGGGCATCGGCCTCATCAACTCGCTCGGCAACCTCGGCGGGTTCGTGGCGCCGATCATGCGCACCGCGATCAACGACGTGGTGCCGACGGACAGCGGAGCGTTCGGCATCGTGTCGCTCGGGGTCCTGGCGTTCGTGGCCGCGGTGATGATCTTCTGCACGAAGTACTTCCGTGGCGCGAAGGCGGACGAGCTGCTCGACACCACGCACGTGCGCACCCAGGGGGACGAGCGATGACCCGGCTCTTCAACGACCCGGTGGACTTCGCCGACGAGTCGACCGACGGGTTCGTCGCCGCGAACGAGCGGTGGGTCCGGAAGGTCCACGGCGGGGTCGCGCGGTCGACCACGTCGCCGGACGGCACGGTCGCGCTCGTGATCGGCGGCGGGTCCGGGCACTACCCGGCGTTCGGCGGGCTCGTCGGGCACGGGCTCGCGGCCGGTGCGGCGATGGGGAACCTGTTCGCCAGCCCGAGCGCGCAGCAGGTCACGGCGGTCGCGAATGCATCCGAGCACGGCGGCGGGGTGCTCCTGAGCTACGGCAACTACGCCGGCGACGTCCTCAACTTCGACGCTGCCGCACGCGCGCTCGAGGCCTCCGGGATCAGCGTCCGCACGGTGCGGGTCACCGACGACGTGGTGAGCGCGCCCGCCGATCGCGCGCACGAACGGCGCGGGATCGCGGGGGACCTCTGCGTGTTCAAGGTCGCCGGAGCGGCCGCCGAGCGTGGCGACGACCTCGACGCGGTCACGGCGATCGCGGAGCGGGCGAACGACCGCACCCGATCGTTCGGCGTCGCGTTCTCCGGCTGCTCGCTCCCCGGCGCCGAGGAACCCCTGTTCACCGTCCCCGAGGGCCGCATGGCGATCGGCATGGGCATCCACGGCGAACGCGGCATCGACGAGACCGACGTCCCGACCGCCGACGGACTCGCCGCGCTGCTCGTCGACCGGTTGCTCGACGAACTGCCGTCCGGTGTCGCAGCCGATGGAGCACGTGTCGTCCCGATCCTCAACGGCCTCGGTTCCGTCAAGTACGAGGAGCTCTTCGTCGTCTACCGCTCGGTGCAGCGCCGGCTCGTCGACGCGGGCGTCGTCATCGTCGAGCCCGAGGTCGGGGAGCTCGTCACGAGCTTCGACATGGCCGGCGTCTCACTGACGCTGTTCTGGCTCGACGCGGAGCTCGAGGAGCTCTGGGCCGCCCCGGCCGACACCCCCGCGTACCGCAAGGGCGGCGCCGTCCCCGCGGAGCGCGTCGCACCCTCCGTGGTGGCGGCCGACGCGGCACCCGACGAGATCGGCCCGGCCAGCGAGGACTCCCGGGCCGTCGCCGTCCAGGTCGCCGCCGGCTTCGCCGCGGTCCGCTCGGTCATCGACGAGCACGCCGACGAACTCGGCCGCATCGACGCGGTGGCCGGCGACGGGGACCACGGCATCGGGATGCAGCGGGGATCGCACGCAGCCGCCGAGGCCGCGTCCGACGCCGTCGAGCGTGGGGCCGGTGCGGGCAGTGTGCTGCGGATCGCCGGCGACGCCTGGTCCGACAAGGCCGGTGGCACATCCGGTGCGATCTGGGGCGCGGCCCTGGAGGCACTGGGTCGCGTGCTCGGGGACGACTCGCGTCCGACGGGTGCGGACGTCGTCGAGGCCGTCGGTGCGGCGACCGAGGCGGTCCTCGCCTTCGGCGCGGTGCCCGGGGACAAGACGATGGTGGACGCGCTCGTCCCGTTCCGCGAGGCCCTTCGTTCGCGGATCGACGGCGGTGCGGCGCTCCTCGATGCCTGGCGTGCGGCGGTGTCCGCCGCGCAGGACGCTGCGCAGGGCACCGCCGAGCTGCTGCCGAGGAAGGGCCGGGCGAGGACCCACGCCGAGCACGCCGTCGGGACGGTCGACCCGGGAGCGGTGTCCTTCGCGCTGATCGTGGAGGCCGTCGCGCCGTGATCACCATCGGGGTGTCGCTCAAGACGTACTTCTCGCACGCCCGGACCCTGTCGTGGGCGGCCGAGGTCGCGGACGTCGCCCGGCGGCACCCCGCGGTGACGTCCGGTGCTGCGTCCCTCTTCGTGGTGCCGACGTTCCCGGCGCTCGTCCCCGTCCGCCGCATCCTGACCGACGCCGGTGCTCCCGTGCTGCTCGGCGCCCAGGACCTGTCGTGGGCCGACGCGGGGGCGTACACCGGCGAGGTCACGGGTGCGGAGCTGCGCGAGATCGGCGTCGACCTCGTCGAGATCGGCCACGCCGAACGGCGCTCCCTGTTCCACGAGACGGACGACGAGGTCGCGGGGAAGGTGCACGCCGCCTTCCGCAACCACCTGCGGCCGCTGGTCTGCGTCGGGGAGCCGAGCCGCGCCTCCCGAGCGGAGACCGTCGCCGAGGTGACCGCGCAGCTCGACCGGGCCGTCTCGACGGCGGTCGCGGACGGACTGGCGGGGCCGCTCGTCGTGGCGTACGAGCCGGTGTGGGCCATCGGCGCCCCGGCACCGGCACCCGACGCGCACGTCGTGGGGGTGCTCGCGGGGATCGAGGAGCACCTGGCCACGCGGCCGGAACTCGCGGGGTCCGTGGTGATCTACGGCGGTAGTGCCGGACCGGGGCTGCTCACCCGCGGGCAGGGGCGGATCGGCGGCCTGTTCCTGGGGCGGTTCGCGCACGACCCGGCGGCGATCGCCACGATCCTCGACGAGGTGGCGGCGCTCGACGTCAGCTGATCTGGTCCTGGACGGGTCGCGGTGCACGCCCGAGCAGCTGGCCGAGCAGCGGGTCGGTCCCGGCGAAGCGGCCCTGTCCCGCTGCCTGGTACATGCCGAGCAGGAAGCCGGCCATGTGCGGGTCCTGGCCGGCGGCGGTCGACCGGGCCAGCCACTCGTCCTCGCCCAGGACCTCGAACCCGATCGTGCGGCCGGAGCGCTCGGACGCGAACTCCGCGAGCTCGCCGAACGTCGGTGCCGTCGGCGCGGTGAGCGTGACGGGGCCGTCGTACGGCTCGTCGGCGAGCAGGATGCGGGCGGCTGCTTCGGCGGCGTCCTCGCGAGCGGTCCACGACACCGGACCGTCGACGGGGACCGAGACCGTGCCCGTCGACTGCCACGGTCCCATCAACCAGGCCGTGCTGTGCGCGTAGAAGCCGTTGCGCAGGCTCGTCCACGGCACCCCGGAGGCGCGGAGCAGGTCCTCGGTCGCGGCGTGGCCGTCGGCCGGTGCGAACGGCGAGCCGTGGGCTGCGCCCTGGTGGCTCGTGTACAGGATCCGTCCCACCCCGGCGTGCACGGCGGCGTCGATGGCCGCGCGGTGCAGCGCGACGGCGTCGGCGCCCGGGTCGTTCGAGGAGACGAGCAGCAGCTGGTCTGCACCCGAGAAGGCCGCGGGGAGCGAGTCGGGCTCGGCGTAGTCGCCCTGGCGGACCGCGACCCCGCGATCGGTGAAGCGCTGCGCCCGGCTCGGGTCGCGGGTCACCACGGCGAGCCCCGACGGGTCGAGGTGCTCGAGGACGTGGTCCGCGGTGGCGCCGTTGAGTGCGCCGGTGGCGCCGGTGATGACGATCATGGTTGCTCCGTACCGTTGGTAACCGATTGGTGTGATCGAAGGTAACACACTGCTACCGCTGTTTTGTTATCGTTGTTCCGTGATCGAGCAGGCAACGCAGCGAGACGAGACGCGGGCACGGATCGTCGAGGTCGCCGGTGCGATGCTCCGTGAGCGGGGGGCCGCGGCGGTGACCACGCGCGCCGTCGCCGAGGGTGCCGGGGTGCAGGCACCGACGATCTACCGACTGTTCGGCGACAAGGACGGCCTGCTCGAGGCTGTCGCGGAACACGCGATGTCCACCTTCGCCGCGGTCAAGGCCGAGGCGGTCCGGGCTGCACGGGACGAGCGCACCGATCCCGTCGATGACCTCCGGCACGGGTGGTCGATGACGATCGGCTTCGGTCTCGCGAACCCCGACCTCTTCGTGCTGCTCAGCGACCCCGAGCGAGGACGTCGCTCGGGGGCGGCACGCGCCGGGACCGCACTGCTCGCCGAGCGCATCCGGCGCGTCGCCGAAGCCGGACGGCTCGCCGTCCCGGAACGCCTGGCGGTGGACCTCGTGCACGCGGCCGGGACGGGGGCGGTGCTGGCGATCCTGTCGACACCGGCGGACGAACGCGATCCGAGCCTGGCGGACGAGGCGTTCGCGGCGGTGTCGGGGAGGATCCTCGTGGCGGACCCGCCGGAGCCGTCGGGTTCGCTGGCTGCGGACGCCGTGACGACTGCCGCGATCACCCTGCGGGCGGTCGCGTCCGACCTCGACGTGCTGTCGGTCGCCGAGCGCGCAGTGCTCGCCGAGTGGCTCGACCGGGTGGCCGGCCAGCGCTAGGTCGACGCCGGCGCGTCAGGCGTCGCGGGCGCCCGCCAGCCCGTGGTCGTGCGCGTAGACCACGAGCTGCACCCGGTCCCGCAGCGCGAGCTTCCCGAGGATGCTCGAGATCTGCGTCTTCACCGTGGACTCCGTGACGAACTCCTTCGCCGCGATCTCCGCGTTCGACAACCCGCGCGAGGCCCAGCCGAACACGATGCGCTCCCGGTCTGTCAGCGACTGGAACGCCTCGGGCTGCGGAGCCGGCGCGCGCTCGACGTCGGCGCCGAACAGCTGCGAGAGGTCGTTCGGCGCGATCACCGAGCTGCCCTCGTGCACCGCCCGGACGGCTGCGAACAGGAACGGCGGCGTGGTGTCCTTCAGCAGGAAGCCGCTCGCCCCGAGGCGGATCGCGGTGGCGGCAGCGGGGTCGAGGCCGAACGTCGTCAGCACGACCACGCGGGGGAGCGGCCCCTCGACCGCGCCGGAGAACAGCTGCCGGACGGTCTCGACCCCGTCCATGCCCGACATCCGCATGTCGAGGAGCATCACGTCCGGTCGCAGCTCGGGGATGCGCGCCAGGGCCTCGGCACCGTCGGACGCCTCGCCGACGACGACCATGTCGTCCTGGGCGTCGAGCACGACGCGGAGGCCTGCTCGGAACAGTGCCTGGTCGTCGGTGAGCAGGATGCGGATCGGATCGGTCATCGGTTGGTCCCCCCAAGGACGTCGAACGGGATGCGGGCACGTGCGGCGAACACGTCGTCGAGGACGGCGGCGTCGAAGGACCCGCCGAGTGCGGTGAGCCGGGACTGCATGCCGGCGAGGCCACGGCCGGACCCGCGGGTGCTCACCGGCGGGACGGCGACCGGGCCGGTCCCGACGGTGCCGGCGCGGGGCGTGGCCGTCCCGACGGCGCCGGCGGTCGGGACGAGGTTCTCGACCTCGAGCACCAGGTCGGCCGACCGCCAGGTCTCCCGCACCGTCACCGGCATCCCGGGGGCACCGTGTCGGAGCGCGTTCGTGAGCATCTCCTGCAGCACGCGACGGGCGGCGGTCCCGCTCTCCGGCCCGAGCACCACCGGGACCCCGCGGACGGCCTGGTCGACGTCGACCCCGGCCTCGCGGATGCCCTGCACGATCTCCTCGAGCGACCCCGGGTCGGTCGAGGCGCCGGAGCCGTCGATGTGCCCGAGGACCTGCCGGACCTCGACGAGAGAGCTCCGGGCGGTGCTCGCGATCGTCGCGCTCACCTCGCGGATGCGGGCCTCGTCGGCGAGGAACGGCACCGAGTCGGCCTGCGCGATGATCACGGCGAGGGAGTGGCCGACCACGTCGTGCACGTCGCGGGCGATGTCCGCACGGATCCGCTCGGACTCGGCGACGTCGATGGCCCGGGTGGCGGTGGCCTCGGCCTCGGTGGCGACGGCCTCGGCTCGGGACGCCGCGGCCTCGGCGTCCGCCCGGCGTTCGGACTCGCGGTCCCGCGAACGGAAGGCCCGGACGGCGACCCCGCCCGCCCAGACCCCGAGGAGCGCCGTCACCGGAGCGGCCATCGCCAGGAACGCCTGGTCGCGCGGGCCGTTGATGAGGACGAGGAACCGGAAGCCGGTGAGTGCGAGGTAGAGCGTCGCGCTGATGCCGGCCACGAACGCCAGCAGGCCCGACACGATGACCTCGGTGCGGCTGCCGACGACCGCCGCGGTGCCGATGACCACGAAGATGGCGACGTCCACGAGCGACGGCCGTTCACCGCCGCCGACCTGGACGATGCCGAGGACGACGACCATGGTCATCGCCGCGGACGGCGAGACCCGTCGGAGCGCGATCGCCCCGGCCGCGGCGAGGACCGCGAAGAAGCTCGCGTGTTCGAGCTCGAGGTCGATCGGGAGCAGGAAGACGAACGCCGCGAAGACCGCCCAGGCCACGTCGATGATGATCGAGCGGGTGGCGAGCGGCCGGATGAACGTGCGCCGTTCCGTCACGGCACGATCATCGCACGGGGGCGTCGTCCGCCGGTCACGGGACCGGCGACATCGCGATGAGGGCGGTGGCCGTGACCGTGACGATCGCGGCGCAGACCAGCAGGGTGGCGATCGTGTGCTTCGTCGAGGACTCCATGCTCCGAGCCTCGCCGAGCGGCGCGCGCCGGGCATCGGGCGCACGGGTGAACGCCTTCATCCGCACGGATGAAGGCGTCTGGTCCGTCGCGACGCGACCGGGTGGCGGCCAGGAGGCGCGGGTCGGGCCCGCACCGCGCCTCCCGGCCCGCAGGTCGTACCGATCTGCCGGACCCGCCCGTCGGTCAGATGGTGATCTGGCCCAGCACGCGGTGGGCGATCGAGATCGACTCACCGGACACCACCGACCGCGGCGACGCGAGGAACGCGACGAGGTCCGCGATCTGCTGCGGGCTGGAGTCGCCGGGGCCACCGGGGCGGACCTCGGTGCTGGGGGTGTCCGTCACCAGCCCCGGGTTGACGACGTTCACCGTGACGCCGGAGCCGGCGGCCTCGTCGGCGAGGTTCTTCGCGATGACGCTCACCGCGGTGTTGCGGAGCGACGCGGTGATGTTGCCCGACAGGTACGCGTTCTGTCCGCTGACCACGACGACGCGTCCGAACCCGGCCTCGCGCTGGGCGGGCAGCACCGCGTTGGCGACGCGGAGGAACCCGAGTGCCTTGCCGTCGATCGCGGTGAGGACCTGCTCGGGGTCGGACTTCTTCGCCGGGTCGAGGGTGCCGGCGCTCGGGGCCGCTGTCACGACGAGGGCGTCGATCCGGCCGTGCTGCTCGAGCACCCGCGCGACTCCGGCGTCGACGGAGGCCTGGTCGGCGGTGTCGATCGCGACGCTGTCGGGGGAGTCGCCGGCGCTGCGGGAGGCCACGACGACGGTCGCCCCCTCGGCCCGGAGTCGATCGGCGACGGCGGCGCCGATGTACCCCTTCCCTCCGACGACGAGGGCGACACGGTTCTGCAGTTCGAGGTCCACGCCGTCACGCTACGCCCGGAACGCCTCGGGTTCGGCACACGTCGTGCACCGAGCCCGAGGCGTCGTCGGTTCGATCAGCTGCGGTGGCCGCTCCCGCCGACCGTCAGGAGCGCGCCGGTGTCGGTCTCGTCCGCACGCGGCGGCTCGAACAGGCCCGAGTACGCCCGGACGGCGCTCCACCCCGCGATGAGCAGGACGGTGCCCGCGACGGCGGCGACCCACGGCACCACGGCCCACCGGTCCCAGAGCGACGGGGCGGCCAGCCACGTCAGGAAGTTCCCCGCGAGGCCGCCCGTCGCCCCGAGCAGGACCGCGGTCCGTCGGTCGAGACTGGACAGCGCGAGCGCGACCGTCACGGCGGCGATCGCGACCAGGGCGTTGACGAGGTCGAACACGGCTGCCGCTCCTACTCCCCGCTGCCGACGGCGAGCTGCTCGCGTCCGCCACCCGTCGTGACGGCGATCTTGCGCGGCTTCGCCGACTCCTTCACGGGGATCGTGACGCTCAGGACGCCGTTGTCGTAGCCGGCCGTGATGCGCTCGGCGTCGAGGCCGTCGCCGAGCGTCAGCTGACGGACGTACGTACCCGGCTGGCGCTCTCGGGTGAGCCACTGCGAGCCCTCGGGAGCGCCGAGGGTGCGCTCGGCGCGGATGGTCAGGACCGAGCCGTCCACATCGATGTCGACGGAACCCGGGTCGATGCCGGGCAGGTCGACGTCGAGGACGTAGTGGTCACCAGTGCGGTAGAGGTCCATCGGCATCGAGCGGGGGCCCGCGGTGCCGAGGAGGGAGCCGGCGAGACGGTCCAGCTCGCGGAACGGATCGAAGTTCATCGTCATCGGTGTCAACTCCTTCGTGTCTGGTGTTGAGTCCCCTCGACTCAACTGCGAGATGTTTTAGCACTCAAGCCTGGCGAGTGCCAAAAGAACGCTCGGAATCCGCTCGGAGCCGCGGATCCCCGGCGAAATACACAGGAGTCACGGGCGTCGGCGCGGGACCCGTACCGTTTGCTCATGCGAGTCGGGGTGTACGTCGATGGGTTCAACCTCTACTACGGCGCGAGGAGCATCTGCGGTCGTTCCACTCCGGGCTGGCGGTGGCTGGATCTCCGCGCGCAGTCCGAGAACCTGCTGCGCGGACCGGGTGCGCAGTGGGGGTCGGCCACCATCGAGCGCGTCGTCTACTGCACCGCCCGGGTGAGTGGTGCGGAGAACCCGCAGGGGCAACACGACCAGGACACTTACCTCCGAGCGCTTCGACGGCACGGCGCGGTCGACGAGATGGCCATGGGCAACTACGTCACCCGGGTCGCGACCGCACCGCTGGCGACGCCCGATCGGCGGGGACGCCCGCAGCTGACGCGCGCCGACTGGCCGCTCCAGGTCCGTGACCCCCACGGCGCCGACGTCCCCGGCGCGACCTTCATGGCATCGGTCGCCCGGCGCGAGGAGAAGGGCTCCGACGTCAACGTCGCGGCGCACGTGCTCATCGACGTGTTGACGAAGCGTGTCGACGCCGCGATCGTCATCAGCAACGACAGCGATCTCGAGTTCCCCGTCCGGCACGTGCGGACCCTCGTGCCGCTCGGGCTGGTGAACCCGACGCCTGGGTACCGGGCCGGCAAGCTCGCCGGCGACCGAGATGACGGGGTCGGCGGACACTGGTGGTACCAGTTGACCGACACTGACGTGCGTGGAGCGCAGCTACCGGAACAGGTCGCGCACATCCGACGGCCCGAGTCCTGGTAGAGTCATGCCATACCACCCGGCCCCTCTGGGGCCGGGTTTTTTCATGCCCTCTGTGCGTCGTGAATGACAGCGATGTAGTTCGGCTGGGCTGACTGTTCAGTGCGTGAACCGTACAGAACACGAATTGTTCGTTTTGCTGATCGTTCACGTTGTGAAAGACTTCGGGCGTCCGATGGGGACAGCAACGACGACGAGGGGCGGTATCGCAATGCACAGCACGTACACCGGGATGCCGCGACAGGCTCGGCTCGGCGGCACCCACACGCGCGTCGGTCTGACCGACCCCGCCGTCATCGACGCCTACGTCGAGCGCCGCATCCAGGACCCGTCGCTCCTGTCCGGTCGCTCCGAACCGTCCTACGCCGACTTCTTCTCGGTCCCGGCGGCCTAGGCCCCGCACCCCCGATCCGCACCAGGCAGAGAGCACACCCGACCAGATGCCGTTGACCGTCGTCCGCCGCGAGCACATGCACCTCTACGCCCGGGAACCCCGGTCGCGTGCCGCGAAGGGCGCCGTGGACGCGCTGCTCCGCCTGCAGCACGCCGAGGAACAGCAGCTCGAACAGGCACGGTCGGAGAGCGGTCTCACCAAGAACGAGTTCCTCGCCGTCCGGTACATGCTCCAGGCGCACCGGGACGGCCGGGCGATGGGGCCCAAGGACCTCGCCGTCATGCTCAACGTCTCGAACGCGTCGGTGACGAAGATCGTCGACGGGCTCGTCGAGAAGGGCGACCTCGTCCGCGCCCCGCACCCCACCGACCGTCGGGCACAGGTGCTCGAGCCCACGGTGCAGGCGGCGAAGAAGATCGACGCGTCCTACGCACGCTTCCACGAAGCCGTGGTCGAGGTGATGGACCATCTGTCCTCCGAGGAGAACGACGTCCTCGCCCGCTGCCTCGTCCAGATCACCGAGGCCCTCGTCGGTGGCGCGCACGCTCCCGTCGACGAGTACACGGTCGACCCGGACGGCGACGCGGAGCCGTACGACTCCTGAACCGGGCGGTCCGTAGCGGCGCCGAGCCGCGCCTCCCGGAAAAAACCTTCCAGCGGTAAGTTGGGCGCATGACGCACCCTGCCGACGACGACGCGGCCCTGCCGCGACGCGGCTACCGCAAGGGTGCCGAACGACGGACGCAGATCCTCGACGAGACGATCCGCATGGTCGCCGAGCAGGGTGTCGACGCGTCCTCGCTGCGATCCGTCGCGGACGCCCTCGGGATCACCCACGCGGCGCTGCGGCACTACTTCCCGAGCCGCGACGAACTGCTGCTCGCGGTCTACCGCGAGCACGAGGTCCGCGAGCAGGGGGCACCGGACCGGATGAAGTCCGCGATCGGGGACATGCGGGAGAGCGCCTCGCGGAATCGCGCGGTCCCGGGGCTGGTGCAGCTGTACACGACCCTGGCGGCCGATGCTGTGCAGGAGGGGCACCCCGCCACGCGGGAGTTCATGCGGGAACGGTTCACCCGGCTGCGGGCGGACCTGGCGGAGTTGATCGAGGCGGACCAGGCGTCCGGGCGGATCCGGGCCGACCTGGACCCCGTCGACCTGGCGTCCCTGAGCATCGCGGCGTCGGACGGACTGCAGGTGCAGTGGCTGCTCGACCCCGACGCGGTCGACGGCGAGCGCGTGCTGCGGTTGCTCGAGCAGATCGTGCCGCCGGCGGGCTGACCGGACCCGCCGGTCCTGCCACACTCGTGTCAGCGGGGCCGTGGGTCCCGCGCACGACCGGATCGGAGCAGGACCATGCACGCCGTACTCGAGTACACCTACGTCGACGACTACCTCGCGCGCCGAGATGCGTTCCGCCAGCAGCACCTCCGGGCGGCCTGGGCTGCGGCGGAGCGCGGCGAGCTGCTCCTCGGCGGTGCGGTCGGCGAGGGGACCGGACCGTTCACCGCGCTGATCGTCTTCGTCGGCGACGACGCGCTCGGGCGTGCGCGGGCGTTCGCGGCGACGGACCCGTACGTGACCGGGGGACTCGTGACGTCGTGGACCGCGCGACCGTGGACGACCGTGGTGGGCGATCTCGCGGCGGGACCGGTCCGCCCCGACTGAGGCTCGCGGGAACCGGCGACGGTATCGGGTCAGCCGTAGCCCTCGTCGGTCAGGCGCCAGCCGGCCGGCGTGTGGAGGAAGCAGAACTGCCACCCGGGGAGGTCGCCGGGTTCGGCGCCCGTCATGTTCGTCTCGGTGACGTCGACCGGGATGCACTCCTCCGCGGACCGGCCCGTCTCCTTCGCGCTCAGTCGCGAGACCGCCCCGATGTGCCGGTAGCCGAGCAGGTCGGGGTGGTCGTCGAACCACGAGGACGGGGTGCGTCCGCCGCACCAGGCCGCGTCCGGACCGCCGCTGTCGTCGGTGAGGGCCTCGGTGACAGCACAGTCGTGTGCCTTCGCGGCCCGGAGGTAGACGCGGAGGACCTGTTCCGAGGACGCGCTCGCGGGCGGGAGCCGCACCGCCACGGTCTGCGCGTGCGTCACCGACAGCACCGTCGCCGTGCCGGCCGCCACGAGCACGGCGGCGACCACCCCTCCGAGCACGAGCCGACGTCTCCGCACGGCGCTCATCCTGGCAGGGCGTGGACCCGCCGATCGCCCGGTGCAGCTGCGAGTGGGTGAGGGCGCGTTCAGTTGCGCGGCAGCCCTGCGACGTACGCGCCGAGCACCGCTCGGTCGTCCACGGGCGCGACCCCCGCGACGCGGTAGAGGAGCAGTGCATCGACGAGTCCGACGAGGTCGACCGCGGATCGCCGGGGGTGGTCGACGCCGATGCGGACGAGGAGGTCCTCCGCCGTGGCGAGCAGCGCGGCGCGCACCGGGTCGGCGCCGGTCAGGGGTGCGCGGAGCGCTTCGTCGTCCCGGAGCTCCAGGAGGAGGGCCAGGCGAGCGGCTTGCGCCTCCGCCCGCTCTGCGAGGCCCTGGAGGAACGTGGCGGCGACCTCGACGACCGTCGCGTCGTCGAGTGGCTCGGGGAGACGCAACGCGCCCAGCTCCGTCGACAGCTGCTCCGTGATGCGCGCGACGACGAGCGCGGTCAGTTCGCGCCGCGTCGACGCGTAGTACGAGGTCGATCCGGCAGGCACGCCGGCCTCGGTGTCGACTGCCCGGTGCGTCAGGGCTCGGACCCCACCGCGAGCAGTGAGCCGTACTCCCGCGTCCGCCAGGTCCTCGCGTCGCCCCATGCTCTTCCCCTCTCGCCTCTACCATCGTAGTGTTCTCTACAGATGTAGAGCCGAAGGGGGCACGATGCGGGTTGCAGTGGTCGGGGGCGGGATCTCCGGAGTCGCGATCGAGGCAGCGCTGGGGGCACACGGCTGCTCGGTCACGAGGTTGTCCCGGTCCTCGGGGTTCGACGTACTCGCGGACGACGCGGTCGATCGGCTGGCGTCGGTCCGGCCGCAGGTCGTCGTCGAGGCGACCGGACGGTTCACGACGAGTCGGCGGCGTGCGACGGACTTCTTCACGCGCTCGACGGCGGTGGTCGGCGCGGCGGCCGAACGGTCCGGGGCGCGACACGTGCTGCTGTCCATCCTCAACTGCACCAGGTCCGAGGTGCAGGGCTACGGGTACTTCGCCGGCAAGACCGCACAGGAGCGGGCAGCGGGAGCGGCGGGCCGGGGCGCCACGATCGTCCGTTCGGCCCAGTGGTTCGAGTTCGCCGCGCAGAACCTCGAGCGGTTGCGCGTCGGGCCGATCGCGCTCGTGCCGCGGATGACCATCGCTCCGGTGTCGCTCGAAGCGGTGGCGACGGTGGTGGCCGAGGTCGCGACGGGCCGGCGGTCCGCGCCGGTCGTGGAGGTCGCCGGACCCGAGACGACGTCCCTGTGGGCGATGACGACGGCGCTGCCGCATCCCGGCGTGGTGCCGGTCCCGATGCCGATCCCGGGCCGGACGGGCCGGGCGTTCCGGGACGGGGCGCTCCTGCCTGCGGGAGACGTCGAGGTGGTCGGCCCGACGTTCCACGAGTGGCTCGCAGCCCGGGGCCAGTAGCGCTGGCCCGACCGAACGGTCCGGTCCGGTCGTCATCTCGAGGCGGTGCGTTGCCCCGTTCCTCTGCGTGTCACGCGAACGGGGAGCAGAAGGTGAGCTTGTTTCTGCCCTAGCGTAGGCGGGGGTGCGATCGATGCGCCCGTATCTGTCGCGGCGCATGGGGCGTCCGGAGGGGGACGAACATGCGCACGACCCGTGGCCACCGCTCTGCCGTGATCACGGCGGCCACTGCCGTCCTCGCGGTCATCGGTGCCCTCCTACCGAGCGGTGTGCAGGCCGCTCCGTCGCCCGGCAACGACGCGCTGCGTGGTGTGCGGTACGCCGCGTACGGTCACTCGTTCGGACAGGTCCAACTCGGTTCCGATTCGGTGCCGAGCCGGATGTACCCGTCCATGGTCCGGACGAGCCTCGGCGCGGATCCGACGCTCTGGTCGAACGAGACCATCAGCGGGGCCTCGACGGCGCAGATCCTCGACCGCGCGCGCTCGACGTGGAACCGCGGCGACTACGGGGTCGTCTCGTACCTCGGGAACCAGAACGACGTCGGCCGCCACGTGCCCGAGGCCACGTTCAAGGCGAACGTCCGGGGCTTCATCGACTGGGTGCGGGGAACCGGGCCGTTCCCACCCACGATCGTCATCGTGCTCGACACGCCGTCGACGACGAAGGGCTACGCGTGGTACCCGTCACCCCCGACCGACGCTGACGTCGTCCGGTACAACCGCTACCTCCGCAGTGTCGTCGCGGCGTACCCGAAGGACGGATCGGTCATCATCGCCGATGCCTTCACCGGATGGAACAAGGCGACGATGATCGGGCCCGACGGGCAGCACCCGAACGACGTCGGGCAGGCGCACATCACCGAGGCGATCACCTCAGCACTGAGCGGTGTGCGATTCCGTGAGGGGCAGAACGTCCTGACGCCGGCGCCGGCGGTTCGCTACGACTCGTTCAACCGGCCCGACATGATCACCGGACTCGGCAAGGACCTGCACGGCCGGTCCTACTCCACGGTCGGCGGAGTGAAGTACGGCATCTCTGGTGGCCGTGCCTACCGAGCCAGCAGCGGGGCCGTTCGTGAATCCGCGGCCACCGTCGACACGAAGAAGGCTGCGGTCGACATCAGCCTCACCATGACGGCGATCTCCTCGAAGGGTGCGGGGCCGGTGTGGCGACTGAGCAGCGCCAAGGACTACTTCGTGCTCGACGTCCACGGGTCGGGCAAGGGCAACGCGAAGGTCTACAAGCGGGTCAACGGGCGGTTCATCCAGATCGGCAAGGCCCTGAGCCGCGAGGTCAAGCCGGGCTCGACCGTGCGGGTCCGGGCCGACGGCGCGAAGATCAAGGTCTACGTCGACGGTCCCGCCGTGTACTCCAGCGCGGACGGCTTCAACGGGTCCGCCACGAGGAGCGGTGTCCGGATCACCGACACTCGTGCACGGCTCGACGACCTCGTGATCCGGTAGGGCCGGAGCCCTATCGGTTCGGACGCGGAACTTTCTACCCACTGTAGTGGGGGAGCAGTGGTGAGGGATGCTCCGTAGCGTTCTGTGTGGTTGCACAGTGCCGTCATGGGGGCGGATTCGCTGGTGGTGACCTGTTGAGGGGTTCTGCGCGTGTTCGCGACGTCGCCGTTGTCTGTTCGTTCTCGTTGGGTCGTGCTGGCCGTCGTCACGCTGGTGGCGCTGCTGGGGTCGTTGTTGGCGGTGGTCTCGCCACCTGCTCCGGCGCAGGCGGTCGCGACGGGTACGGGTGGGCAGTTCGTGCCGTTGCCGACCAACGCCAGGATCTTCGACGGCGCCACGCCTGCCGGGTCGTCGACGACGGTGCCGGTCGCCGGGGTGAAGGGGATCCCCGCTGACGGTGTCGGCGCGATCAGTGTGCTGGCGACGGTCGCGGACGCGAACGGCACCGGGCAGCTGAAGGGTCGAGCGGAGTCGAGCGACGGGCCGACGCTGCTGATGATCTACGGCAGCGGAGTGGCGGGGAACACGTCGAACACGTCGTTGCTCGCGGTCGGGGACGACGGATCCATCCGGATCGACACGACGACTGCGCAGTCGCGGGTGATCCTGGACGTGACCGGCTACTACACGTCCACGGCGAACGGTGTCGGCGCTGGCGGGTTCGTTCCGCTGTCCGGGACCCGGATCGCGAACACGGCGGACGGCACGAACGTGCGGCAGGGTGCCCTGTCGGGTGGGGACAGCATCACGTTCCAGGTCACCGGCAAGGGTGGCGTTCCGACGAACGCGGCCGCGGTCGCGGTCAGTGTCGTGGTGCAGAACACCGGCGGTGGGGCCGGGTGGGTGCGTCCGTCGCCGTCCGATGGGCCGAAGAGCACGGGGTCGTTGAACTACCCGTCGACGAAGCTGACCACTGCGATGAGCGCGCAGGTCGCTGTCGGCTCCGATGGGAAGATCACGATCGACAACGCTCCCGACGGTGGCACGGTGCAGATCCAGGTCGACGTGCAGGGGTACTTCGTTCCCAGCAATCCGGGTGGCGGGTTCACTCCGGGAACGGGCCGCATCGTCGACACCCGCACGTCCTCGAGCGTCGGGGCGAATGCGTCGGTCGCGGTGCAGGTCGCGGGAGTTGCTGGGATCGGGACGATCGAGGGTGGCCTGTCGGCGGTCGCGGTGACGGTCACGGCGATCCACTCGGGCACGACCGGCGGGTACGCGAAGGCATGGGCGGACGGTTCCTCCGAGCCCACCGGGGCGGTCATCGGGTACGCGCCGACGTCGTCGATCCGCACCACGACAGCGATCCTGCCGGTGGGCTCGAACGGGAAGGTGCGGATCCAGAACAACTCCTCCGGGACCACCGACTTCGTGCTCGACCTGCAGGGCACCTACAACTGGCTGCCGGGTGGACCCGTGTCGACGAACGTCACCGGGCAGCGGACGTCCGCGACGACGTTGCCGTTCCCGATCTCGGACCAGACCAACGCGAGCGTCGACGTCGGCACGGGCAACCTGCTGGTCACCACGAGTGCGCTGACGCTGCCGGGTGTGACGCAGAGCACGACGATCGGTGCTGCGTACAACTCGCGGTCGACGACGACGGCGAACAGCAACACGATGGAAGCGAACCGGTGGCAGTACGCCCTCGCTGGTGCCGGGGACCTGTCCGCGAACGCTGCCGGTGTGGTCTACACGGACGCGGTCGGGACGGCATGGCAGTTCAAGCCCACCGGGACCGCTGGTGCGTTCACGTCCCCGCCAGGCCTGCAGATGACGTTGGCGCGGGTCGCGAACACCGATACGCGGGAGTACACGCTGACGTCGTGGACGACGAACCAGGTCATCCATTTCACCCTCGGCGGCCAGCCCAAGTCGGTCAACGACCGCAACGGCAACCAGGTCAGCTTCAACGTGGCGGAGGACAAGTTCTCGCTCGGCACCCTGGTCTCCACTGCCGGCACCGATGGCGCGAAGACGGCGAACGTGTCGTACGCGAACGGGAAGACGACGTTCACGCAGACCTCCGGCTCGTCGTCGCGGAGTGTTTCGTGGACGAAGAACGCCGCGGGTGACATCACGACGTACACGGACGCGACCGGTGCGACGACCACGTTCGGGTACACGAGCGGGGACCTCACCTCGATCACCGCACCGACCGGCGGGGTGACCTCGTTCACGTACGACTCCACCAAGCGGGTCACGAAGGTGTCGCAGGCGAACACCACCGCCGGGTCCCCGGGGACCGCGGTGACCCGCTTCGCGTACACGGACGGTGACACTACCCAGGTCGCCGACCCCCGCTCGAACCAGTCGCAGCCCGTCGCGACAACGGACCACACCACGTACACGCTCAACGCCGGGGACCTCGTCACGAAGGCCATCGACGCTGCGGGGCGTGAACGGTCTAAGACGTACAACTCCGCGAACAATGGCACGGCCACCTCGACGGTCGGGAAGGCTGATGGGTCGGGTGAGCTACCGGCGTCGACCTCGTCGAACGAGTACGGCAAGAACCAGAGCCAGTCACTGACGCAGACCTCGAGCAGCTCCGGATCCACGTCGAACGCCGCGTACGACGCGTCCGGTGCCTCGGCGAAGTACCTCCCGTCCTCGACCACCGACTCCTCCAGCAATACCACCTCGTTCACCTACGACGGTCCGGGCAACCAGACCTCAACCGGCACCGGTTCCGGTCCGGAGGCGGCGACCGCGAAGCTTGAGTACAACAAGAAGGACGTCGACAAGTACGCGTGGGGTGCGGTGAAGTCCGCGACCGCTCCCGGGAACACGGTCAAGACGACGTACAACTACGACAGCAACAACCAGCTGCTGACCATCGACGCGCCCGCGAACACGGTCGGGCAGCAGAAGTACGCCTGCGACGACTTCGGCCGCGTGAACAAGCACACCGACGGTGGTGGCGGTGTCACGTCGTACACGTACGACAACGACGACCGGCTGCTGACGACGACGTTCGCCGACAGCGCTCTGACGGTGACGAACACGTACGACGGCAACGGCAACCAGCTCACCCAGCAGTCCGCGACCGGGACCATCACGAACACGTTCGACCAGCGCAACAGGCTCATCTCTACGGTCAACACCGCCGGCGGCGGAACCGTCTCGTACGGGTACGACCTCGCGGGAAACACGGTCCGCGTCACCGACCAGCACGGTGACGTCGCGCACAGTTACGACCCGTCGAACGTGCTCACTGCGACGACGTACCCGACCGATGCCGGTACGGCGAAGCAGATCTACCTCACCGATGACCACGGCCGCCGGACCGACACCTGGCTCGGCGCCCCCAGCGCCGCAACCCCTGGTGTGAAGCCGCCGTCGTGGCAGGGCCACCAGCACATCGACTACGACTCCTCCGGCAAGGTGACCCGTGTCCGCGCCTGGGCCGGCAACAACGACGCCACCCCGGTCGTGAACACCCTCTACTGCTACATCGCCGGCGCCGCTACTAGCAGCGACTGCGCTGCGGACAAGGCCAATGACCGCGACAAGCTGCAGTGGTCCCGCAACGATCTCCCCGGCAGCGGCCAGAAGACGACGTCGTACACGTACGACTCCAACAGCCGCCTCACCAAGGCCGCGCAGGCCGGCGGTGCGACGAACACCACATGGGCGTACACGTACGACGCGGCAGGCAACCGGCTCACCGCGAAGCAGACCGGTGACAGCACGAGCTCGCAAACGTTGACGTACAACGCGGTCGGGCAGATCACCTCGAGCGGGTACGAGTACGACGGGGTCGGGAACCTCACCGCGGCACCGGGCGAGACGTTCACGTACAACGACGCGCAGCAGCTGACCACGTCGACGAAGAACGGTGTCACCACCCGGTACGAGTACGCCGGCGCCGACATGAACAAGCTCCTCAAGCAGTCCACGGATGGCGGAGCGGAGTACGACTACACGTATGGCACCACCGACCAGAACGGCGTCCCCGTGATCGCCAGCCGCACCGAAGCCGGCACCGGGACGGCGTCCGTGATCAGCGACCCGACGACCGGGCAGCCGATGGACCTGCAGACCACCGACGGTGTGACGAGCATGTGGGTCATCGATGGGATCGGGAACCCCGCAGCAGCGATTGTGGACACCGGCAATACCGCGTACACCGTCTCGTATGACCCGTACGGGGCGGAAACTGTTCAAGGCGATACCAGCGCGCAGTGGCTGCAGAACCCCTACGGGTTCAAGGCCGGACTGCGCTCGAGCAGCACCGAAAACGGGCTCACCAAGTTCGGGTACCGGTGGCAGTCCAGCGTTACCGGCGGGTGGATCGAGCGTGACACGCTTGATGCACCTCTCAGCCCCACCAACGCGAACCGATACGGATTCGTCGCGCTCGACCCAATCAACGGCTCCGACCCGCTCGGACGGGCAACGTTTGGGGTGGGTGCCGAGGGGTGCTACTGGATCTGCTTTGGTGTGTCCTATAACTGGGACACCGAAGGGCACAGTGGGCTCGGTTTCTCCGTGGGTGCAGGCAACCCCGGCTTCTCCGTCAGCGGAACCGGATCGACGAACAATTTCGGAAACGGGTTCGGCGTTGAGGGCAAATGCGCGTCTGGTCTCGCATCCGTCGGAGTTTCCAGCGACGGCGGGTTCGGCGTGGGTGCAGGCTCATCCTTCTCAAGCCCGCACTGTAGCGTGTCGGGTACCGCCAGCTGGCAGCTAACTTGACGAGGACGGAAGAGACATGCCGCAAATGATCGTTCACTACAACGCAGTCATGAACCCGGGCGGAGGGATGTCGTTTGGTGTCTGGATTGTCGTCGTGATAGCGCTGGTCGTTGTAGGTGGGGCTCTCGCAATCTTCCGTGGCCGGCGCAAGTGAACATTTGCTTCAACACGAGTTCGGCTGTGGCATGAGAACCACGCTTGTAGTTATGTTCGTCGTGGGTGCAGTGCCGTTCGCAGCCGGCGTCATCTACTGCGGCATGAACTTCCGCCCCGGGCGTCAGTTCCCACCGCGGAAGTGGCCGATCGTTGTCATGGTGATCGGATTCTTGCTCGCCGCCTCAGCGGTACTCACAGGAATCGCGACGAGTGGACAGAACCTCGCGTAGCTGTCCGTCGCAGACCACGGAGACGACGTACCGGACCGATGCAGGGACGGCGAAGCAGATCTACCTCACCGACGACCATGGCCGCCGCACCGGCACCTGGCTCGGCGCATCCACGGAGAAGCCGGTTTTCGTCAGCTGGGCAGGTGCCATCGGAGATCGTATCTGGTATCGGCGAGGAATGGTCCCTATTATCGTTGCAGCGATCGTGTACGCAGCGGCATCTAGTCGAAAAAACAAGTGAATCCGGTAAAAATTGGCTTCTCGCTGAAAGTGCGAATTGCCATTTCGATAATTTTCGGTTCCTTATTACTGTTCGCTGCCGTCGTGAGCTTCTTCGACATCCGAGCGATGTTGCTCGTAGGCGTATCTGCTGCTCTTTGGTGGCGAATATTGTCACTCAAAGTGACCTTCTTCCCGACAGAGATGATCATCACAGGCTTCTTTTCTCAGAAGCGGGTAAACTATCGCAATGCCGTCGGCATTGAGGATGGCGCAAAACTAATCTACCTTCAGGCGGGTCGTCGGAAAAAGGCGATAATAGCGCTCGCGCTAGGCTACTCCACCCCAGACGACAGAACCCCGGACGGTCGGATGAAGCGAGAGATAATCTCAACGTTTGACGACTGGAAGCGTGGCGCGTCAAGTCGCCCCGCATAGGTTCGGCCCCGCGTCCTCCGTTTTCGACAGTGTCGTAGGCAGCTTTGTCCCGTGAGGGCCTCGACTTTCTTGCTCGCGAGCGCTACCATTGTGGGCATTGGTGCGATAGTGGCGTTATTTCTAGCCCCGAATTCAAAAACTGGTTTTTCCTGTTCGAGATGATCGTGATCGGGCTAATCGTGACTGCTGTTATTCTTCACCATCAACCACCTCGGCAGGGTTAGCATCGACCCCCGTTACTTTCTTCGTGCCCGTCGTGGACTGATGCTTGAGGGACATCGTGTCCCTGCTTCCGTTTCGATGGGGTTGGCTGCCCGCGTTGCGACTCTGTCGAGGCGGACAGAGGAGGGAGGTCGCTCTGGACGGCGGGCGAGCACAGCCGGAGCAAGCTGCTTGAGGCGCCCGGCGCCGGGCAGAAGACGACGTCGTACACGTACGACTCGAACAGCCGCCTCACCAAGGCGGCGCAGGCCGGCGGTGCGACGAACACGACGTTGGCGTACACGTACGACGCGGCGGGGAACCGGCTCACCGCGAAGCAGACCGGTGACACCACGAGCTCGCAGACGTTGACGTACAACGCGGTCGGGCAGATCACCTCGACCGGGTACGCGTACGACGGGGTCGGGAACCTCACTGCAGCACCGGAGGAGACGTTCACGTACAACGACGCGCAGCAGCTGACCGCGTCGACGAAGAACGGTGTCACTACCCGATACGAGTACGCCGGCGCCGACATGAACAAGCTCCTCAAGCAGTCCACGGACGGGGGAGCGGAGTACGACTACACGTATGGCACCTCCGACCAGAACGGCGTCCCAGTGATCACCAGCCGCACCGTCGCCGGCACGGGGACTGCGTCGGTGATCAGCGACCCGACGACCGGGCAGCCGATGGACTTGCAGACCACCGATGGTGTGACGAGCATGTGGGTCATCGACGGGATCGGGAACCCTGCCGCAGCGATCGCGGACACCGGCGGCACCGCGTACACGGTCAGCTACGACCCCTACGGTGGCGAATCTGTGGCCACGGGCGGCACGAGTGCGCAATGGCTGCAGAACCCGTACGGATTCAAGACCGGGGTCCGCTCGTCCAGCACCGACAACGGGCTCACGAAGTTCGGTTACCGATGGCAGTCGAGCATCACCGGCGGCTGGCTTCAACGCGACACCCTCGACGCACCACTGAGCCCAACCGACGCCAATAGGTACGCCTACGCGGGGGCGGATTCAATCAACGGGCACGATGCGACGGGCAACTTGTCGTCATTTGGGACCTATGCGAGCCAATGTGCGTTGGGAGCGACGACCAGCTTTGGGATCGGCCTTGCATTGGGAACTTCTTACACGCCTGCCACAGCACTTGGCGAGGTGGCCGTGGGTTGTGCGATCAATGTAGGCACTCAATATATTAGTGACACCGTTTCAGTAGGAGCGGGAAATGGTGTGGCTTATGGAGACTTCCTCCTCACTGTTGGCAAAATCGCAAAGGCTGTTCGATGACCGCTGTCCTTGCGATCATCGTTTTGGTGATAGTTGCTGCTCTGATAACATTTCGTGCAACTCGATGGGGAAATGCTGCACGAGATCGCGTCGAGGGTAAACCGCAAAAGCCAGTCACTCCGGGCACTTGGGTTGTTCTCGGCCTAGTCATTGCACTTTCGGCGACAGCTTTCATCTTTCAGTTGGCGATAAATTGATTCAGAGGGGTTTCCAGCGGAGTCCTACGATGCCGTGGATGAAATCGATCAGGGGGAGCACGAACGTGAAGCCGAACACGATCGACACGAGGCCGAGTACTTTGCTCGCGACGCGCATTCCTGTGGTGGCGCGCGCTTAGACCTCTTGGACCTCGTGTGAGTCGTCGATACAGACTGCCGGAGGCCGAGTTCTGCCGGTTACCGGTCCGACGTTCCACGAGTGGCTCGCGACCGCGCGGCCGTAGCCGACGCACCAGAGCCGCGCCGCGCCTCCTGGCCCCCAACACGCAGAACGGCCGGCCCCTGTCGGAGCCGGCCGTCCTGTAGTGCGGGGAGCTACGCGGTGAGCACCGCAGCCGACGGATCGAAGTCCTCCGGCAGCGGCGGGACACGGTCCACCGTCGACGTGATGTCGACGGCGGAACCCGACGCCGCCGCGTCGCGGATGCCGAGCAGCACGTCGAGGACGTGCAGCGCGACCGCACCCGAGGCACGCTCGGGACGGTCCTCGGCGATGGCGCGCGCGAGCTCGACGACCCCGGTGCCACGACCCCAGGTGGAGCCGATCGCCTCGAGGGTCTCGGGCTCCTCCTGGCCGTAGCGCCAGAGCTGCGACGAGCCCTCGAACGTGTTCGGGTCCGGCAGCGAGATCGTGCCGAGCGTGCCGTTGATCTCGACGAAGCCCATGCGCGGCAGCGCGTGCTGGAACGAGAACGTCGACTGGGCGGACTGCCCGCCGGCGAACTCGATCAGCGCGGCGTGGTGCGTGGGGACCTCGACCGGGAACGTCTCGCCGGCGCGGGGGCCGGACGCGATCGTGCGACGGTCGAGCGACTTCGAGGACACGGCCTGCACGCGGCTGGCGGTGCCGAACGCGTGCACGAGGGTCGTCACGTAGTACGGGCCCATGTCGAACAGGGGACCGGCGCCCTCGGCGAACAGGAAGTCCGGGTTCGGGTGCCACGCCTCGGGTCCGGGCACGTGGAACAGCGTCGTCGCGGTCAGCGGCTCGCCGATGTCGCCGCGGGCGATGGCACGGAGCGCCGTCTGGATGCCCGCGCCGAGCACGGTGTCCGGAGCGGTCGCGACCCGGAGTCCCTTCGACGCAGCGGAGGCGAGCACCGCGGCGGCCGACTCGTGGTCGGTCGCGATCGGCTTCTCGCTCCACACGTGCTTGCCGGCGTCGATGATCTGCTGGTCGACCTCGGCGTGGGCCGCCGGGATCGTCAGGTTGATCACGATGCTGATGTCGTCGCGGGCGAGGAGCTCCTCGACCGAGCCGGACGCGCCGACCCCGTACTCCGCTGCCTGGGCCGCTGCGCGGTCGAGCAGCACGTCGGCGACGAACCGGACCTCGACGTCGGCGAACTTGGTCAGGTTCTCCAGGTACTGCGTGGAGATGTTGCCGGCACCGATGATGCCGATCCCGACACGGGTCACTTGTCGTTGTCCTTCAGCCAGGCGAGGGACTCGGTGATGCCCTCGAAGACGTCGCCGGAGTACGCGTCGAACTCGACGACGCGGATGGCCTGCGGCGCCGCGGCGAGGATGGCAGGGACGTCGACGTCGCCCTGACCGGCGGGGGTCTGGTTCTCGAAGGCACGCTGCAGCGCCTCGGGGACGACGAGCGCGCTCTCGGACGAGGGCAGCGCGGTGAGGATGTCGCCGTCGACCTTGCCGTCCTTGACGTGGATCGCGACGACGCGGTCGCCGAGCGACTTCAGGACGGCGGGGGCGTCGGCGCCACCGACGGTCGCCCAGAACGTGTCGAGCTCGAGCACCGTCTCCGGGCTGATCTGCGAGACGAAGTGGTCGTAGACCGTGCGGCCGTCGACCTTGTTCGTGAACTCCCACTGGTGGTTGTGGTAGCCGAACTTGAGGCCGCGCGAGGCTGCCTCGGCGGTGAGGACGTTGACGCGCTCGGCGATCTTCGCGACGTCGTCGGCGGTCTGCCAGCGGTCGGTCGGGATGAACGGGTCGATGACGGTCTGGATGCCGAGGCGCTCGGCCGCGTCCCAGATCGGGGCGGTGTCCTCGGCGTCGATCACGGCGACGTGGCCGGACGGGGCCTTCAGGCCGGTGGCGGCGAAGGCGCGCTCGAGGTCCGCGGCACGCTCGACGAACGCGTAGGGCTCGACGTTCTCGTACCCGATCTCGGCGACACGGGCGATCGCCTTGTCGAGGTCTTCCGCGATGGCGTCGCGCAGCGAGTACAGCTGCACAGAGGTGGTGGGCATTGCGTGAGGCTCCTTCGGTCCTGACTGGGTGTCGCGGCACCGGGTGTCGCAGCACCGGGTGTCGCAGTCCGTCGAGGAGCGATGCTCCACGGCGAGATCGATGACGACGCTACCCCAAAAACCACCCGGTGTGTAGTTTTTGCTGCGCTCCGTGACGCGCGCCGCTGCATGAACGACACCTGTCGATGTATGCTCAGCCAGTCAAAACCGTGCGCAAGATGGTTTTGGACGGCGAAGCATCGACTCAAGGAGGCGTCATGAGCACACCCGAACCCGGCAGCCCGGCACTGCTGAACCCCGAAGAGGGCATCACGCAGCCGGTCAGCACGATGCGGGTGGGCATCGGCTACCAGATCGCGCTGTTCCTCGGACAGTTCGGCCTCTTCGTCGCGCTCATGGCACCGGTCTACGTGAGCATGCAGCTCAAGGCGCAGGCCCTGGTCGGGGACGACGCCGCGAACGTCATCGGCTCCGTCCTGCCGATCGGGGCGTTCGGTGCGCTCATCATGAACCCCCTGGCCGGCGCGCTGTCCGACCGCACCCGCACCCGCTGGGGCCGGCGTCGTCCGTGGCTCATGAGCGGTGTCGTCGTCTTCGCGATCGCACTCGCCTGGATCGCCTACGCACCGGACGTGCTCAACCTGACGCTCGCGTGGCTGCTCGCCCAGCTCGCCGCCAACGCGACCCTCGCCACCCTGCTGGCGAGCTTCGCCGACAACGTCCCGCAGCTCCAGCGCGGTCGGTCGTCGAGCATCATCGCGCTCGCGCAGAACCTCGCCGTGCTCGCCGGCACCTACCTGTCGGTGTTCTTCGTCGCGAACCTGCCCGTGCTGTTCATCGCGCCCGGCATCCTGGCGATCATCCTCGTCGCCGTCTACGCGGTCGTCGCGCGGGACGAGCTGCCGACGTACACGCTCAAGAAGTTCACGTTCCTCAACCTCATCTCGTCGTTCTGGACGAACCCGATCAAGAACCCGGACTTCGCGTTCGCGTGGTGGTCGCGCTTCCTGATCATCCTCGCGACGTTCATGTTCACGACGTACCGGCTGCTCTACATGCAGGAGCACATCGGCATCGAGGACGCGAAGCAGGCCACCGAGGCCGTCGCGTTCGGCGTGCTGCTCTACACGATCGCGCTCCTGGTCAGCGCGGCGCTCTCGGGGTGGGCGTCCGACAAGCTGGGTCGCCGCAAGGTGTTCGTCGGCGGCTCGACGGCCCTCTTCGCGGTGGGCCTCGTCGTCCTCGCGCACGCCGAGACCGTGAACGGCTTCTACGTCGCCGAGGTCATCATGGGCTTCGCCTACGGGATCTACTCCGCGATCGACACCGCACTCGTCGTCGACGTGCTCCCGAACGCCGACCGTCCCGGCAAGGACCTCGGCGTCATCAACATCGCGAACGCGCTGCCCCAGTCGCTTGCGCCGGCGATCTCGCTCTTCTTCCTGTCCATCGGCAGCTCGCACGCCGACAACTACGTCCTCATGTGCTGGGCCGCGGGTGTCGTCGCACTCCTCGGCGCCCTTGTGGTGATCCCCATCAAGCGGGTTCGATAGCCGGATGCACCAGCTCGGGGTCGACGAGGACCGCAGACAGCTCGCCGGGTGGCGGAACGCCATCGTCATCGCGTTCGCGATCGGTGGGGTGAGCCTCGCAGCGTGGGGTCCGCGGCTGCCCGAGCTCCGGCTCGAGCTCGGTGTGGACGTCGGGACCATCGGGCTCATGCTCGGCGGGGTCACGATCGGGTCCATCGGCGGCCTGCTCAGCGCGGCCCCGCTGCTGCGCCGACTCGGCGGGCGCCGGGCGCTCACCGCGGTGGTCGTGCTGGTCCCGGTCGCGATCGCCGTCATCGGGACGGCAGCCGCGCTCCACTCCGTCCCGCTGGCAGCGGTCGGGTTCGTGGTCGCCGGCGCGGGCATCGGCTCGCTGGACGTGATGGCGAACGTCGAGGGCACGGCGATCGAGGCGCTCGCCGGTCGCACGCTGCTCCCGCTGATGCACGCGGCCTGGTCGGGAGGCGCGGCCCTCGGCGCCGGGATCGCCGCCCTCTGCGCGTGGCTCGGCATCACCCCGTCGGCGCAGCTCCTCGGTGAGGCCGCCGTCATCCTCGTGCTCGGTGTGCTCGCGATGCGGAGCATCCCGGACGGCACCCGTGCCGAGGAACACGACACGACGCTCACACCCCGGCAGCGACTCCGGCAGTGGGCACGAGGGTGGGCGGACGTCCGACTGCTCCTCATCGGGGTGGTCATGCTCGGCGTCGAACTCGGTGAGGGCTCGGCGAACAACTGGCTCGCCCTCGCCACCACCGACGGGCACGGGCAGACCGCCGCCGTCGGTGCGCTGTTCTTCACGGTGTTCGCCGTCTCCGAGGCGGCCACCCGCGTCTTCGCCGGCCCCGTCGTTGACCGGCTCGGACGTGTGCGGACCGTGCGGTGGACGACCGCGCTCGGCATCGTCGGCGCCGTGCTCTTCATCGTCGGCGGGAGCTGGTGGCTCACGCTCGTGGGCGTCGTGCTCTGGGCGGTCGGCGTCTCGATGGGCTTCCCGCTCGGGATGTCGGCGGCGGCGCAGAGCGGCCCGAACCCGGCGGCCCGCGTCAGCGTGGTCGCCTCGATCGGGTACTTCGCGAACTTCGCGGGGCCGCCCGTCATCGGTGCGATCGCGGAGCACGTCGGCGCGCTGAGCGCGCTCTGGCTGGTGGCGGTGCTGTTCGTCGCGGCGTTCGCCGCGTCCGGCTCGTTGCGGCCCGTCGTGCGCCGCGACTGACGGAGGGACTGCGGGACGGGAGGCGCGGTGCGGGCCCGCACCGTCCCTCCAGGCCGTCCACTGGTCACGCTGGCTAGCGTGGACGGATGCTCGACGCCGCCTCGCTGACCTGGGACCCACCTGCCGGACGCATCACCGGCGTCGAGGACGGGAGTGTCGTCCGGGCCCTCGGCATCCCCTACGCCCGCGCCGAGCGCTTCGCCGTCCCCGAGCCGGTCCCCGCGTTCGCCGAGCCGTTCCCGGCGACCACCCCGTCGCCCGTGGCGCCGCAGCCGCAGGCGACCTTCGTCGACCAGCTGCTCCACCCGGTGGAGGGCCTCGTCGTCGACGAGCACTGCCAACGGCTGTCGATCACGGTGCCCGCCGACGCCCGCCCGGGCGAGCGGCTGCCCGTCATCGTCTGGATCCACGGCGGCTCCTACGTCATCGGCGGTGGTGACCTGCCGATCTACGACGCGCGCGACCTCGTCACGGAGCAGCGGGTCGTGTTCGTCTCGGTGACGTTCCGGCTCGGTGTGCTCGGGTTCCTCGGCGACGGGGAGACCGTCCCGGCGAACCTCGGGCTGCTCGACCTCGTCGAGGCGCTGCGGTGGGTGCAGGCGAACATCGCGGCCTTCGGTGGTGACCCGGACCTCGTCACCGTGGCTGGTCAGTCCGCCGGGGGCGACGCCGCGGCCCACCTCATGATCAGCGACGGAGCAGCCGGCCTCTTCCGGCGGGTGATCGTCCAGAGTGCACCGCTCGGGCTGTCGCGGGGTCGGGCGCGGATGAACCGGGCGATGGTCCGGGCCGTCGGGGCCGTGCTCCCGGACACCCCGCTCGACGAGGTGCTCGATCGCCAGGCCCTCGGCAGCCGGGCCGCCGCGCCCTTCGGGTTGGCCGGAGGCATGCCCTACGGCACCCAGTACGGGTTCGCGCCGCTCCCCGCCGAGCGTGACACCGGGCAGGCCTGGCGCGACGCGGCTCCGGACGTCGACGTCCTGATCGGCTCCGGTGCGGACGAGACCGCGATGTACGTGCCGCTGATCCCCGGGCTGCGATCACTCGCCCGGGTGCGAGCCGTGCGACCGCTGCTGCGCTGGCTGCTCGTGCGCCCGCTGTCCGAGGTCATCTACGGGCGGGACGTCCGTCGGTTCGCGGCGCGGCACCGGGCCGCCGGTGGTCGGGCGACCTCGTACCGGCTGTACCGCGGCGTGACCGTGCAGCCGACCGGGGCCGTGCACATGAGCGACCTGCCGCTGCTGCTCGGCGGTCGCGAGGCCTGGGCCGGCTCCCGCTTCGTGCCGCAGCGGGACTGGCCCGAGGTCGAGCGGCGCGGGCGGGCCTTCCGGGCGATCTGGGCGGAGTTCGCGCGGACCGGTCGGGTCACCGCGGCGGACGACGAGACGCTGACGTTCGACCGGGGCTGACGGGGCGGCCTCGTGCTGGCGTGGCGGCGGTCCGCGGGGCGGGGCTGACGGGGCGCCTGGTACCTGCCTCTCCGGCGGGGCCGGCGCGGTGCGCCTGGTACCACCCCTGAACTGGCGACTCGCGGGGCCGCCGGGTCCCCCGGAGAATCGACGGCATGCCCGAGTCCGACGCCGACCTGCGCGCCCGCATCGTCACGGGCGCCATCGAGGCGTACCGCGCGTCGGACTTCCACACCGTCGGTCCCGCCGAGGTCGCCGCCCACGCCGAGGTCCCCGAAGCCGAGGTCCGACGCGTCTACCCGCTGTGGGAGCTCCTCGTCGTCGCCGTCATGGACCGGTGGAACAACGGCAGCCGTCGTGCGCTGTGGGTCGTGGCCGAGCGCTCGGGCGCGGTCGCGTACCTCCGCGCGCGACTCGAGGTCGGCCGTGACGACCCCGCACTGGTCCGGCTCCGGGTCGCGTTGCTCAGTGCCGCCTCGAGCCCCGACCACCCCGCGGCCGGCTGGTTCCGCGGGCAGTACACCCGCTCGTTCGAGGACGTGACGCTCGCCCTCGTGCGGGACGTCGTCGCCGGACGGGAGCCGCGCGGCACCTCGCCCCGGCACGCCGCCGAGCAGCTCGTCGCCCTCTACGAAGGGCTGCAGCTGCAGTCGCTCCTCCGCGACGACGCCGATCCCCTCGCCGGGTTCGACCGCGCGGTGGCACGGATGCGGGTCGGCTGGGCGTCTGCCGCCGCGACCGTCTGAGCGGACACGGGCCTGGTCGTCAGCAGTCCTTCCGGTAGACCCAGCGACGCGGTGTCGGGTGCGACACCTCGGTGAAGCCCGCCGCCTCGAACACCGACCGCGGTCCGACGAACATCGCGCCGCCGCCGTCCGTCGCACCCGGAGCCGGTTCCGTCGGGTACCCCTCGACCGCCGTCGCACCCGATCGACGCGCGTGGTCCACCGCCCTGCCGAGCAGCGCGCGGCTGACGCCCTGCCGACGGAAGCCCCGCCGGACGACGAAGCACGAGACCACCCAGACCGCCGGGTCGTCGGGGTCCTCGTCACGCCCGCTCCACGGCACCTTCGCGCCGCGCAGCCGAACCAGCCCGGGCCGGGGTTCGACCGCCACCCACCCCACCGGTTCGCCGTCACGGTAGGCGACCACTCCGGTCGTCGTGCGTGCCGCGGAGTCGTCACAGCCGGTCTCCCGGTGGAAGCGCTCGCGGCGTTCGTCGTTCGGCATCGCCCGGAACTCCGCCGCCGATGCCTTGAACCACCGACACCAGCAGTGCGCGGGGTCGCCGCGCTCGCCGAAGACCAGTTCGAGGTCCGTCCACGCCGCCTCGTTCGCGGGCAGGCAGGTGATCGCGCCGAGGGGCGTCGGGGTCGAGGTCGTCATCGTCACCGTCCGGGAGAGCGTCGGTACGGGGCACGGTAGTCCGGTCCAGGCGCGTCGGTCCTGGAGGCGCGGCGCGGCTCGCCGACGTCGGCGCACGCACCTGGCATGGTCGGCTGATGGAGTACACGGACTACGACACGCGGCTCGCCGCCTACGGCGTGATCACCGACGGTGACCGGGTGCTCCTCGCAAAGCTCCGGATCCCCGAGGCGGGGACGTGGACGCTCCCCGGCGGCGGGGTCGAGTTCGACGAGAGCGTCGAGCAGGCCGTCGTCCGCGAGATCCGGGAGGAGACCGGGTACGAGGCGTCCGTCGGGGAACTGCTCGGCGTGCGGCACCACATCGTGCCGGCCGAGCGTCGCATCCACGCGAACGGCCGGGCGATGAAGGCCGTGCAGGTGGTCTTCCGGGCGTCGATCACCGGCGGGGCGCTGCGTTCCGAGGAGGACGGGTCGACCGACGAGGCCGCGTGGATCCCGATCGCGGATCTGCCGCACCGTCGGCACGGGCTCGTCGTGCCGATCGCCCTCGGCTGGGCCGGCGCCCTGCCCCGCTGACCCGCTGCCCCGCTGACCCGCCCGGATGCGGGCCGGTGCGTTTCAGCAGGGCCGTGGCCTACTGCGGTCGCCCAGCAGGAACGAGATGTTGTCCAGGGTCTCGCGGGCGCAGTACTCGTCTTCGTCGAGGTCGCGCCACGCCTCGACGGGGGCGAACTCGCGTTCGTCCAGGTTCCACTTGCGGTACAACTCCGCGCGCTCAGCACGCAGTTCGTCGCGATTGACGATCCGGATCTCCACGGCTCTCTCCTTCGTCGGGAGAGCGAGCGTAGGACGGCCTCGGAGGCGCGCGCGAGCTTTCTGCATACAGAATGTCGCGCGACTCCCGCTACTGCTCGAGGACGCTCAGCACGTTGCCCGAGGGGTCGGTGAACCACGCGATGAGCGGGCCGCCCTTGCGGTTCACGCCCTTCTCGTCGGTCATCCCCTCGTAGTGCAGGAAGGTCACACCCTTCGCCGCGAGTTCGTCCACGGCGTCGTCGACCGACGGCACCGGGAAGTTCAGCACCGTGAAGGACGCCGGCTCGTGCGCGGGACCCTTGGGGTAGACGAGCACACCGTGTCCGTCGCCGAGCTGCAGGAAGAGCATGCCGTGGTCCTCGGTGACCTCGACCCCCAGGACGTCCTCGTAGAACGCCTTCGCCTCGGGCACGTCACGCACCGAGAACCCGCTGAACGCCTTCGTCGCATCGACCATGCGGCAAGTGAACCACCCGGGACCGGTGTCGGCGCGCTCTGCCAGGATGAAGCCGTGCTCCCGCCCGAGATGTCCGTCGACGACGCGGTCGACCGCGCGATCCGGCTCGCCACGGACGGGCAGCGCACCGTGCTCGGCATCGCCGGTGCTCCCGGTGCCGGCAAGTCGACGCTGGCCCGCCGCGTCGTGGCCGGGGTGGACGCAGCGCTCGGTGCCGGCACCGCCGTGCAGGTCCCGATGGACGGGTTCCACCTGGCGAACACGGCGCTGGACGCCCTCGGTCGCCGCAAGCGCAAGGGCGCGATCGACACCTTCGACGGTGACGGCTACGTCGCGCTCGTCCGTCGGCTGGTCGCAGGCGATGAGGCCGTGGTGTGGGCACCCGACTTCGACCGGCGCGTCGACGAGCCCGTCGCGGGCAGCATCGCCGTCCCGCAGCGGACCCGGCTCGTGGTGTCCGAGGGGAACTACCTGCTCGAGGACAGCGATCCCTGGGCAGCGCTCGCCGACCTCTTCACCGAGACGTGGTTCTGCGCCGTGGACGACACCGTGCGCGTCGATCGTCTGGTGGGTCGGCACATGCGGCACGGCCGCGACCACGAGGCGGCCCACACCTGGGCGGTCGAGGTCGACGGTGTGAACGCGGTGCGGGTCGCACCCACGGTGATCCGCGCCTCCAGGACCGTGCGGACGTGACCACGAGACCCCAGCGACGACCACGACAGGAGCGACCATGACCATCGCACTCACCGGCGCGACCGGCAAGATCGGCGGCGCCGTGGCACGCGCCCTGGCGGACGGCGGTGTGCCGTTCCGGATGATCGTGCGGGACGCCTCCCGGGCGCCGGGACTCCCCGGAGCCGAGGTCGCGGTCGCGTCGTTCGGCGATGCCGAGGCGAGTCGCGCGGCGCTCGAAGGAGTCGACCTGCTGCTCATGGTCTCCGGCGCCGAGGCGGTGGACCGTCTCGCCCAGCACCGCTCGTTCGTCTCCGCTGCCGCGACGGCCGGCGTCCGGCACGTGGTCTACACGTCGTTCGTGGGCGCGGCGGCGGACGCGACCTTCACGCTCGGTCGCGACCACTGGGCGACCGAGGAGGCGATCCGGGCGACCTCGATGGCGTACACGTTCCTCCGGGACTCCTTCTACCTGGACTTCGTCGAGGACCTCGTCGGCGAGGACGGCGTGATCCGGGGGCCGGCGGGCGACGGGGCCATGGCAGCGGTCGCGCGAGCCGACGTCGCCCGGGTCACGACCGAGGTCCTGCGGAACCCGGCGGCGCACCTCGATCGGACGTACGAGCTGACGGGGCCCGCGGCGATCACCCTGCACGAGGCGGCTGCCACGGTGTCCGAGCTCCGTGGGCGCGAGGTCACGTACCACCCGGAGACGCTCGAGGAGGCGTACGCCTCGCGCGCGCGGTGGAACCCGGAGCCGTGGCAGGCGGACGCGTGGGTGAGCACCTACACGGCGATCGCCGAGGGGGCGCTCGCGCGGGTGTCGGGCGACGTCGAGCGGGTCACGGGGCGCCGGCCGATGTCGTTGCGCGAGGTGCTGCTCGCCGGCTGACGGTGCCCGCACCGGCGGCGGCGGGTCGGGTGTCGAACCACGATTCCGACACCGAACCACGTGATCGGCGCGGTTCGATGTCGTAACCGTGGTTCGACCCCGCCCGCGACCTCGCCGAGCGCGTCCCCGACCGCGACCCCGCCCGCGCCGCCCCTGCCGCCCACGACCCCGCGCGCGCCACCCCCGGCCGCGCCCGCGGCGCCGCCGGCCCGCCCAGCCGGTCCACCGACCGGCCCGGCAGCCCGCACCGCCACACCGTCCACCCGATGCCCGTCACCGCCCACGGGTGCGCCGGCACCCGCGCCCCCGGGTCGACGTCGGCGACCGCCCGACATCCTCCCGCCAGCGCCGCCCGCAGCACCGGATCGGTCCGTGGCGCCCCGGCCTGCACCACGAGCACCCGGAGTCCGCCGGCGATCCGCTGCCGCACCTGCCGCGCCGTGAACACCGGCACCGTCCCCGAGAACCCGCCGTCGGTCAGCACCGGCAGCCCCGTCGCGTCGATCACCGGCGACGAGATGCGCCACGTGTCGGTCAGGAAGAGCGGCACGCTGGCGCGGTACCCGTCGAGGCGCCGCGCCGTCCGGACGAGGTGCCGGAACACGACCGGGAACGGCGCCGAGGACCCGCCCCACCAGTCCGGCCGGGAGACCCGGAAGGCCTCGGCCCGACCGTCCGGAACCCGCCAGCGCGGGACCCACGAGCCGACCGAGGCGTCGCTCCCGCTCCCGTCGCGTGCGGCGTCGAGCGCCTGCAGCGAGAAGGCCGCGGGGCCGGCGACGAGTGCGAGTCCGGCTGCCAGGGCGATCGCGGCCCGGGAGGCGCGGTGCCGGCCCGGCCCGCCCGTCCCCTCCCAGCGTGGTCGCCACAGGAACGCGACCACCGTCGCGAGCACGGCCGCGACCCCGACGACGAGGGCCGGCGTCGCGAGCACCTCCGGCATCGCGGCACCTCGGGCCAGGAACGCCCACCACGCGAGCTGCGCGGTCGCCAGGAGCACCGGGACCACCCGGAGCCATGCCGACTGCGTCCGGACCAAACCGACGGCGCCGCGCCACCCCAGGGCTGCGAGGACGGCGAGCTGCACACCGACCGCAGCGACGTACGCGGTGTGCGGCACCTTCGCCACCGAGAGCACGGCGGCCGCGGTCAGGAGCCAGACGGTGACCACGAGCAGCGTGGCCGAACCGGCACGGGTGTCGAACGCCCGACCGAAGACGCTGCCGACCCGTGTGCCGGTCCGGCGGACGAGGAGCAGCACGACCGCGAGCACGACGGCGAACAGGGCTGCGGGCAGGAGCCAGGCCACCTGCGACGCCAGGTGCGGCTCGAGGAGCTTCGTCACACCGCCCGGACCGCCGAGGCGCGCTGGCCGGGCGGCGGGACCCTCGGTCGTGCTGACGGAGCCGGGCACCGCTCCCGGCAGGAACCGGTCGATGCCGTTGTAGCCGAACACCATCGCGAACGGGCTGTCGTCGATCGAGCCGTCGATCCAGGGTCGGGCGCCCGCCGGGGTGAGGGCCAGCCCGACCACCCACGCGAGCGACGCCGCGACCGACACCGCACCGAGGACCACCGCGCGACCGATCCGGGCGCCGGTGCCGAGTCGGGTGCCGTCCCGGCCGGCCGTGGCGACGAGCGTCCCGAGCACCAGTGCGGGCAGCACGAACCACGACTGCAGCATCTTCGCCTGGAACCCGACGCCGACCGCGAGCCCGGCGGCGACGAGCGGCCACCACCGGCCCGTGATCCCCGCCCGTTGCCAGCAGAGCAGGGCGACCGCCAGGGCCGCCGTGACCATCCCGTCCTCCATCGGGTGGGCGAACATCGACACGAAGATCGGCGTCGTCGCTGCTGCACCCGCGGCGACGAGCCCCGTCCCGACCCCGGCCCACCGGAGTCCGACGAGCGAGCAGGCCCACAGCGTGACCAGACCCTCGACGACCTGGGGGAGCGCGAGTGCGGCGGTGGAGTCGCCGAACAGCCGGATGCTGAGCGCCTGGGGAACGGCGAACCCGCTGAGCTTGTCGAGGGTCACCGTCGCCGAGGGGTCGAACGCGCCGGAGAAGAGCGCCGGCCACGATTCGGACATCGACCGGGCGGACGCCTCGTAGAACCCGGAGTCACCGCCACGGGCCAGGTTCCACCCGAGCAGCACGGCCATGCCGGCCGCGATCAGGAGCAGGGCGCAGCGTGCCGCGAGCGGCTGGTCCCGCCACCGTGCGGGTCGTCGAGTGTCCACCCTCCGGACCTTGGCCGCCCGGGATGACGGTGGACCGGGACGGTGCCGCCAGCTCGCCCCGAAGTCACGCGCGGCGCTGAGACGACGTGCGGGTGCGACCGGGCCGCACCAGCGGATCCCCGGTCGAGCCGGAACCTTGTCTCAGGCCACCCGCCGGGCCGCGAACGTCCCCACGATCCCGAGCGTCAGCACGGCGACGAGCACGACGAGCAACGGTGCCGTCCAGTCGCCGGTGATCCCGTGCAACGAACCGGCGACGAGCGGCCCCGCGGAACCGAGCAGGTACCCGCCACCCTGCACGAACGCGGACATCCGTCGGGCGTCGGCGTCGCTCGACACGATCCGGACGATCACGATGAAGATCACCGTGATGCCGCCGCCCTGTGCCGCGCCGCCGAGGACGGACCAGAGCAGCCAGAGCTGCGGCGCGAACAGCAGCCCGAGCGGCATCGCGAGCCAGAGGAACGCGACGAGGGCGATGATCGCGCGCGGCCGCCACTTCGCCGCGAGCACCGGGACACCGAGCGCCCCGACGACCGCGAGGATCTGGAACACCGACGAGCTCGCCCCGGACGACGCCTTCGAGAAGCCGATCTCGTCGTGCAGCAGCGTCGGGATCCACGCGGTGAGGGCGTAGTACGAGAACGCCTGGCCGCCGAACGCGAGGGTCAGCCCCCAGGTGATGAGCCGACGAGCGGGGCGCACCTGCGCGGACCCCGCACCGCCGTCGACCGTCCGGATCGCACCCGTGCCGAGCACCTGGTCGATCGGCCCCGTCTCGACGACGGGCTCGGACGCCGTCGGACGGCGCCACGCGGCCCGGGCGCCGACCGCGTAGGTCCAGGCGAGACCGGCCACCACGGCGAACACCGCCCAGACCGCGATCGCGACCGGCCAGCCCCAGCTCGCAGCGATCGGCGCGGTGCCGAGCGAGGTGATCATCGACCCGACGTTGAGCGCGGACGTGTACACACCGGTGACCAGGCCGACCCGCTCGGGCGAGGTGTCCCGCCGGATCACGACGGGGATCACCACGTTGCCGATCGTGATGCCGATGCCGATCACGGCGGTGCCGACGAGCAGCGCCGCGGACGACGGCATCGAGCGCACGACGGTGCCGACGAGCACGATGACGAGGGAGAGCGACACCGCGCGCTCGGGGTCGGCCTTCGCGATGACCCAGCTGGCGAACGGCGTCGCGAGCGCGAAGCAGAGGACCGGGATCGTCGTCAGCAGCCCGGCGACCGTCGCGGTCAGGCCGAGGTCCACGCGGACGTCGCCGATGACGGGGGCCGTCGCGACGATCGGCCCGCGGAAGTTCAGCGCGATGAGGACGATGGCGGCCGGCAGCAGCCAGGCGGCACCGCGCAGTCCCGCCGCCGCCCGGCCGCCCGCCCCGGTCGTCACGAGGACGGCAGCAGGATCGGGAGCAGGTCGAGCGGGGTCGCAGCCTGCGCGATGGTGCCCTCGGCCTCGGCGGGGGAGCCGTAGCCCCACTCGGCGAAGATCGTCGGGACACCGTGCACGGCCGCCCCCTGGACGTCGTGCAGGCGGTCCCCGATCAGCACCGGGCGGCTCGTGTCGAACCCGCGGGCGTTGAGGCGGCGCAGGGCTTCCTCGACCACGTCGGCCTTCGACGAGCGGACCTCGTCGTCGCTGGCGCCCGTGATGATGTCGATGTCACCGGTGAGGCCGTAGTGCTCGAGGATGTACGTCGCCGGCGTCTCGGGCTTGCTCGTCGCGGTCGAGATCGGCAGCCCGGCATCGTGCAGGGTGCGCAGGACGACGTCGATCCCGGGGAACATCGCCGAGTCGAGGGCACCGTGCGAGAAGTAGTGCTCGCGGTACACGGACAGCGTGTGCTCGGCCTGTTCGGCGTCCATGCCCATCGCCGTCGTGAAGGTGTCCATGATCGGCGGGCCCACGAACGACAGCAGCGTCGCGTGGTCCGGCACGGGGACCCCGACCTTCCGGAACGTGTGGGTGAGGCTCTCGAGGATGCCCGGCGCGGAATCGCTGATGGTGCCGTCGAGGTCGAAGAGGATGGCGGAGAACGGGCTGGTCATGTCCCACTCAGCCTAGCCGGGGCCCTGGCGGCGACCGCCCGGCGGGCGCGACGGCACCGGCGGACGCGAGCCGCGCCTCCAGTCCGACCGCTCAGAAGAGGCGGGTGTGGCCGCCCTCGATGCCGCGCATCGCGTCGTAGTCGAGCACGAGGACGCGGATCCCGCGGTCCTCGGCGAGGGTCCGTGCCTGCGGCGCCACCGTCTGCGCGGCGAGCACACCCTGCACCGGCCGGAGCAGCGGATCGCGGTTCATGAGCTCGAGGTACCGGGTGAGCTGCTCGACCGCGTCGATGTTGGCGTTCCGCTTCATCTCGACGGCGACGCTCGCCCCGGCCTCGTCGCGGGCGAGGATGTCCACCGGGCCGATCGCGGTCATGTACTCGCGGCGGACCAGCGTGTGGCCGTCGCCGAGGAGCTCGATCTGCTCCGCGAGGAGCTGCTGCAGGTGCGCCTCGACGCCGTCCTTCACGAGGCCCGGGTCGACGCCGAGGTCGTGGGACTCGTCGGAGACGACCTCGTACAGGGAGACGATGAGCTTGTCCTGCGTCTTCTTCTGCGTGACCGTCCACACCTGCGTGATGCCGGCGCTCGACTGCTCCTCGTCCGGCTCGGTGATCTCGATCGAGCACGGCGGGCTCATCCAGTTGAGCGGCTTGTAGCTGCCGCCGTCGGAGTGGACGAGCAGCGAACCGTCGGCCTTCAGCATGAGCAGACGGGTCGCGAGCGGCAGGTGGGCTGAGAGCCGGCCCGCGTAGTCGACGGAGCAGCGGGCGATGACGAGACGCACCCGGAGAGCCTAACCGGCGTCGCGACCGCCCGTGGTGCTGTCGGCGCTCGTGGCCGCGTCGGCGCGCTGGGCCTGGAGGCGCGGCTCGCCCCCGCCGTCCACGTCGCCGCCACGGCGGGTCGGCCGGGCGGCGGCGCCGCGCTCACGGGCAGCGCCCGACGCGAGTCCCGCCGCGATGATGAACACGAAGACCACCAGGAGCGCACCGAGCAGCCCCACGTGCTCGCCGAGGAACCCGATGAGCGGCGGTCCCGCGAGGAACGCCACGTACCCGATCGTCGCCACGGCGCTGACCCGGGCGGCGGCGGTCCGGGGGTCGTCGGCCGCGGCGGACATGCCCATCGGGAAGCCGAGGCTCGCCCCGAGACCCCAGAGCACGACCCCGACGATCGCGAGCGGCACGTCCTGGATGAAGATGAGCATGCCGAGGCCGACGACCGCCACGGCGGCGCTGATGCGGAGGATCGGCACGCGCCCGAACCGGTCGATGAGCGGACTGCCGGCCACCCGGCCGACGGTCATGGCGGCGAGGAACACCGTGAGGACGGCGGCGCCCGCGGCGTTGTCGAGGCCGTGCCCGTCGATCATGGCCAGTGGTAGCCAGTCGTTCGCCGAGCCCTCGGCCAGGGCCATGCCGAGCACGATCACGCCGATGAGCAGGGTCGACGGCTGGGCCCAGACCTGCCAGCGGCTGACCGGCGTCGGCACCGGGCTGGTGTCGGTGGCGACGTGCTCCTCGAAGCGGTGCTCGTCCTGGAAGCGCGTGACGGCGACGAGCATCGCGGCACTCGTGACGACGACGAGGACGATGAAGTGCCACGCGACCGGGACCTCGAGCGCCTCGGCGAGGGCTCCGAGGCCGGCACCGGCGAGCGTGCCGAGGCTGAACGCGGCGTGGAACAGCGGCATGATCGTGCGGCCGCCGGCCTTCTCCGCCGCGGCGCCGGACACGTTCATCGACACGTCGCACAGGCCGTTGCCGAACCCGAACGCGATGAGCGCGATCCAGATGGCGGCGAAGCCCCACCCGAGGCTCACCGCCAGCCCGGCGAAGACCATCCCGAGGGCCAGGCACGCTGCGGCCACCTGGACGCCCCGGCGAGCCCCGAGCTTCGCGACGATGTGCCCGGCGAAGGTCAGGCCGCCGATCGAGCCGACCGCCATGCCGAGCACGAGCAGGCCCATCTCGAAGGTGCTCGCTCCGAGGGAGTCGCGGACGCTCGGGATCCGGCCGAGCCAGGTCGCGATGTCGAGGCCGGACAGGGTGAACACGACGAACACCGCGGTGATCCAGGCCCGTGTCGAGGGTGTGGTGCGGGCGGACGTCGTCGTCATGGTGGTCCCATCGTGCTTCGCTGCTGTGCTGCCGTGCGTGTCGCGGCTCGGTCGAATCGATTCGACCGCTGTTTCCGGCTACGCTAACGGGCGATGGACGAACCGGCAACAGGACCCGGCGCGTCGCGGACGGAGCACCACCGCGAGGACGCCGCCGATGCCCCGCGCGCCGGTGCGGTCCCGGCCGGTCCCGTCCCGGTCCGCCCCCGACGTCCGACCCTCACCGCGGTGGCCCGCGCTGCCGGGGTCGCGCCCTCGACGGCCTCGCTCGCGTTCAGCGGCAGCGGCCCGGTCTCCGAGGACGCCAAGGCCCGCGTGCTGGCCGCCGCCGCCGAGCTCGGTTACGGCGGCCCCGATCCGCGTGCCCGTTCGCTGCGCCGCGGTCGCTCCGGCGTCATCGGCGTCGTCATGGACGAACGGCTGAGCGATGCCTTCCGCGACCCGGTGAACGTCCTGACGCTCGACGGCATCGCCGAGGTGGCCGGTGCCGCCGGTGCCTCGCTGCTGCTCGTCCGCAGCCCCCTCGACGACGAACAGGGTGCCGTCCCCCTCGTCGACGCCCCCATGGACGCCGTCGTCCTCGTCGGGTGCAACGTGCGGATCGACCCCGCGGTCGCCGTGCTCCGGCGTCGGCAGATCCCCGTCGTCGCGATCGAGGCGGACGACATCGAGGGTGCGGTGCCGATCCAGCTCGACAACCGCGAGGCCTCCCGCCGCGCGGCAGCATTCCTGCGCGACCTCGGGCACGAGGCGGTCACCGTCGTGTCGCTGCCGCTCGACGGTGCGCACCGCCGCGGGCCGATCGATGCCGAGCGCGAGGCCGCTGGCATCGCGTTCACGTCCCTCGAACGCCTGCGCGGGGTCCGTGGGGTCTACCCGGACTCGGTCGCGATCGAGGCGGCCGGCAGCTCGGTCGAAGAAGGCCGGATCGCCGGCACCGCGCTCTTCGCCCCCGACGGGCCCCGGCCGACCGCGGTCATCGCGCAGAGCGACGTCCTCGCCGTCGGGGTGATCTCGGCCGCGCTCGACGCCGGACTCCGTGTGCCCGAGGACGTCAGCGTCGTCGGGTTCGACGGCATCACCGTGGACGACAGCCTGTTCCACCGCACCCGCATCCGGCAGCTGACGACGCTCGTGCAGCCGTTCGTGCAGAAGGGGCAGGCGGCGGCCCGTGCTGCCCTGGCGATGCTCGAGGGCGCCGAGCCCCAGCCGGCGGCGTTCCGATCGGAGCTCCGCATCGGGGACACGACGGGGCCGCCGCGGGCGGAGGGGCCGGCGGACGGGAGCCGGCACTGAGGTGTCCCGCGGGCTACGCTGCACACGAGGCTCGACCGAGAGCCTCGTGACCGATGGGGGCGCTGCGTGTTCTTGACCTTCCTGGTCCCGGTCGTGCTCGTGCTGGTCGTCGTGATGATCGTGCTCGCAGCGCGGGGATCGATGCAGAAGAGCCCGCTCCAGGAGCAACAGGACGCCGAGGCGCGAGCACGACGCGCTGCCAAGCGTGCAGCCCGCGAAGCAGACCGCGAAGCCGACCGTGACTGACGGCCGGAGACTCGTGACGACGGGGGTCGTCGTCCTCGGGATCGGCTTCGTCGCGACGGCCGTCGGGTCGGTCTGGGTGATCCTCAGTCCGATCGGAGGCGGCGTGAACTTCGGCGCTGCGGCGGTGTACTTCGGCGGGATGCTGTGCGGTGTCGTGGGCCTCGTCCTGGGCATCGCCGGACTGGTCGCACTCCGGCGGGGACGAGCGCGCTAGCGTCGCGCCTCGGTCGTCGGCTGCGCTGCAGCAGTCGATCGGAGGTCGTGCCGCCGACGTTCGCGTCTGCGGTGGGCAGCGACGACGAGCAGCGTCGACACGGCCGTCACGGCTGCCACACCGATCACCTGAGCCGTCACGGGCCACGGGAACAGGTACGGCACGAGCAGTTGAGCGAGACCCGACGTCCCCGCCACGAGCAGCGTCAGGATCATCACGGCGGCCACGTCGCCGGTGACGCTCGGACGGCGTCGACCCAGCCACCGGTCGGGCAGACCCGCGAGTGCGCCCGCGGCGAGTCCGAACACGAACACCGCCGCCGCCCCGCCGATCATCGCCGGCGTCATGATGAGGATGAACGGCAACGCGGCGGGGGAGCGCTCGACGACGGCACCCACCACGACGCTCGCGGTCGGCACGACCACGACGGCCGCCGCTCCCGCCCACGCCGTCGTCAACGGGAGGACGGCGAGCAGGGTCCGGCGTGTGCCCGTCGCCTCGGTCTCAGTCGTGGTCGTGGTCGTGGGACCGGGGGCCTCGGCGGGGGAAGACACTCGATCACCCTAGGGTGCGACCCGTCGTGCGGGGCCAGCCTCGTCGCAGGGGACGGCGTCCAGTACGATCGTGCGATCCTGCTCGGACCGTCCGCGCCGGAGCGGTTCGAGGGTGGGGTGCTGTGGGGCTCGGGAGACGCGATCCGGGTGCGAGGACGACGGCAGCCGCGGGTTCCCGCGTGAAGCGCAGCATCGCCGTCGGCCTGGTGATCGCGATGTCGGCGGCGGTCGTGATCGGAGCGGACGCGATCGGCGGATCGGCGGGTACTGCTGATGCGTCCGGAGCTCCGCGGCTGGTGGTCACCAAGGTCACCGCGAGCAGCACCACCACGTCGACACGCACCACGGTGCGCACGACGCTGACGGTCAAGAACACCTCGGTGGCGCGCAAGCCGGCGGCCGACGCGTGGCTCTCCCTGACGGCCGGGAGCAAGCGGTACACGCTCGGACACGTCTCGGTGCAGTCACTCGCTGCCGGTGCGAGCGCGACGATCCACGCGACGCACACCGCGCCTCCTCGTGCGCCGGCCGGGAAGTACGCGGTCCTCGCGTGCACGGGAGCGTTCTCCCTGTCGAAGTGCGGCACCTCGGCCACGAGCGTCACCACCGCCCGCGCGACCCGGGCACGTCCCGACACCGGCGTGATGCTCGACGTGGCTCGTGCGTACTACCCGGTGGCGCTGATCGAGCAGTACATCGCGCTCCTCGCGGATCACGGTGGTCGCTTCCTGCACCTCCACCTCACCGACGACCAGAACGTGGGCATCGAGAGCGAGGTGCTCGGGCAGACCCTCGCGAACGCCGATCTCCGGGACGGCGTCTACACGAGTCGGATCACCGGTCGGCCGTTCCTCAGCGCGGCGCAAGCACGGGAGATCTCCCGGTACGCCGCGCAACGAGGCATCGCGATCGTTCCCGAGATCGACACCCCTGGCCACATGGCTGCGGCGTTCGCCCTCCTCGAGGCCGGACACGGCAAGCAGTGGGTGGACCGGATCCGGTCGGGCGAGAGCGAACTCGACACGTCGGCGCCCGGGAGCTCCGCGTTGGCCGCACGACTCCTGCAGGAGGTCACGCGGACCTTCCCGTCGAGCCGCACCGTCCACATCGGCGGCGACGAGTGGGGCGGCGACGTCACCGCCGACGAACGCGTCCAGTGGTTGAACACGATGGCCGCGGCCGTCGGCAACCGTGCGGTGTGGGCGTGGAACGACGGGATCGACCGGGCTGCGCTCGGGCGACTGGATCCGCGTATCCACGTCACCTACTGGAGCTTCGACGGCGACACCGAGGACGCGACGGAACGCCGCGAGCGCCGCGAGCGACGGGCGGGTGCGAACGACCTGTACGCCGCGGGGATCGACCTGCTGAACTACGACTCGTACTACCTGTACGAGGTGCCGACGGACCTCGATGCGGCCGACAGCGAGTACACCGTCGCCGATCTCCGCGAGCACTGGTCGCTCCGGGCCTGGGACGGGGACTCGGGCGCACGTCTGGCGGGTCCGATGTCGGGGGCGGCCGTCGCGATCTGGGGCGAGGACCTCGAAGCACCGCCCTCCGACGCGCTCCTGCGCTGGAGCGCCCCACACGTGCTCGCGATGATCGAGACCGCCGGCTCGTAGGTCCGTGGGTGGACCTGCGGCTCGGAGGCCGTGGCCGTGCCTCCGTCGTCCGAGCGGACGGCTACCGCAGCAGTTCGATCGCGGCTGAAGTCCCCGTAGTCCGCAGCGTCCAGTGCGGGCGGACGAAGTCGTCCCGGTTCAGCCGGACCCGGACCTCGTCCACGACTTCGTCGTCGCGGGTCTGCGCACGAGTCACACCGTTCATCAGGTAGCCGAGCTTCTCCGAGACCTGCAGCGACGGGTGGTTCCACGCCGCCGCGCTCGACTCCGCCCATTCGGCACCGAGATGGTCGAACGCGAACAGGAGGAGCGCCGCCCGCATCTCCGTGCCGAACCCGAGGCCCTGATGAGCCCGCGCGAGCCAAGAACCGCTCTCGACGGTCTTCCGCGCCGCGAAGCGTCGGCCGTGGAGCTCCTGCACGCCGATGGGTGTGCCGTCGTGGAGCACCGTGAAGCTCACGCCCCACGCGGTGCTGGTCACCCCCGACCGGAGCTTCCAGTGGTACTGCGCCAGTGAACGAGCCAGGGCATCCGGTTCAGCGTCCGTCCACGGGACACCGAACGGCATGCGAGCGGGATCGTGCACGCCGGACAGGGCTGCGTCGACGAGGCCCGGGAGGTCGTCATCGCGCAGCGGCCGGAGCTCCAGCCGCGGAGTGGCGAGCCGCAATCCGAACAGCGGCCAGATTCGATCGAGGTCCATCGGCCCACGGTACGAGTCGCCGACGGCAGGTTACGGGCTCCCTCGACGCACCCCGAGCCCCACCACCGCCACGAGGTTCACCGCGCTCCCCACGAGGAAGCCCGTCGTCCCCCCGGCCACCCCCGCGACCGGCCCGAGCACCGCCATGAGCACCGCCCCGACGACGAACCCGGCCACCGACGCCAACGCCACCTGCCGCGACCGCCCCGCCGCGAGCAACAACGCCGCCGGCACGAGCCCCACGGTGAACACCCACACCCCGACCATCAGGTACCGCAGGTCCGCCACGGCCGCAGCGCCCTCGGCCGGGTAGACGATCGGCAGGAACCACCCGGCGAGCAGCGCCACGAGGCCGAACACCACGGCGGTGCCGGCAGCGAAGCCGACCACCAACAGGACGGCCCCGCGGGACCGCAGCGACCCGCCGTCCGTCCGGTGGGCGAACGCCGGCACGAGCACCTGCCCCAGCGCCTGCCCGAGCATCGACGCCGGGGTCGCCAGGGTGAAGGCGGCCGCGTAGACGCCGGCGTCGTGGGCGGAGACGGTGACCTGCGCCGAGATCATCGTCAGCTGGAGCAGCCCGTTCGAGGTCACCACCGCGAGCACGTTCCACGCCGCGAACCCGAGCACCCCGCCGACGGGTTCGCGAGCAGCAGGCCCGAACCCGTTGCCCCGCGGCCAGCAGGCGACGGCGAAGACGGCGTACCCGATCGCGAGCGGCAGCAGCACGAACGGCTCGAGCCGGGCGACGCAGGCGAGCACGAGCAGCCCGAGCGCGAGCACGCTCGTCACGCCGTCCCACAGCGCGACCTTCGGAGCACGGCCGTAGCCGAGCTGCGCTCCGCGGGCGTAGCAGTACAGCCCGTACCCGACGACGACCGCGACGCCACCGAGCACCGTGCCCGGGCCGTTGCCCCACGCGAGGGCGATCGGCACGGTGACGGCGGCGAGCACCAGGGTCGAGACGAGCATCGACAGCCCGAGCAGCCGGTTCACCGCGGCGTCGGAGTGCCGTCCGCGCAGCGCGATCGCCAGGTACCGCGAGGCCGTGTTGCCGGCGGCGTTCGGCCAGAGCAGGGCGACGAAGACGGAGAGCGACAGGAGCGCGGTGGTCTGCCCGAGGGTCTCGGTGCCGAACACCCGGCCGACGACGACGGTCACGAGCAGCTTCGCGACGCCCTGCACCCCGATGCCGACGGTGGCGAGCAGGGCCGACGACGCGACGGACGAGGCCGCGGCCGGAGCGGGAGCCGGACGCACGCTCACCGCGCCAACGCCTGTTCGACCCACCCACGTCGGTGCGCCCGCACCCCGAGCGTCACCGCCCGCACCCCGATGTACCCGAGCGCGAACGCGGCCCACAGCCCCGCGAGGGTCCCACCCGCCCACCAGAGCAGGGGCAGGTACACGACGAGGTTCACCCCGCCCGCGATGGCCAGGTACCGCGCGTCCCCGGCGCCGATCAGCACCCCGTCGAGCACGAACACGTACCCCGCGACCGGCATCCCCACGGCGATGAGCACGAGGACGACGGGCAGCGCGCCACGCACTGCGGACGAGTCGGAGAAGACCGGCCCGAGCACCCCGCTCACGGCGAGGGTCAGCACCCCGAGCAGCACACCGCCGGCGATCCCGAGCAGGACGAGCCGCCGCGTCACCAGCCGCACCCGCGCCGGGTCCCGCGCCCCGAGCCCGTGTCCGACGAGCGCCTGCCCGGCGATCGCCAGGGCGTCGAGCGCGAACGCCAGGGTGGAGAACACGGTCAGCCCGACCTGGGTGGTCGCGAGCCCGGTCGTCCCGAGCCCCGCGGCGGCGCCGACCGTCGCGAGCATCGCCACACGCAGCGAGGCCGTCCGCAGGAACAGCCAGGCACCGGACCGGAGCGCCCGCGCGACGCCCGAGGCGCCCGGGCGCAGTGGAGCCCCCGACGCACGCGCCGCACGGACCGCGATCCGGACGTAGACGATCGCCATCGCCCACTGCACGATGACGGTACCGGCGGCCGACCCCTCGACGCCCCAGCCTGCGCCGTAGATGAGGACGGCGTTGAGCAGCCCGTTCGCGACGAACCCGACGGTGGCGACGACGAGCGGCGTCCTCGTGTCCTGCAGCCCACGGAGCAGCCCGGTCGAGGCGGTGACGACCAGGATCCCGGGCAGCCCGACGAGCGACACCGTCAGGTACGCGGTCGCCGCCGCCGACACGTCGGCCGACGCACCGAACAGGTCGACCAGCGGTCCGGCGAGCGGCCAGCCCACGAGCGCGAGGACCACGCCCAGCACGAGCGCGAGCCACATCCCGTCGATGCCGGCGTGCACGGCCCCGCGTCGGTCCCCGCCGCCGAGCGCGCGGGCCACGGCCGGGGTCGTCGAGTACGCGAGGAAGACGAGCAGCCCCGTGACGGTCTGCAGGACGGCGCCGGCGAGGCCGACGGCAGCGAGGGGCGTCGCACCGAGGTGCCCGACGAGCGCGGTGTCGGTCAGCAGGAACAGCGGCTCGACGACGAGCGCACCGAGCGCCGGCACCGCGAGGCGGACGATGTCGCGGTCGACCGCGCGCCGCTCGGTGGTCACTGCGGGTCGCGTCGGTCCGGGCACCGACCCATTCTGGCGGCGATGTGGACCACGCGTGGTGCGCGCACGCCCGGGCCGGTGACGGGTCGGACGGGAGGCGCGGGTCGGCGCCGACCCGCGCCTCCCGTCCGGCGGGTGCTCGCGTCAGTCAGCGCGCGGTTCGGCGGGGACCCCGCCGGTGGCGGCGTGGGCCGCTTCCGGCACCTCGGGCGTCGCCTCGTCGGTCCCGCGGGCACGGCCCACGAGGTCCATCACGTGGTAGACCACGATCGCCGCGACCGTGCCGAGGATGATCCCGCCGAAGCTCGCCTGACCGAACGAGAACGTGAAGTCGGCGATGCCGATGATGAGCGCGATGCCCGCGGTCAGCTGGTTCTTCGGCTTCGCGAAGTCGACGCGGTTCTCCACCCAGATCCGGATGCCGATGACGCCGATGAGCCCGTAGAGCGCGGTGGTCGCTCCGCCGAGGACCCCCGGCGGGACGGACGAGATGACGGCGCCCACCTTGGGGGAGAGGCCGAGCAGGACGGCCACGATCGCGGCCACCCAGTACGCCGCGGTCGAGAAGACCCGGGTGGCGGCCATCACGCCGATGTTCTCGCCGTAGGTGGTCGTCGCCGAGCCGCCGCCGACGCCCGCGAGGACGGTGGAGATGCCGTCGGCGAAGAGTGCTCGCCCGGTGAGCGGGGTGAGGTCACGACCGGTGAGCTGTCCGACGCCCTTCACGTGGCCGACGTTCTCGGCGATGAGCGCGAGGACGACCGGCACGAACGCCAGGTAGATCGCGAGCTGCGACGGGTCGAACGCGGGCGCGGTGAACTCGGGCAGACCGATCCAGGCGGCCTTGCCGACGGCGTCGAACGAGACCTCGCCGGCGATCAGTGCCGCCACGTAGCCGACGACCACGCCGATGACGATCGACAGGCGTCCGATGAGGCCCTTGAAGAGCACGGTCACGAGGATGATCGCGGCGAGGGTGATCACCGCGACGACCGGGGCCTTCGTGAAGTTGTCGCGGGCGGCCGGGGCGAGGTTGAAGCCGATGAGGGCCACGATCGCGCCGGAGACCACCGGCGGCATGAGGCGGTCGATCCACCCGGCGCCGGCCAGGTGCACCACGGCGCCGACGGCCGCGAGGAGCACCCCGACGACGATGATCCCCGACAGCGCCAGCGGGATGCCGCCGATCTTCGTCGCGGCGGCGATCGGGGCGATGAACGCGAAGGACGACCCGAGGTAGCTCGGCAGCCGGTTGCCGGTGATGAGCAGGAACAGGATCGTGCCGATGCCGCTGAAGAGCAGCGTCGTCGCCGGCGGGAAGCCGGTGAGCAGCGGCACGAGGAAGGTCGCGCCGAACATCGCCACGACGTGCTGCACGCCGAGGCCGATCGTCCGGCCCCAGGTGAGGCGCTCGTCCGGCGCGACGATCGTCGTCGCGGAGACGGTCGCGCCGTCCCCGTGCAGCTTCCACGGAAGTCCCATGCGACGACCGTACCGGCAGCCGTCCAGAGGTGACGGCACCCGTCCTGCTCGATCAGGGCGACGGTGGCTATCGTTGACCGCATGACCGACGTCGCAAGCACCTCCGGGATCCACACCGACGAGCTGGACGCCGCGGTCCGCCCGCAGGACGACCTGTACCGCCACGTGAACGGCTCGTGGATCGCATCGACGCCGATCCCCGACGACAAGGCACGGTACGGCTCGTTCACGGTGTTGGCCGAGGCCGCCGAGATCGCCGTGCGGGACATCATCGAGCGCTCCCAGCAGGCCGCGCCCGGCACCGAGGACCGCAAGGTCGGCGACCTCTTCACCTCCTTCACCGACGAGGACCGGCTCGAGGCCCTGGGCACCGCGCCGATCGAGCCCCTGCTCGCCGAGATCGCCGCCGTCGACTCGGTCGACGACGTCATCCGCATGGTCGGACGCTTCGAGCGCCTCGGCCTGCCGAGCTTCCTGCAGCTCTTCGTCGACAACGACCCGGGCGACCCGGAGTCCTACGTGGTCTTCCTCGAGCAGTCCGGCCTCGGGCTGCCCGACGAGTCGTACTACCGCGAGGACCGCTTCGCCGACATCCGCACGAAGTACCGCGAGTTCGTCGCCGCGATGTTCCCGCTCGCCGGCTTCGAGGACGGCGGCGACCGCACCGAGCACGTCATCGCCCTCGAGACCGCACTGGCGTCGAAGCACTGGGACAACGTCACCACCCGCGACAGCCAGAAGACCTACAACAAGCTGCCGTGGGCCGAGGTCGCGGCGCTCGCCGACGGCATCGACCTCCGCCTCTGGTGGGAAGCGATCGACGCACCGGCCGGCGCCTTCGAGACCGTCGTCGTCCGCGAACCGTCGTTCGTGACCGGTCTGGCGGAGCTGCTCCGCGACCAGCCGTTGGATGTCTGGAAGGACTGGCTGCGCTGGCAGGTGATCCGCGCCTCCGCGGCCTACCTGACGAGCGCCTTCTCGGCGACGAACTTCTCGTTCTACGGCACCGCGCTCACCGGTGCGCCCAAGCAGCGCGAGCGCTGGAAGCGCGGGGTCTCGCTGGTCGAGGGGGCCATGGGCGAGGCCGTCGGCCGCATCTACGTGCAGGAGCACTTCGACGAGACCTCGAAGGCGACGATGGACGACCTCGTCGCGAACCTGGTCGAGGCCTACCGGCAGAGCATCACCGCCCTCGACTGGATGACCGACGAGACGCGTGCTCGGGCCCTCGACAAGCTCGACAAGTTCACGCCGAAGATCGGGTACCCGGTCAAGTGGCGGGACTACTCCGCGCTGCCGGTGTCCGCCGACGACCTCATCGGCAACGTCCGCGCCGTCGCGAGCTTCCAGGTCGACCGCGAGCTCGGCAAGATCGGCAAGCCGATCGACCGCGACGAGTGGTTCATGACCCCGCAGACGATCAACGCGTACTACAACCCCGGGTTCAACGAGATCGTGTTCCCGGCGGCGATCCTGCAGTTCCCGTTCTTCGAGGCCGGGCGTGACGCCGCCGCGAACTACGGCGCGATCGGTGCCGTCATCGGGCACGAGATCGGGCACGGCTTCGACGACCAGGGCTCCCAGTACGACGGCGACGGCCGGCTCGAGAACTGGTGGACCGAGGCGGACCGCACCGCGTTCGAGGAGCGCACCAAGGCGCTCATCGCGCAGTACGACGCGCTCGTCCCGACCGAGGTCCCGGACGGCCACGTCAACGGCGCCCTGACGATCGGCGAGAACATCGGCGACCTCGGCGGGCTGTCGATCGCGTGGAAGGCGTACCTGCTGTCCCTCGACGGGCAGGAGCCGCCGGTGGTCGACGGCCTCACCGGTGCCGAGCGCTTCTTCCTCAGCTGGGCGCAGGCCTGGCGGATGGCGATCCGTCCGGAGGAAGCCGCCCGTCTGCTGAGCATCGACCCGCACTCGCCGACCGAGTTCCGCTGCAACCAGGTGGTCCGCAACATCGACGTCTACTACGACACCTTCGGCGTGACCGAGCGGGACGCGATGTACCTCGACCCGGCCGAGCGCGTCTCGATCTGGTGATGGCCGAGCCGGACGCGGCTCCGTCGTCGGAGCCGGGAGCGGCTCGCCGGTCGCGGCGACGGCAGCACGCCGGCGGGGCCGACGGGCGTGCGCGCGGTCGGCACCGCGGTGGTGCCGACGACCGGTTCGCGGCGACGCTGCAGGCGCTCGGCGCCATCGCCCGGGACGGCGCGTCCGTCAGCGCCTCGGTGATCGACACCTCGACGGGCAAGGCCCTGCTGGCCGTGGACGACACGCTCGTCCAACCGGTGGCGAGCCTCGGCCGCGTGCTGCTCCTCGTCGAGGTCGCGGCGCGGCTCGAGGACGGCGGGCTGCACGGCGACCGGCTGCAGCGCATGGCGCGCGACACGGCGACCGGTGCCGGGCTCTGGCAGTTCCTGCAGGAGCCGACCATGCAGGTGTCCGACCTGGCGACCCTCGTCGGTGCCGGTGCGGACGCCTGGGCGATGAACGCGCTGCTCTCGACCGTCGGGATCGACGCCGTCCGCGAGCGCGCCGAGTCGCTCGGGATCGAACGGACCGCCCTCATCGACCGGGTGCGGGACCGTCGCGGGCCGGACGACGCTCCGGACGCCTCGGTCGCGCCGACGGGCGAGCTCGCCTGGCTCATGCGGGGCCTGGCACTCGGCGAGGTCGTCGACGAGGCGGTGTCGAACCGGGTGCTCGGATGGCTGTCCCTCGCGTCCGACCTCAGCCTCGTCGCGGGGTCGTTCGGGCTGGACCCGCTCGCGCACCGGGCACTGGACCACGGGTTGCAGGTCGTCTCGGCGACCGGGTCGAGCACGGGCGTGCGGGCCGAGGCCGGGATCCTGCGCGGGCCCGGGTCGTCGGTGAGCTACGCCGTCACGGTGACGTTCGACGACGACTCGCTGCAGCGGCGGCTGGCGGTCATCGACGCCCTGCGGACGATGGGCACCGAGGTGCTCGAGACCGTGCACGAGCCCGCGGCCCGCTGAGCGTACCCTCACGCTCGTGACCAAGTACCTGATCTCCTTCGACGAGGGCACGATGGTGTTCCCCGTGAGCGACTCCGGTCAGCGGAGCAGGACGAACGAGCGGAGCGGTGCTGACGCGACGTCGTGCACCTCGACGAAGCCCCGCGACTCGTAGAACGCCCGCTGCCCCGGTTCGGCATCGGTCGTCAGCACGGTCTGGCGCACGTGTGCGTACCGCTCGAGGACGCCGTCGAGCAGCGCCCCGCCGATGCCGGCCCGGTGGTGCTCGGGTGCGACGAGGACGTCCTGCACGTACACGATCGTCACGCCGTCGGACACGGTCCGGACCAGCCCGACGAGCGAGCCCGTCGCGTCCCGGGCGGTCAGCACGAGGTGCGACCCGAGGACCGCGGCGACGAGGGCCTCCGGGTCCCGCGTGTACGCCGTCCACCCGACGTCGCGGTACAGCGCCAGGAGTTCGTCCCCGGCCGGTCGTTCCTCCGCGATCACCACCACGGTCCCATCGTGGCAGACGTCAGTCGGCGGCCTGCCCCGCGGGGACGAAGGCCTGCACGTCGAGCTCCGTCACGTCCTCCGACCGGCACGCGGCGAACGCGGTGTACGGGACGAACAAGGACTCCTTCGACCCGGGCGGGTACACCCGGAAGCCGTCGGGCGACGTGGGGTCGCACGTCGACTCCGGGTAGTTCTCCGAGTTCGTGACCTTGAGCGGTGCCACGGCCTCCTGCCCGGACGCCAGCGTGACGGTCGGGTGGGGCGCCGCACGGTCGAGCGTCGCCGCGTTGCCGATCTGCGTGCCGTTCGTGTCGCCGACGAAGGACACCCCCGGCCACCCCTGCAGCGTGCAGGTCGACGACCCGGTGTTCCGCAGGACGAGGTGGACGTACGTGCTCCCGGCAGCGCCACCGCTGCCGGCCTCGATGCTCCCGGCGAGCGAGGACGTCGCGCACGCCGAGGACCCAGCGCCCGCGGACCCTGTACCCGAGGAACCACCCGAGGAACCGCCCGACGCGCTCGGCGACGACGCCGAGCCGGAGGCCGCGGACGACGGCGACGGCGTCGGTGCCGACGTCGGTGTCGCCGTGACGGTCTCCGTCGTCGTGGCCGACGGGGTCGTGGCGCCGCCCGACGAGCAGCCGGCGAGCAGACCGACGGCGACGATGCCGACGGCGACGAGCAGTGGGGAACCAGCGCGACGTTGCATGAGCCAACGCAACCACCGCCCCGGGGTACACGACTCGGGTGGCGCCCAGCCGCCCCGAGGACACTCCAGGGCACGCGCCAACGCACGAGCAACGGAGGTCGACATGGCAGGCAAGCACGAACAGGCACGCGGCGACGAGGGCCGGTCGGACGGCGTCGAGCCCCGTGCCGGGTCCTTCACGGACAGCGAGATCCCGGGCGAGCCCCCCGTCGCGTCGAACGAGCCCGCGGGCGAGTTCGTCTCGAGCGACATCCCCGGCGAGACCCGTCCCGAGGGCGGCGACGGCGAGGGCGAGTACGTCGAGTCGGACATCCCCGGCGAGGCCGAGCCCACCCCGGACGGCGAGGTCGGGCACTACACCGACCGCGACCAGGTCTGACCTAGTCGATCAGCTCCGCCGCCACGAGGCGGCGGAGCGTCTCCACGCCCGCCGGCGGGCACCGGTCCGCGTCCGCGGAGGTGACCCACTCGACCTCGTCCACCTCTGCCGAGGCGACCGGCGTGGCGGAGTCGAGCGCGCCTCCTGGACGGACCAGGAACAGCGCCATCGCGACCATCGTCCCCGGGTCCTGCCCGTGCGCCGGCTCGGTGACGGTGCCGAACGGCTCGACGTCGTCGGCGGTCAGCCGCAGGCCGGTCTCCTCGAAGGCTTCGCGGACGACGGCCTCGACGTCGCTCTCGTGCGGCTCCGCCTTGCCCCCGGGGAGGTACAGGACGTCGCGCATCCGCGCGCGCACCATGAGCACGCGGCGGTCGCGCACCAGCAGCAGCGCACTGACGCGCAGGGTCGCGGGGTGGCCCTGGAGGCTCAGCTCGCGTCCGCCTCGTCGGTGCGGTCGCGGTCGATCCGCTCGGGCGCGGTGCGCTCCGCGAGCGGCACCACCGGCGACGGCAGCTCCGCCTCGGGCTCGGGACGGACACCGAAGAGGGCGTCGAGCGCCCCGACGAACTCCTCGCCGCGACCGGCGCGACCGAGTTCGCGAGCGCGCACCGAGGGACGGTGGAGCAGGACGCCGACGAGGTGCCGCAGGGCGCGCTCGGTCTGCTCGGCCGAGGCGTCGTCGCCGTCCGCCCGACGCTTCGCGCGGTCGATCTCGTCGTCGAGGATGTCGAAGACGTGCTTGCGGAAGGCCACGAGCGCGGGCGTCGTCGACTGCTCGAGGGCCTGGGCGCGGAAGCGGGACACGGCGTCCTCGACCATCGCGCGGGCCTCGGACTCGGCGTTCAGCTCGGCGATCGGGGCGTGGATGCTGATGGTCTCGAGGTCGAGCAGTTCGACGCCGTCGACGTCGGCCGCGTCGGGGTCCACGTTGCGGGGGAGCCCGAGGTCGATGACGATGCGCCGGACGCCGTCGTCGAGGTCGGCCGGTTCGACGACCGGGACCTCGCTCGAGGTGCAGGTGATCACGACGTCGCTCGAACCGATGGCCTGGCGGAGGTCGTGTGCGGCGACGAGGTCGTGCTTGGCGGCGAACCACGGCGCCCGGCCGGAGGGGGAGAAGACCTGGATGGTGTCCGCGCCGCGGTCGCGCAGGGCGGCGATGGTCGTCGCGGCGTAGCTGCCGGTGCCGATCAGGAGCACCCGGGTCCGGCCCCAGTCGGTCACGCGGGAGGACGCGAGCTCGAGGCCGAGCCGCACGAGCGACCGGCCGGCGGCGCCGATGCGGGTGCGGGTCTTGACGCCGCGGGAGGTGTGCGCGGCTTCCTGGAAGAGCCGCTCGAGGTCCGAGGTGGTGGTGCCGTTCGAGCGGGCGTCCTCGAGCGAGCGGCGGACCTGCCCGGAGATCTCGGTCTCGCCGACGACGACGGACTCGAGGCCGCTCGAGACGGCGAAGAGGTGCTGCACGACGTCCTTGCCGCCGAGCACGTTGACGGACCGGAGGACCTCGGCGGGGTCGAGGTCGCTCGCGGTGGCGACGGCGTCGACGGTGGCCGAGACGGCGGAGTCGCGGTCGTCGCCGGCGATGTCGAGGTAGGCCTCGAAGCGGTTGCACGTGGCGAGGACGACGGCCCCGTCCAGCACGTCGGAGTCCGTCACGAGACGGCTCGCGGCGGTCGGTGCGCCGATGCTCAGTCGCTCCAGGAGATCGAAGCTGGCGTTGCGATGCGACGCCGTGAGACAGATGAGCACGTCTTCCATGGTAACTCGCGTTGCGCCCGGCTCCCGTTCCCGTCGTGCGTGCTCGGGATACGTTCCGTTCGCCGATGGGAGAATCGTGCGGTGACCGACGCATCCACGACCGCCCTCCCCGCCTCGCACCCGCTCGTCTCCGGGCGGACGTCGGGCTCGCCCCTCGTCCGGGCGCTCCGCGGTGACCGGCCGGAGACCCTGCCGGTATGGTTCATGCGTCAGGCCGGCCGGTCCCTGCCGGAGTACCGCGAACTGCGCGTCGGCACGGCCATGCTCGACGCCTGCCTCGACCCGGCGATGGCGTCGGAGATCACGCTGCAGCCGGTCCGTCGGCACGGGGTCGACGCCGGCATCTTCTTCAGCGACATCGTCGTGCCGATCAAGCTCGCGGGCGTCGACGTCGAGATCGTCCCCGGACGCGGGCCGGTGCTGGCGTCCCCGATCCGCACCCCAGCCGACGTCGACGCGCTGGGCCAGCTCGACGCGACTGCCCTCGCCCCGATCACGGACGCCGTGGCGCGCACGGTCGAGCAGCTCGGCGACACCCCGCTCATCGGGTTCGCCGGGGCGCCCTTCACGCTCGCGGCCTACCTGGTCGAGGGCGGACCGTCGAAGGACCACATCCGCGCCCGGACGCTCATGCACTCGGACCCGGAGACCTGGTCGCGCCTGCTCGCCTGGGCCGCCGGGGTGTCGGGGGCGTTCCTCCGGGCACAGGTGCTCGCCGGGGCCTCCGCCGCGCAGCTGTTCGACTCGTGGGTGGGCTCGCTCTCCCGCGAGGACTACGTCACCCGCGTCGCACCGCACTCGGCCGACGCCCTGGCCCACGTCGCCGACCTCGGCGTCCCGCGCATCCACTTCGGCGTCGGCAGCGGCGAGGTCCTGCGCGACATGACGACCTTCGGCACGGACCGGGTCGGCGTCGACGCGGTCGGCGTCGACTGGCGGCTGCCGCTCGACGAGGCCGTGCGCCGGGTCGGCACCGGGGTCACCGTGCAGGGCAACATCGACCCGGCGATGCTCTCCGCCCCGTGGGAGGTGCTCGAGGCCCACGTGCGCGACGTCGTCCGCCGCGGTGGTGCGGCCCGGGCGCACGTCGTCAACCTCGGGCACGGTGTGCCGCCGGAGACCGACCCGACCGTGCTCACCCGCATCGTGGCCCTCGTCCACGAGCTCGGGGACGGGACGGCCGCGGCGACCGGAGTGCGGGCGTGACCGACGTCGTCGTGGTCGGCGGCGGGGTCGCCGGACTCGTCGCGGCGCGGGACCTGGCGAAGGGCGGCGCGCACGTCGTCCTCGTCGAGGGCTCCGGCGTGCTCGGCGGCATGGTCCGTCGGCACACCGTCGCGGGACTCGACCTCGACATGGCGGCGGACTCGTTCGCGACCCGCAACGACGCCGTCGGCCGGCTGGCGATCGAACTCGGCCTCGGCAACGAGGTCACCACGCCGGACCCGCGCGGTGCGTGGCTGATGACCCGCGACGGCCGGACGTCCCCGATCCCGCAGACCGGACTGCTCGGGATCCCGGGCAGCCCGATGGCGGCCGACGTGCTCGCGGTGGTCGGGCAGAAGGCGGCGCTCCGCGCGCAGATGGACTCCCTGCTGCCGTCCCTCGTCGGGTCGAGGGCGCCGTCGCTCGGCGAGCTGGTCCGGAAGCGCATGGGCGAGCAGGTCCTCGACGACCTGGTGGTGCCGATCGTCGCCGGCGTGCACTCGACGCACCCGGACGACCTCGACCCGGACCGGGTGGCTCCCGGGCTCCGGGCCGCGCTGCTGCGCGAGGGCTCCCTCGCCCGCGCGGTCCTCGCGCTCCGGGCCCGTGCGACGGCCGGGTCCGCCGTGCAGGGCATCCGCGGCGGCACCGTGCGGCTCGTCGACGAGCTCGTGGCCGACATGGAGACCTACCGGGTCGACGTCCGCCTGCACACCCGGGCCACCGCGATCGAGGAGCACGCCGTCGAGGTCCGCACCGACGACGGCGAGACCGAGCGACTGGTGGCCGAGCACGTCCTCGCCTCGACGGCGGACCCCGCCCGCACGGCCGGACCCGTGCGCACGGGCATCGAGCTCGTGACGCTCGTGGTCGACCAGCACGAACTCGACGCGGCGCCGCGCGGTACCGGGATGCTCGTGCACCCGGACGCACCCGGGGTCCGGGCGAAGGCGATCACGCACGCGACGGTGAAGTGGCCGTGGCTGGCCGAGGCGGCCGGGGGCCGGCACGTCCTGCGGCTGAGCTACGCGACGACGGACGCGGGGGTCGCCGCGACCGCCCCTGGAGCCGCGGCCGACGCGGTCGAGACCAGGAGGAGCCTCCCGGTCGACCCGTACGACGCGATCGGTACCCGCGCCGCTCAGGACGCCTCCGCCCTGCTCGGCGTGCCGATCGCGCCGTCCGCCGTGGTCGGTGCCGCACGTGTCCGGTGGCACGGGCCGGACACGACCGCCGCGGGGCTCGCCGACGGGGTCGTCGGGATCGGCGAGGCGTCGACGGGCCGGGGGCTGGCCGGCATCGTCGCGGCCGCACGGACCGCCGCTGAGCACATCCTGGATTCCTGAGCGGACCGCACACTGGGAGAGGGCTACTGTTGCAGGAACGCCGGACGTATTCCGTTCGGCGCATGACCACGCACACTGACCCAACGGAGGAATCGCACATGCGAGGCAAGCTCCTGTTCGTCGCCGGCGCCGCTCTCGGGTACGTCCTGGGATCGCGAGCCGGACGGGCGCGGTACGAGCAGATCAAGACCGTCAGCGGCAAGATCTGGAACAGCAACGGCGTCCAGAAGGGCGTCCACGTCGCCGAGGAATTCATCGCCGACAAGACCCCCGACGTCGCCGAGTTCGTCGGTGAGCAGACGAAGAAGGTCGTCCGCAAGGTCGGGCAGAAGAAGGACAGCCAGGCCTCATGACAGACACCCGCGACCGCAAGCCGCGTTCGCTGTTCGGCCTGGTCGGCGACGTCCCCAAGCTCGTCAAGGAGCTGGTGACGGGTGAGCTGAACCTGCTCAAGGCCGAGATGCTGACGAAGGCGAAGATCTTCGGCCTCGCCGCGGGTCTGCTCGTGGGCGCGCTCGTCATCGTCCTGTACGCGATCGGCGTGCTGCTGACCGCCGCCGTCATGGGGCTCGCGACCGTGATGCCCGCGTGGCTCGCAGCACTCGTGATCGCCGTCGTGATGCTCATCGTCGCCGGCATCCTCGGCCTGCTCGGCTGGAAGCGCCTGAAGAAGGGGCTCCCGATCACGCCGAAGCGCACCATCGACAGCGTGAAGAACGACGTCAACGCGGTGAAGGGCCTCGGCAAGAAGCCGACCCCGCCGACCCAGTACGGCACCCGCAAGCCCGACGTCGGCGGCCGCTTCTAGCGACGACCGCCCCGTCCACCACCCCACACCCCGGAGGACCCACGTGACCGATCAGCACGACGACCTGGCCGACCGCGTCGCGTCGACCCGCGCCCAGCTGTTCGACACCCTCGACGCGATCGAGGACAAGCTCAACGTCCCGAAGCAGATCGGCATCGCCGCGTCGAAGGTCAAGCGCGGGATCGACGAGAAGCCGGTGCCGTACCTGGCCGGGCTCGCAGCGGGCGTGGCAGTGGTCGGGGGTATCGTCGTAGCGGTGCTCCGACGGCGGTAGCGCTCGCCGTCGAAAGGGGAGCGGCGTCACCTTTGTGACCGATAGGACAATGGACACATGAGTTCCACCGTGCCCACGCACGACGCACACGAGACCTCCCCCGACGGCATCGACCCCAACATGCTGACGGCCTACGCCCTGTGGGCCGTCTTCCGCCGTCCGCTCGGGCCGATCCACACGGTCGGCGACGACGCGGTGGCCGAGCTCGACGCCGTCATCGCCGCCGCTGCCGAGCGCGGCGTGACGATCCGCGGCTTCTACGACGTGTCCGGCTTCCGCGCCGACGCCGACGTCATGGTCTGGCTGCACGGCGACGACGCGCAGGCGATCCAGGCGGTGCTCCGCGAGATCCGCCGCACGGCGCTCTTCCAAGACGCCGAGCCGGTGTGGCATGCCATGGCGATGCACCGCGAAGCCGAGTTCAACAAGCGGCACACGCCCGCCTTCCTGCGCGGCAAGGAGCCAGAGGCCTGGATCACGGTCTACCCGTTCGTCCGGTCCTACGAGTGGTACCTCCTGCCGGAAGAGGAGCGCTCGAAGATGCTCCGCGACCACGGCATCGCCGGCGCGAAGTACCGCCGCGTGCTGACGAACACGATCGCCACCTTCGCGCTGAGCGACTACGAGTGGATCCTGCCGCTCGAGAGCCCGGACCTCGTCGACCTCGTCGACCTCATGCGCGACCTGCGCTACACCGAAGCCCGCATGCACGTGCGGGAAGAGGTGCCCTTCTTCACCGGTCGTCGCGTGACGACCACCGAGCTGCCGGAGGTGCTCTCGTGACCGACACCAGCATGATCACGAACGGTCAGGCCGTCCTCGCCGCGACCCCCGCGGCCGCCGACGGTCCCGAGCACGTCGAGGTCCCGGTCGCGTACGACGCGATCCTGCTCGCCGGCTTCGGCGGGCCCGAGGGCCAGGACGACGTCATCCCGTTCCTGCGCAACGTCACCCGGGGCCGCGGCATCCCGGACGAGCGCCTCGAAGAGGTCGCCCACCACTACCGGCACTTCGGCGGCGTCAGCCCGATCAACGCGCAGAACCGTGCGCTCAAGGCCGCGCTCGAGGCCGAGCTGGCCTCGCGCGGCATCGACATGCCGGTCCTCTGGGGCAACCGCAACTGGGAGCCCTACCTCGAAGAGGCCTTCACCGAGGCGGCCGACAAGGGCTACAACAAGCTCATCGCGATCGCCACGAGCGCCTACTCGTCGTTCTCGAGCTGCCGCCAGTACCGCGAGGACTACGCCCGCGTGCTGTCCGAGACCGGTCTGATCGACACCATCCAGATCGACAAGGTCCGGCAGTTCTTCGACCACCCGGGCTTCGTCCGCCCGTTCGTCGACGGCGTCCGTGACGGCATGGCGCGTGCGATCGCCGAGAACGACGGCCTCGACGTCGCGACCGAGCTGCACGTGCTGTTCTCGACGCACTCGATCCCGTCGACCGACGCCGCCAAGTCCGGCCCGGACTACCGGGGCTTCGACGAGCACGGCGCGTACGAGGCCCAGCACCTCGCCGTCGCGCAGGTCGTCCTCGACCAGGCGTGGGCGGAGCTGCTCGAGCAGCCCGAGCACGCGTCGCTCCGCGGCACCAGCACGCCGCCGTGGAAGCTCGTCTACCAGTCGCGCTCGGGCCCCCCGACGCAGCCGTGGCTCGAGCCCGACATCAACGACTACATGAACGAGGAGCTCAAGGGCGGCCCGACCCGTGCCGTGCTCATCGTCCCGCTCGGCTTCGTGAGCGACCACATGGAGGTCATGTGGGACCTCGACGAAGAGGCCACCGAGACCGCTCAGGAGCTCGGCTTCTGGTCGGTGCGCACGCAGACCCCGGGTGTCGACCCGGCCTACGTCTCCGGTCTGGTGGACCTCGTCCTCGAGCGTGTCAACGGCACCCCGACGAGCGAGCGCCCGCACCTGACCGACCTCGGTCCCTGGTACGACGTCTGCCGTCCGGGGTGCTGCGAGAACGTGCGCGCCGGGTTCAAGCCCGCCGCGGCCGGACTCGCCCCGTGACCGACGCGTCCGCGCCGACCGGCAGCCCCGACGGCCCGGCCCCGATCCGGCTCGGCACCCGTGCCAGCCGGCTCGCGGTCGCCCAGTCGCAGGACGTCGCCGACCGCTTGGCGACGGCGTCCGGTCGACCGGTCGAGCTCGTCACGGTCACGAGCGAGGGCGACACGAACCGCGCCTCGCTCGCGAGCCTCGGCGGCACGGGCGTGTTCGCCAGCGCGCTCCGCGAAGCACTCGTCGCGGGCGAGGTCGACGTCCTCGTGCACTCCCTCAAGGACCTCCCGACGGCGCCGTACCCGGGGCTGACGATCGCCGCGGTGCCGAAGCGCGCCGATGCCCGAGACGTCCTCGTCGCCCGGAACGCCGCGACCATCGAGACCCTGCCCGAGGGCGCGAAGGTCGGCACGGGTTCGCCCCGCCGCGTCGCGCAGCTCAGGGCCAAGCGGCCCGACCTCGACGTGGTGGACATCCGCGGCAACATCGACACCCGCCTCGGACGCGTGGACGACGACCTCGACGCGGTGGTCCTCGCGGCCGCCGGACTGACGCGCATCGACCGGCTCGACGCGGCGACCGAGCTGCTCGACCTCGGCTTCTGGCCGAGCGCCCCCGGGCAGGGAGCGCTCGCGATCGAGACCCGCGCGGACGAGACGGACCGGAACCTCCTCGCGGCCCTGCGGAAGATCGAGCACGCGCCGACCCGCCTGACCGTGTCCGCCGAGCGCGAGGTGCTCGCGAAGCTCGAGGCCGGGTGCTCCGCCCCGATCGGTGCCACCGCGATCGTCGACGCCGAGATGCTCCTCGTCTCCGCGACGGTCTACCGGCCCGACGGCTCCGAGTACCGCACCGCATCACACGCCGCCGTGCTCGACGGCTCCGCACAGGACCGCCTGACCGAGGCGCTCGAGCTCGGTGGCCGGGTCGCCGCCGAACTGCTCGAGAACGGTGCGGCCGACCTGGCGGACCTCGCGACCTCGGCGGAGTAGGCGGTCGCCACGCACCCCGACGTCAGCACCGCGGACGCGGCACGACAGCCGGTCGTCCTGGTCCCGCGCGGCGGGGCGTGGGGTGACCGGATCGCCGCGGCCGCCCGCGAGCGCGGGCTCGACCCGCTCGTCGTCCCGCTGATCGCGGACGCGGCACCCACGGATCGGTCCGCCCTCGAGGCTGCGGTCGACCGGTTGATCGCGTCCGGCGGGTCCAGGAGGCACGACGCACCACCGCCGGCCGGTCGGCGGGCGGGCGGAACCGGCCGCCCAGCCGCGCCGACCGGGCCGGATCGTGCCCATTCGGGACCCGCGACCGACGGCACCGCCCGCACCGACGGCACCGCCCGCACCGGCGGCGCCGGCGAGACCGACGTGGCTGGGTACGCGTGGGTGGTGGTGACCAGTGCGACGGCCGTGCGGGTGGTCGCGGAACGGGTGGCGCGCCTCCCGTCCGACCTGCGGGTGGCGGCGGTCGGCGAGCCGACCGCCCGTGCCGCGCGTGCTGCGGGCTGGGTCGTCGACCTGGTGCCGTCGGAGTCCTCGGGCGCCGCGCTCGCCCACGCGCTGCCGGACACCTCCGGCAGCGTCCTCTTCCCACGCTCGGACCTCGCTGCCCCGACCGTCGTCGACACCCTGCGCGCTCGCGGGATCGACGTGGACGATGTGGTCGCGTACCGTACCGTGGGGACCGGCGACGAGCCGGTCGTCCTCGACTCCCCGCCCGCCGCCGTGCTCGTGACGAGCGGCAGCGTCGCTCGCGAGGTCGCCCGGCGGATGACCCCGCTCGACCCCCGCACCGTGGTCGCGTGCATCGGACCCGGGACCGCTGCCGAAGCCCGCGCCGCCGGCCTGCCCGTGCACGTGGTCGCCCGCACCCGCTCCGCAGAAGCCCTGCTCGACGCCGTCGTCGAGTCCCTGAACCCCACCGCCCCGAACAGGAAGGCACCGAAGTGACCGGCCGTTTCCCCCAGGTCCGCCCCCGACGACTCCGCGCGACCGGCGCGATGCGTCGACTCGTCGCCGAGACCCGGCTCCACCCCGCCGAGCTCGTGCTGCCGATGTTCATCCGCGAGGGGGCGACCGAGGCGATCGACATCACGAGCATGCCCGGGGTCCAGCAGCACTCGCTCGACTCGTTCCGCCGTGCCCTGCACGAGGCGGCATCGGTCGGGATCGGCGGCGTGAACCTGTTCGGCGTGCCGACGTCGAAGGACGCGCAGGGATCCGGCGCGACCGACCCGGACGGCATCCTCAACGTCGCGATCCGCGTCGCGCGCGAGGAGGTCGGCGACGCCCTCGTCGTGCAGTCCGACCTGTGCCTCGACGAGTTCACCGACCACGGGCACTGCGGCGTCCTGGCCGCGGACGGCTCGGTCGACAACGACGCCACACTCGAGCGGTACCGCGACATGGCGGTCGTGCAGGCCGAGGCCGGCGCCGAGCTCGTCTGCATGAGCGGCATGATGGACGGCCAGATCGCCGCCGCACGGGACGCGCTGGACGCGGCCGGGCACAGCGGCACGGCGCTGCTGGCGTACGCGGCCAAGTACGCGAGCGCGTTCTACGGTCCCTTCCGCGAGGCCGTCGACTCCTCGCTCGTGGGCGACCGTCGCACCTACCAGATCGACGCCGCGAACGGTCGGCAGGGCCTCCGCGAGGTCGAGCAGGACATCGCCGAGGGTGCCGACATCGTCATGGTGAAGCCGGCGATGAGCTACCTCGACGTGCTGGCCGAGACCGCACGCACCTCGACGGTGCCGGTCTGGGCGTACCAGATCTCCGGCGAGTACGCGATGATCACCGCAGCCGCGCAGAACGGCTGGATCGACCGCGACGCCGCGGCGATGGAGGCGCTCGTCGGCATCAAGCGTGCCGGCGCCGACGCGATCCTCACCTACTTCGCGGTCGACATCGCTCGCAAGCTCAACGAGGAGGCGGGTCTCCGCACCTCCGGCAGCACCAGTGCCGTGGACGGCATCGCCTCGACCGGGAAGGCCCCAGAATGACCACGAACGACCAGCTCTTCGGCCGTGCGAAGAACAGCATCCCCGGCGGGGTCAACTCGCCGGTCCGGGCGTACGGCTCCGTCGGCGGGACGCCCCGCTTCCTGACGAGCGCGAAGGGCGCCTACGTCACCGACGCCGAGGGGCGTGAGTACGTCGACCTCGTCGCCTCGTGGGGGCCCGCGATCCTCGGGCACGCGCACCCCGCGACGGTCGAGGCCGTGCAGCAGGCGGCGGCCCGTGGGCTGAGCTTCGGGGCGTCGACCCCGGGGGAGACCGAACTCGCCGAGCTCGTGAAGCAGCGGGTGTCGGTGGACGGCGACGGCCCGATCGAGAAGCTCCGCATGGTGTCCACGGGCACCGAGGCGACGATGACCGCGATCCGGCTCGCCCGCGGGTACACCGGTCGCGACCTGCTCGTGAAGTTCGCCGGGCACTACCACGGCCACTCGGACTCCCTGCTGGCCGAGGCCGGTTCGGGTGTGGCCACGCTCGCGCTCCCCGGCAGTGCCGGCATCACCGCCGAGACCGCCGCGCAGACCCTGGTGCTGCCCTACAACGACCTCGATGCCGTCCGTCGCGCGTTCGACGAGCACTCCGAGCGCATCGCGGGCGTGATCGTCGAGGCAGCGGCCGCGAACATGGGCGTCCTCGCCCCCGAGCGTGGGTTCAACCGGGCCCTGGCCCAGATCGTGCAGGCGCACGGTGCGCTGCTCATCGTCGACGAGGTCCTGACCGGCTTCCGGGTGGGCTCCGCCGGGTGGTGGGGCCTCGAGGCGTCGAAGGTCGTGCCGGACGGCGCCGGGTGGAAGCCCGACCTCGTCACGTTCGGCAAGGTCATCGGCGGCGGCATGCCCCTCGCAGCGCTCGGTGGTCGGCGAGAGGTCATGGACTACCTCGCCCCGCTCGGCCCCGTCTACCAGGCGGGCACGCTGTCGGGGAACCCGCTCGCGGTCGCCGCGGGCATCGCCACGCTGCGGGCCGCGACGCCCGAGGTCTACGCGCACCTCGACCGGACCGCGGCGACCATCGCGACGGCGACGAGCGACGCACTGTCCGCCGAGGGCGTCGCCCACACCGTCCAGCACGCCGGGAACCTCTTCTCGTTCGCGTTCACCGAGACCGCCCCGCGGAACTACGACGACGTCCGAGCGCAGGAGGCGTTCCGGTACGCGCCGTTCTTCCACGCCATGCTCGACGCGGGGGTGACCCTGCCCCCGAGCGTCTTCGAGGCGTGGTTCGTCACGGCGGCGCACGACGACCGGGCCGTCGGACGGGTGCTCGACGCACTGCCGGCCGCGGCGAAGGCGGCCGCGCGCGCCACGGCGTGACGCCACCACCTACCTGACGTCAGGCGCGGGTCGGGCCGGACCCGCGCCTCCCGTCCGCCGCACCCGGCGGTGTGCCGCGTGCGCTGGTTGGATGGCGACATGCAACTCGCCGAGGCCCTCATCGAGCGCGCCGACCTGCAGAAGCGCATCGAGCAGCTGCGCTCGCGGATCGCCGCCAACGCCCGCTACCAGGAGGGCGAGGAGCCCGACGAGGACGCGGCGTCGCTGCTCGCCGAGGCCGAGCGGGCCGTCGACGACCTCGAGGTGCTGCTCGCCCGGATCAACGCGACGAACGCGTCCACCCGACTGGCCTCGGGCGAGACCGTCACGACGCTCCTCGCTCGGCGGGACGCCCTGCGTCTCCGGCACGCGCTCGTGACCGGCGCCGCGGACGCGACCGCGGGCGGAGGTGGCGGGTACCGACAGCTCCGCAGCGAGCTCCGCACGTTCGCCGCCCTGCCGACCGCGACGCTGCGGTCCCGGGCGGACGACCTCGCCAAGGAGCTCCGCGAGCTCGACGCGACCATCCAGCGCAGCAACTGGGAGGTGGCGCTCCTGGAGACGACGGACTGATCGGACGGGCGGTGCGTCGGTAGGCGGACCGGGGCGGGTACGGACCCGACGGACCGGCGGGCAAACCGGTCCTCATGTGGCGCAGTGGGCAGCGCCGTGGCGCGAGCCGGCACAACGCAGCCCAGCACCGCGCACCGGCGACGGGGCACGAGGCACCACGCATCACCGCGTACCGACCGGATCGCTGAGGGTGGGACAGGGGACAGCACCGCCCCGGAGTCCGGTGCGCCGCGGCTCAGGACGCGCGGCGGGCGGCCCAGCGCCCCTCGGCCCGGAGGATCGCGAGCGGGAAGTCGAAGGCGTGCGACACCGCCGAGGACGTGATGACCTCGTCCGAGGTGCCCTGGGCGACCGCGACGCCGTCGCGCAGCAGCATCGCGTGCGAGGTCGACGCGGGCAGGTCCTCGAGGTGGTGCGTCACCATCACGCTCCCGAGCTCGGGGTGCCGGTGGCGCAGGGCGTCGACGGTCTCGAGCAGGTGTTCGCGCGCGGCGACGTCGAGTCCGGTCGCCGGTTCGTCGAGCAGGAGCAGCTGCGGCTCGGACATGAGCGCCCGGGCGATGAGCGTCCGTCCGCGCTCGCCCTGCGACAGGACCGGCCAGCGGGCGTCCCGACGCGCCGTCAGCCCGACGTCGGCGATGTGCTGCTCGGCGGTGGCCACCTGCGCGGGCGTCGGCTCCCACCGCATCATGAGGTCGGTCGTGCCGGTGAGCCCGGTGAGCACGGTCTCGAGGACGGTCAGCGGCGAGAGCATCCGGTGGCGGGGGTCGACGTGCCCGATGTGCTCGCGGAGCTCCCGGACGTCGACACGTCCGAGTCGTCGGCCGAGCAGTTCGACGGTGCCGGCCGTCGGGTGCCCGGTGGCGCCGAGGACCGCGAGCAGCGTCGACTTCCCCGCACCGTTCGGCCCGAGGAGCGCCCAGTGCTCCCCGCGCCGGACGGTCAGGTCGATGTCGTGCAGGAGGTCCCGGCCGGACCGGGTCACCCGGACCCCGGCCGCCCGGATGAGGACGTCGTCGTTGCTGCTCACGGGTCCATCGTGGCCCAGGCGGCCGGGGATCGCCGGACGGTTCAGCCGGCGGCGGCGGTCCCGGCAGCGCGGAGCTCGTCCGCCTGCTGCTCGGCGGTCGCGGTCAGCGCACGGATCGCGGCCGCGGCGGCGTCGCCGTCACGCTTCGCGATGGCCGCACGCAGCGGGTCCACCGAGTGCTTGTAGTCCCAGAACTGCCACGCACCCTGGGCGAGCGAGAGGAACCGTGCGCGGGGCAGGAGCGACTCGGCGAACTTGTCGAGCAGCTCGTTGTCGGCGGCGTCGACGAGCAGCGAGATGACCGTCTCGAGCTCGGCGTCCATGCGCTTGTCCTGCTGCTCGGAGTACGAGCGCACGGCTTCGAGGTGCTCGGTCAGCGCCTTGGCGGCGGAGGCATCGAGCTTCGGCACGCCCCAGCGCGCAGCGAGTTCGACGAACCCGCCGAGGACCTGGGTGGTGTCGGCGGCCTGCTTGCCGGTCGGGGTGGCGACGCGGGTGTACCGGTTCGCCTCCATCTCGACCAGGCCGTAGTCGACGAGCTTGGCGATCGCCTCACGGATGGGGGTGCGACTGACCCCGAGCCACTGCACGAGCTCGTCGTCGTTGAGGCGCTCGCCCGCCTGGAGTGTGCCGTCCTGGATCGCGGCGAGCATCTTCTCGAGCACGACGTCGCGCAGGAGCTTCCGCGGCGAGTTCTCGACGGTGGACTTGGGTACCGGCATGCCGGACTCCTCACAGGCTCAGGTGTTCTGTACTCAAATCCTAACGTGTCAATATGCAAACGCTTGTGAAATCTTAGTATTCAGCGATCGACCGCGACGACCGTGCGCCCGTGCACGTTGCCGGCGACGACCTCGGGTCCGACGGCGATGGCCTCCTCGAGCCCGGCGACCCGCGTCACGCCCGCCAGGAGCGCCGGGTCGAGATCGGCCGCGAGCCGCTGCCACGCCTGCTGCCGGAGGGCCAGCGGGGCGTCGACGGAGTTGATGCCGAGCAGCGACACCGCCCGCAGGATGAAGGGCATCACCGAGGTCGGGAGCGCGGAGTCCTGCGCCAGGCCGCACGCCGTCACGGCCCCGCCCCACCGGGTCGCCGCGAGGACGTTCGCGAGGGTCGCACCCCCGACGCTGTCCACCGCGCCCGCCCAGTGCGCCCGCTGCATCGGCCGGCCGAGCTCGGACAGGGTCGCGCGGTCGATGACGTCGGTCGCGCCGAGTGCCCGGAGCGAGGCCTCGTTCGCGGCGCGTCCGGTCGAGGCCGTGACCTCGTACCCACGGGCGGCGAGCAGCGCGATCGCGACCGTGCCGACGCCGCCGGACGCACCCGTCACGAGGACGGGACCGCTGCCCGGCTCGACGAACCGTTCGAGTGCCAGCACGCTGAGCATCGCGGTGAACCCGGCGGTCCCGATCGCGGCCGCGAACGAGTCGTCGATCGAACCGGGCAGCACGACCAGCGACCCCGACGGCACCACCGCGTGCTCCGCCCAGCCGCCGTGCCGGGTCTCGCCGAGCCCGGCGCCGTTCACGACGACCCGGTCACCGATCGCGACGTCGTGCACGCCCGGTCCGAGGGCCGAGACGGTGCCGACGACGTCGATGCCGGGCACGAGCGGGTCGACCCGCGCGACGCCGGGGTTCCGGGCGAGCGCCAGGCCGTCCTTGTAGTTGACGCTCGAGTACGTGACGTCGACGAGCACCTCGCCCTCGGTCGGGTCGGCGACGTCGACCTCGGTGACGGTGGGCGGGGCGGAACTGGAGACGAGGACTGCGCGGGTCACGCGTCGGACGCTACCCGCGCCTCCAGGACCACGACCGGCCGACCTGCCGACGCGTGTCAGCCGAACATGATGGCGGCTTCGTCGTACCGGGCCTGCGGCACGGTCTTCAGCTCGCCGAGCGCCTCCTCGAAGGAGACGTGCTCGATGTCGGTGCCCCGGAGCGCCACCATGCGGCCCCAGCGCTCCTCGACCACCGAGTCGATGGCCGCCAGGCCGAGCCGCGTCGAGAGGACCCGGTCGTACGCCGTCGGCGTGCCGCCGCGCTGGATGTGGCCGAGCGTGGTGGCGCGCGTCTCGATGCCCGTCATCTCCTCGATGAGCGGTGCGAGGCGCTCGCCGATCCCGCCCAGGCGCGGACGCCCGAACGCGTCGAGGCCGCGCTCGGTGTGCGCGTTGTCCTCGTGGTCGGGGACGAACCCCTCGGCGACGACGACCAGCGGCGCCCGACCACGGTCGTAGGCCGCCCGGACCCACGCGGCGATCTGCTCCATGCTCGTCTTCTGCTCCGGGATGAGGATCGCGTGCGCACCCGCGGCCATGCCGGAGTGCAGGGCGATCCAGCCGACGTGCCGGCCCATGACCTCGGCGACCATGCAGCGCGAGTGCGACTCGCCCGTGGTGCGGAGGCGGTCCATGGCCTCGGTCGCGATCGCGACGGCGGTGTCGAAGCCGAACGTGTAGTCGGTCGCCCCGAGGTCGTTGTCGACGGTCTTCGGGACACCGACGATCTTCAGTCCGGCGTCCGTGAGGCGCTTCGCGGCGGCCAGCGTGCCCTCGCCGCCGATCGCGACGATGGCGTCGATGCCGTGCCGCTCGAGGGTGCGCTCGATGTTCTCGACGCCGCCGTTCGGGCCCTCGAAGGGGTTCGTCCGGCTCGTGCCGAGGATCGTGCCGCCCTGCTTGGCGATGCCCTGGATGTCCTTGCGGCCGAGCGGGACGATGTCGCCGTCGACCACGCCGCGCCACCCGTCGCGGAAGCCGACGAAGTCGTGTCCGTAGATCGCGATGCCCTTCAGCACGATGGCGCGGATGACCGCGTTCAGGCCGGGGCAGTCGCCTCCGGAGGTGAGGATGCCGATGCGCATGGGGAACTCCGTCGTCGGGGTGCAGTGGGACACGCCCATCATGACTGACGGTGGTTCCGCATTACCATCCTGCGTGTGTCCCTCGCCGTTCCGTCCTCCGCCGCTGGTGGCGTCGAGGGCGCCGCGGCGCGGGTCGGCGGGGCCGCGCGGGGCGGCAAGGCTGCGGCGCGGGTCGGCGAGGCCGTGTCGCGGGTCGGCGAGGCCGTGTCGCGTGTCGACACCGTGTACCGGCCAGGAGGCGCGGTGGACGTCCGCGCGACGCTCCGGCCCCTGCAGCGCGGCTCCGGCGACCCCGCCTTCCGGGTGGTCGGCTCCGACACGTGGCTCGCGCTCCGCACGCCGGAGGGCCCGGCCTCGGTGCTCGTGCGCCGTGCCGGCCCCGACGCCATCGCGGTCTCGGCGTGGGGCGACGGTTCCGAGTGGGCGGTGTCGCACGCTCCCGAACTGCTCGGTCGGGGTGATGACTGGTCGGACCTCGACGTGTCCCGGCACCCGTTCCTCGTCGACGCCCGGCACCGGCAACCGGGCCTCCGCCTGCTCCGCACCAACACCGTGATGGCGGCCCTGGTGCCCGCGATCATGGAGCAGAAGGTCACCTCGCGGCAGGCCTGGCGCGCCTGGCGGTACCTGCTGCGGCGGTACGGCACACCGGCGCCCGGACCGGCCCCGGCGGACATGTTCGTCCCGCCGACCGCTGCCGGGTGGGGTGCGATCCCGAGCTGGGAGTGGCACCGCGCCGGCATCGAGCCCGGTCGTTCGGCGACGGTGATGCGGGCGGTCCGGGTGGCTCCGGCGCTCGAACGGACGCTGACGCTCGGCCGCGGCGGGACCCTCGTGTCCGCGCGGCTGCAGTCGGTCCCCGGCGTCGGGAAGTGGACGGCGGCGGAGACCGCGCAGCGCGCCCACGGCGATCCGGATTCCCCGAGCGTGGGGGACTTCCACGTGCCGGCGCTGGTCGGGTGGGCGTTGACCGGGGGACCGGTGGACGACGACGGGATGCTCGAGCTGCTGGAGCCGTGGCGGGGGCACCGGGAGCGGGTCGTGCGGCTCATCGGCGGGTCGGGCTTCCGGAAGCCGTCGTTCGGGCCGCGCCTGACGATCCAGGACCACCGGTACCACTGAGCCGCGGGTGCGGCCGCGGCCGCGGCCGCGCCCGGCGCGCCGCCGCGGGCCGCCGCGGGCCGCCGGGCCGCCACTCGCGCCGCCGGGCCGCCGGCGCGGATCGCGTCCGCACAACCAAAGTGCGCTCGAGCCGCGCATCCGCGCGGCGCAACGTGCCTTTGGTTGTGCGGAGCCCCGCTGGTCGTGCGCGCGCCGCGCGCTGCGCCGCGCGCTGCGCCGCGCCTGCCGCGCCTGCCGCGCCGCCGGCGCGCCCGGCCGCTCGCGGCGGCTCAGGGGTGCCGGGTGCCGACGCCGGCGAGCACGGCGCGGTAGCCCTCGCGGAACGTCGGGTACCGCGGTGCCCAGCCCGTCGAGCGGAGCAGGGCGTTCGACAGGCGCTTGTCACCGGCACCCTGCCGGCCGGCGGCGCCGGCGCCGGCCTCGGCCCTCGGCGGCACCGCGACCCGGAGCTCGGCGGCGAGGAACGCGTACACGTCGTCGAGCCGAGCCGGTTCGTCGTCGGTCACGAGGTACGTCGGTGCGGGGTCGTCCAGCGTCGCGAGGTGCACCAGGGCCGCAGCCGCATCGTCCCGGTGGATCCGGTTCGTGTGCGGGGACGACCCGTCGGCCGGAGCCGACCGAGCCCCTCCGCCCCGGACCTGGTCGATGAGGCGCTCCCGCCCGGGACCGTACACACCGGACAGTCGAGCGAGCACCGCCCCCGGGGCTCGCTCGCGGAGCAGCGCCTCGGCCTCCAGCAGGACGTCCGCGGTGGGGGAACCGCCGTCCGCGGGGGTGTCCTCGGTGACCGTGCCGCCGTCGTCGACGTCGTAGACCGCGGTCGAGGACACGACGACCAGGCGCGGGCTCGCTCCGGACGCGTCGATGCCGTCCAGGACGTTCCGCAGCCCGTCGACGTACGTCGCGCGGTACTCGTCCACGTCGCGGCTCCCCGCGGCGACGGCCACGACCACCACCGCCGTGCTCGCCGGGATCTCCGGGACCGACCGGCGCAGGTCGACGCTCCGCCCGGTGAGCGGGGCCGGGACCAGCTCGCCCCGCCGCCGGAGTCCGACCACGCGGTGCCCGCCGGCGGCGAAGCGCAGGCCGGTCTCGATCCCGAGGTCGCCGCAGCCGGCGATGACGATGTCCACCGCCCCATCATGCCGAACGCCGGTGGACGATCCGCCGCTCATGCCGAACGCCGGTGGACGATCCGCCGACCATGCCGAACGCCGGTGAACGATCCGGCCCGCTGTCTCGTCGTCAGGGCATGGGACTCCGCACACGAACCAAGGTCATCATCGGCATCGCCTCCGGCGTCGTGGTCGTCGGCGCGGCCGCAGCCATCGCCGGACCGGTCATCTACGCGAACACCGTCAACGGGCAGGCCGCCGCGGCCCCCTCCGTCAGCGCCGCGCCGTCCGGCGGCTCCGGCACCCTCACCGCCGCCGAGGCCGACGGCAGCTGGACCAGCACCGGCGACTCGTTCGCGGGCTACCGCGTGCACGAGAAGCTCCAGGGGCAGGATGTGAACGTGGTCGGACGCACGAAGGACGTCGAGGGCAGCGCCGAGGTCAGCGGCGGCTCCCTCACGAAGGCGACGGTCACGGTCGAGGTCGCGAAGATCAGCACGCCCGAGTCCGCCCGCGACGCCTACTTCCGCGACACCGCACTCCAGACGGACCAGCACCCCACGGCGACGTTCACGTTGACGAAGCCCGTCGACGTGTCCGGCGCGCTCGACGGCTCGACGCAGGACGTCACGCTCACCGGCACGATGGACCTGCACGGCGTCGAGCAGCCCGTCACCGCCGACGCCCAGGTCGCCGTCGCGAAGGACGGCACCGTGCAGGTCGCCGGCAGCATCCCGATCACCTTCGAGGACTACGGCGTCGAAGCACCGTCCCTCGGCTTCGTCACGGTGGACCCGAAGGGGTCCGTCGAGTTCTCCCTCGACCTGGCGAAGTGATGGCCACGGGCCGGTCCGCCGACGAGCTGCTCGCGACGCTCTACCGGGAGCACGGCGACGCGCTCACCCGGTACGTCCGGCACCTGACGCGGGACGGCCACACGGTCGAGGACGTCGTGCAGGAGACGATGGTGCGCGCGTGGCAGCGCCCGGCCGTGCTCGAACGCGCCCCGGACAGCGCTCGGGCGTGGCTCTTCACCGTCGCCCGGAACCTCGTCGTCGACGATGCCCGGTCCGCGCGGAACCGCCGTGAGCACGGCACCGAGTCCCCCGTCGACCGGGTCGAGGCGGACCGCACCGACGCCGTCCTCGACCGCATCGTCGTCGCCGACGCCCTCGCCTCGCTCAGCCCCGACCACCGTCGGGTGGTGGTGGACGCCTACTGGCTCGGACACACGGTCCCCGAGATCGCCCGACGACACGACATCCCCGAGGGCACCGCGAAGTCGCGGCTGCACTACGGGCTGCGGGCCCTCCGGCTCGCACTGCAGGAACGAGGAGTGACGCGATGAGCGACGACCGCTACGCCGAGTGGGACGCCGCCTACGTGCTCGGTTCCCTCCCGCCGGACGAGCGGCTCGAGTACGAGCGGCACCTCGAGACGTGCGACCGCTGTGCGGCCGCCGTCGCCGAGCTGGTCGGTCTCCCGGGCCTGCTGTCCAAGCTGCCGGCCGACCAGGCGGTCGAGATCGCAGACCCGGACGGGAGGCGCGACACCGGCTCCGAGAGCACCCTCGCCTCCGTCGCGCACCGCGTCCGACACCGTCGCCGTCGCCGCCGGCTCTGGGTCGCGGCCACGGCCGCCGCCGCGGTGGTCGCCGCGGTCCTCGGCGGACTCGCGGTCGGCACCGCACGGGTGGACCCGTCCGTCCAGGCCGGCCCGGCCGCGGCGTCGGCGGACCGGTACGCGCTCGTGGGGGAGCGCGGCCTCGACGTCGACCTGTCCGTCAGCGGCGAACCGTGGGGCACCCGCTTCGACTGGGGCTGCTCCTACGGCGGGAAGTCCTGGGCCGCCGACGGGTCCGTGATGTACGACCTCGTGGTCGTGCGCGACGACGGGTCCGTGCAGACCGTGGCGTCGTGGTCGGCCGCGGGCGAGGACGCCCGGGGACTGTCCGCCTCGACCGACGTGCAGCGCGACGACATCGCCAGCGTGCAGGTACGGCTCCGCGGCGACGACCGGGTGCTCGCGGACGTCGATCTCTGACGGATCCCGATCCGGACCAATCCGGCTGGGCGAGGGTGCCGAATCACTGACATCGACCGGGGAACACCCCGGAAGCGCTCACCAGCCGCACATCGCTGGTTCTCCACCCTGCACCAGGGTGTGTTCGGCGCGCACACAGCAGCCGCGCCGAGCGCGACAACAGCAAAGGACTGATCACCATGCGCAAGAGCCTCAAGACCTCCATCACCCTCGCCACCACCGGTGCGCTCGTGCTGGGTGGTGCCGCGTTCGGCATCACCTCGGCGCAGGCCTCGACCCCGTCGGTGCACACCGTGTCGTCGTCCTCGTCGAAGATCCCCGGCCCCGTCGCGTCGGTGCCCGAGGTCC